>TARA_R110002020_G_scaffold282188_6_pt1 | contig 17819 bp, 36 predicted proteins | sample TARA_R110002020 | Tara Oceans TARA_R110002020 (sample SAMEA4396489) | marine metagenome | biome: Westerlies Biome; feature: [MES] marine water layer (ENVO:01000295) within the mesopelagic zone...; material: water (ENVO:00002006), including particulate matter (ENVO:01000060) such... | reverse complement strand
ATGTTTTCTATTTTTTCTTCTGTTGTTTCAGAAGATACGAACTTTTTCAGAATATTCGCCGAAATACAATCAGATAAAGATAAATGAAGAGAAAATCTGATGAATAAAACAAAAGGTGTCGGAGGTAGGATTTGAACCTACGAATCAATATGAACAGGAGTTTAAGCCCTGCGCCTTTAACCACTCGGCCACTCCGACATTTTTATTTTATTTTATTTTAGTTGGTGGAACAGACAGGATTTGAACCTGTGGTCGCTCGGTTATGAGCCGAGTGCATTAACCAACTATGCTACTGTTCCTTGAATGTTTTTTCTCCTTTGATTGACTCCACCAAAAATATCCACATGAATTACACTTATGATAATCCCAATCACCATCACAATTCTTTTCCGTTTTTATATTCATCGAACCACAACTACTGCAACTCATAATATCATCTCCTCTTATGTGGGTTGTAGGGAATCATAGTTTTGTATTCTCTAATTTGTTGAGCCAAACAATGTGGGCATTCCTCTCTATCAGTTTTTTCTTGATGTCTTTTGAACTGTTTGAACTCAAGACTTTCTTTCCACTTCCATTGATGCTTTCCATTAGGTGATACAGGACATTCTAATTTTGTTGCATCCTGTGTTTCTGTGCTAATGTCCTTGCATCTTCGACATCTGCTAATTACTGTTCTATTACCATCACCCAAAAATGAGGTCTTTACAAACTTGATAATACAGGGTCGCCCTTTTTCTGATTTTTTGCATGGAGTTTCACTAAACTTAATACTCATAATTTTTCCACACCTTAATTCCTTATTAAACTTTACTCTCAAATCTGACGGTTTCATGTCCTCGCATATAAACATTCAACTCTAAAGGGTCTTGGGAGGACTTCAAAGCGTCAGTTTTTGCCCAAAGCGTCAATATCATCATTACTCCAATAGCCAAGATTTTCATACCAAGAATAAAAGAAAACTAAATAGATGGTAATGCAGATTTGCAGACCCCAACCTGTTGAGAGATAACTACTCAATGTGAAGGAATCCATAAAATATAAGTATGCAATTACAACGGGTTGTAATCCAATCAAACCTGCAAATGGTCGCACAATATCCTTCTTTGTAATCTTCATAATTACTCATCAACAACAACACCCTTATGAACTTACCGATACAAACGATTAAATACAAGAACGAAGAATTAGTTGGTGAGTCGCATGGAGGAATTGTTTAATCTATTCAATGAATTGTCTGAGTCGCAACGAAAGTTAGTCTTAGAAACGCCCTCCTTGTTGGATGCTTTTTGTGCAGATGCCTCAAGGAAAATGGGTGTTGATGTGGAAGTTCTCAAACTTCATATTAGCAAACTTGATGCTTATGCTAAGGGAGAAGCAGAAAAGGTCATTCGGCTTGAAAAATCGGTAAAGGCCATAAAAGATAAAGGACTCCGATTGATTGAACTTCAAGGTGAGCGAAATAAATGGTATCAAGAAATGGTTGCCGAACCTCTCATCAATGCAATCGCCATAAGGGAGATAATGGATGAGGGGAACAGTTATGCTGAATCTGTAAGGGTGCTTGAGTCCTCGACAGGAGGCTCATATTTGGCTAAGGCAAAAAGGATGATGGAGAGAACCACAGACTTAACTCCCATCATCAGGAAACCAACACTTCTTAGTTGGGATGATGGAACAGACCAAAAAAATAGAGAAAAAAAGGCAACTATTTATCACGAAATCCTTAATCATTTGAAAGGCACAAATGATGGTATCTCTAAAACTCAATTATTACGAGGAATCAGTAAGGATAACTCTTCATGGAGGGTTGTATGTAATTCGGTTTTGGATTATATGGTTTCGAGAGATATTCTCATCCATGTTAATCGAAAATATTACTATGCACAAAACTACAACAATAGAGAACAAGGATACCATAGAAAAATATATGAGTTGATAGTTGATGCACCGCAATCAATGACTTCGATTTTGAAAGTCATGGGGTATAATAATGCTAAAGGCAGAAAAAAACTCAGCCATGCTTTAGACCAATTGGCTATTGAGGGTTTGATAATCAATGATTGTGGAACATGGATAATTTCATAGGAAAACTTCATAAGGGTGTGCTGAATCATTGGAGGTATGGAAAAAATGTCAATGGTTCTTGTGATTAGATATGATGATGAGCCTCTTTGTGCTACTGAAACTATGATTGATTGGTTCGCTAAGAGAGAAATTAAAATAGATAATGATTATATCGAAGTTGGAAATCTAAAAATTGCGTGGAACAATATGAAAAAGGTCAATTCACTAATATTTACTATTGATGTGGAAAATGATGAAGATTTCCCTCCCGTATTATTTGATTTTATTGGTTCATTACGAAACAAAGATACAATTATTTCACTTGCTGAAGAATCTATTTCAGGCTATCAATTGATATTTGAAGCAAACCTAAAAAGATTTCAACAGGAAATATTGGTTGAAGAGTAAATACTATATACTTTGTAGGAGGAATTAAAACTATGGCCTTAATTATTTGGAAATGCTTAGAATGTAAATCACAAACACACCACAAAGGACTGTGCCGAGAATGCACAGAATATGATAATGAGGGTAAAATAGTTAATGCAGTAAGGAGAGTAAGGGTGAATAAAGATGGAACAGTTTATACTCCTTCCAAAAAATTAAAATTACCACTCAACCCTAAAGACCGATTCAAAAGAACGAAGAAGCCCACTAAGAAACAAATGCAAAAAATAGAGGCTGAGTTCACCAAGTATATTCCCTCTAAGGAAAATCAAGTGATGCTCATGGGTGAATCAGATGAAGAAGAATGATGTAAGTGATTTTGAAATTGGGATGGGGTGGCTTAGATGAATAGTCCTGAATGGTTAAAGAAGTGGTTAAGATGGTTCTTAGGTTTGGACATTTTTATCCATACAATAGAAATAGGTATCGCAATTTATGAAGGTGCATACATTACCGCAGGGGTTATTGGATTTACAGGAATCGTAATGTTGTTGGCTTTTTGGATATTAGGTGAAGAACACACACATATTCACACCCACCCACACAACCATGAGGAGTAATTATGGACTTTAATGAATATCAAAGGGAGGCAATAAATACTGCCGTATATCCTAAACTGAATGGACTTACTTATGCAGTCTTAGGGTTGGTTGGTGAGTCAGGAGAAGTTGCTGAAAAGATGAAAAAAATGATGCGAGATGGAATCCCTCTTGAAGATGTCAAAAGAGATATTGGATATGAATTGGGAGATGTTCTGTGGTATTTGGCTAATCTTGCTAATGAGATAGGTATGAATCTTGAAGAGGTTGCTACCCTAAACTTATTAAAGGTAAGGGATAGAACAGAAAGACATAAGATACATGGAAATGGTGATTATAGATGAGTGAAAATATAGATAAGACGAAACTTAAAGTGATGGATATTGAGGGATTTAAGAGATTGTTTGCACAACATGGTTATGCAATAGTTAATGATTTTGAACTGCCTGAAGATGAATTGGGATTTGACATTACAGGTAATGAAGTTATGCAACTTGAGAGGAATGAACATCCTTACACCTATGAAGATATGGGTGAGATTGAACAATACTTAAATGGGAGTGGATATTCAATTATTGCTATTGAACCGACAATGGAATCTCCTCTTCAGCAAATTGACTCTAAATCTGAACTCACATTCTGCAACAAATATATGGGTGAGATGGCGTTGATTAGAACCTTATCATCGTTGTTTGCCCTGATTCTTTCAGTAGTGATAACTTACAAGGTGTGGTAATTATGAAATGTGTAAAACCATTAGCCCACAGACCTGAGTTTGAGGGAAAATTAAACTGCAAACATTGTGCAAGAGATAGGTTGAAACTTATGGAAAATGCAGATGAAGTGGCGGTAAAACAGGGATATGAGGCTTCAGCAACAGGGATGTATCTTTGTGAAGAGTTTGAGGGGCAACAGTTAATTGATAGGTTGAATATCTGTAATGTATGTCTATTTATTGATGATGAACCCTACAATTTTGGTGATTCAATTAAGCCAACAAGTTATGATGGAGATTGTGATGATTGTGGGCTTGATTCGAGATTTTATGTGGAGGGCTAATTATGGATTTTTATTGGATACTACTTGTTAATGCAATATTTACAATCTTCGTAGGTGCTTGGTTATTCAGATATTTTACTGATGTGTTTAATTTACAGGCTGAATTAGTTGATAAAATATTACTTCACTTGAATAATGCTAAAGATGAGATGCCTAAAACACAAACTTCATTGGATGATTACATTGAAGAGGAATGAGGGGATACAATGTTTGATGTAATTTTAACTGCAAAAAATATCCATAGTGGCCGAAAGGCAGAACTAATTGATGTGGATGTTTTTTTTAGTGAGAGAATTGTGTATGTGATGAGATATACTGATAGTGGAATCTTTTTCCGAATGGATGAATCCTACGAAGATAATTGGATTGAATTGGAATGAGGGATACTTGTGAGAGAGCCAATTAACTTAACTGATAAGCAAATACTCAGACAGATAAAAAAATTAAAAGGAATCATTTTTGATGATTATGTTGAGTATAATGATGGAACTTATGAGGGTGAATTAAACGATTCAATCTTAGAGATTATAGATGGATTGAACCAAGCAAAAGACGAATTAAATGAACATGAGTTTTTGAAAATGATTCGCAAAGGAGTAAGGCAATTGATTGCTTACTTAGATGGTAAGGTTGATAGCATTAACGATGATGTGATTCATTTCTTTGCTTTCGATTTTATTACTCAAACATTGAACTTTATGTATGGGAAAAAATATGAGGCGAAAACGGATGATTATGATTTCATGTTTAATTGAGGGATGCTGATGGATGAAAATTATCGAAGAAAGCGAGATAAGGCTTGGAGAGGAAAATCCCCTGCAAAGAGGCAGAAGCGACAAGAAGATGTTGATGCGGAGGAACAAGAGATGTTGCGGATTCAAGGCTTAATAAGGTGCAGTAATTGTATGATAACTTATCCATATAATTTTGATAATTGCCCTCAATGTGAAGAACCAAATAAGGGATGAATAGGAAAATATTAAATACATCCCAATAGAGATGATAACTATGGGTCAAATACAAGTAAAATCTCCAACCTATCAAACGACCCTTACAGATAGAAAATACCTTATGGAAAAGGAAACAAAAAATAATGGATTATTACACTTTGATTTTGTTGATAAGAAAACAACCAAAAAGATGATTGAAGAAAATCATTATTCAAAATCTTGGTATCACATGATGGGTAAGATAAATGTAGGAGTTTTTAAGAATGATAGGTTATTGGGTGTTGCCTCTTATGGGTCAATGAAAGTAGCAAAATCATTCAGGAGTATTTGTAAGGATATTCAACAACATGAAATTGTGGAACTTAATCGGTTATGGATAGATGATGAATTAAAAAAGAATGCTGAAAGCCTTCTGATTTCAAAAAGCATCAAACTAATAAAACAATATTATCCCGAAATAAGAATCATCCAATCATTTGCTGATGGTCGGCTTGGGTGTGGAACTATTTACCAAGCAAGTAATTTCAAATATTATGGATACCATGAAACTGAGTTTTTTGAAGATAAGGAAAGTGGGAGATGTTTTCACGAAATGGTGTTCCACACCTCATCTCGGCCATTAGTTATTACAAGGAACTTAGAAATGTTGCACAACAGATTTAGAAAGTTCAAAACAAGAACTTATCGGTATCTCTATTTGATTGATAAGAAATTAGAAATCGTTCATAATGAACAAGAATATGTGAAAGAACCACCATACAAAGAATATTTGGATTGGGAAATTAACTTAGAACGGGTTGAAAGATGGATACAGAATTGCTTGAAGTATCAATTTGTTAAATTGGAGAAGCCCCAATTTAGATTTACCTTTGATGGGGATAAATACACATACACTAAAGAAATGTGGGAGAACAACATCCACCCTATCTCTCTTCTATCTTAACATAGTCAATAATTTTTTAGGCCCGTCATATAACACCCTCACAAGAACCTTTTTTTAGGTCAAAATTATCCAAAAAAGGATAACACTTAAATACCTCATTACAGGAATTGACAATTATGGCTAAAGTGGTAAATATTGTTGCTTCAATGAGGATAACAGATAGTATAGATGTAAATGCAGTTGCAGACGAACTGTTGATTGATTATGAACAGGAACAATTTCCGGGTATGGTTTATCGAGTGAAAAATCCAAAGGTTTGCTTACTCCTATTTAGAAGTGGAAAAGCAGTAGCAACAGGCGCAAAAACTGTTGAAGCAGTTGATGTTGCATTTGAGATTCTAAGGAATGACCTAATTAAACATGATTTTGAATTGTGGCCTAAAGAGGACTGTGAAGTTAATCTGCATAATATCGTAATGACTGCCGACCTCTCTAATGTCGTTGAAGGTAAGATTGATTTATCAAACCTTATGCTTTATCTCCCATTTGATAAAACTGAATATGAGCCTGAACAATTTCCCGGCCTAATATATAGATTAGACGACCCTTCAGTTGTTTTCTTAATATTTTCAAGTGGCCGATGTGTGATAACAGGGGCTAATACATTTGAAGAGGCTGAAACTGCTGAAGAAATCTTAAAGGATGAATTAAACTATTTTTTGAGTGAGTAGGATGGAAATATGTCAAGAGGGCATTGATGGTGTTTTTCCTTCTTGGTGTGTTCCTGTGGATTTGTCAATAGATACCCTGATTCAGTTGATGATTGAATTGGCTCTTTTAGGGTTTATTTTTGCAGGTGTATTTGCCTATGGAAAATGGAAACGAAAGAAACAAAGAGAAAAAAGGTTAAATACTTCTAAGGCATCCAAAATATATGAATCGGAGAGGGATGTAAGTGAGTGATAACTTTAATGGGATACCTCCTGTAAATCCAAGAAAAGTTGATGATTTGGGAGATGCTTGGAGTCATAAAGCATCAGACTATTCAACTGAAGTAAATGTGGGTAAAATAGTTGGTGATGATAGAAAGGGGAGTGGCCTTGTTGATATTGTTAATCTTTTTGTAAATAGATATGATGAGATAAGAAAGATTTTACGAAAACAATGTGGTTTCCGAGAAACAAATACAATTTCCGAGATTGAGAAAGAAAAGAAAATATATAGACGATATAATATCATAGGAATCATATCTGAGGTCAGAACCACTAAATCGGGTGGAGTAATGATAAATATAGAGGATAAATCAGGAAATCTATCCGCATTTATTAGGAAAGAAGATTCAGCCTCACAATCTTTATTAGTTGATGATGTAGTTGGAATCACAGGCTCTTATGGTAAAGAGTCAGATATTTTTTGGGTGGATAGAGTTCAGTTTGGAGATATATTACCTAAGCACCTAAACAAAGGTGGAAAGGATTTTGACCCTGTATCCATAGCATTTATTTCTGATATTCACATGGGTTCAAAATATTTCCTTGAAGATACATGGGATAAGATGATGAAGTGGATGAATGAAGATGAACTCGCAACTAATATCAAATATCTCGTTATGGCGGGAGATGTATGTGATGGGATTGGGATTTATCCCGGCCAAGAAAACAATCTTATTTTTGATAATGCTTACGACCAATATGAGATGTGTGCGAGAAAACTTGATGAATTACCCGACCACATTACTCCAATAATTTTACCCGGAAACCATGATGCAGTAAGACCTGCTCAACCACAACCTATGCTTGAGCATACTATCCAACAACAATTTAATTCAGCCATCCACACAGGAAATCCATGTAGGGCTAATTTGAGTGGTATTGAACTTTTGGCTTATCATGGGCAAGGTATGGATGATATTATCCCTCAATTAGACCATGTGACATACGAGGACTCGATTCAAGGAATGAAAGAAATGTTGAAGCGAAGGCACATGACTCCTCAATGGGGAGAGCGAAGTGCATTATCTCCTGAACAACAAGACGATATGGTGATTAAAGAATTGCCTGATATTTTTGTCACAGGACATACCCATAGCCATGCTTATGAATGGTATAAGGGAGTTCCATGTGTTGTTTCATCAACTATGCAAGGACAAACTGACTTTATGAATATGCTTGGTTATGCTTCTGAAAAGGGATTCCTCACCTTGTATAATATTCAAAATAGAGAGGCTAAAGTTGTTCCTTTCCATGCTAATGATGATATTGACTTTTAGGTAAGTATTATAAGGGTAATTGAACAAAGCATAAATCATGGAACGAAAGATTGAAAAGATTGGATTTGGACTGAGCGCAACCTCTATTTTGGGGTCTATATATGCCTACACATTAGATGAACATTTAGGGCTATTTATTGGCCTTTGGGCTTCTGCTATTATGTTGGGCAGTAAGACACTACAAGATTGGAACAACTGAGTAATAATCTAATATGGAGGACTTGATATGAGTAAGCCCGCATTTATCCACCCCAAAGCACAGATATGGGGTAAGGTTGAGATTGGTAAGGATACCATTATTGAACCCTTCTGCGTAATTCATGGCCCTGCTACAATCGGCAATAATAATTTGATTCAAGCGGGAACAGTTATTGGCTCTCCCGCAGAACACAGAACGAAAAAAACAGGACTTTCAGTTATTATTGGTGATGATAATATCATCGGGGCAAATAGCGTGATAACGGGGGCTACTGATATACACCCTACAACGATTGGTGATGGTAATTTGTTGATGGCGGGTATCCATATTTCGCATGACTGTGTTATTGGAAATGATAATACATTTTCACACAAGGTTATTCTTGCGGGAGAATGTGTTGTTATGGATAATGTCAATATGGGGTCAGGCTCAATGGCTCATCAAAAGACAGTTATTGGGTCTAATGCTATGATAGGTATGGGTTCGGTTTTGACTAAAGATGTGTTTCCTTACCTCTTAGTTTGTGGAAATCCCGCTAAGTTTCACAAGATTAACATTCATAGGTTAAAAGGTTATCGGTGGAGTGAAGATAATACAGCGAACAAAAATAAGTTTAATGAATTGATTACTAAACAGAATGGAGATATAATTTTTGAAATTAAGAGATTCCATGAGGTTTGTGGTAAGCGAGGAATGGAAAGAATCATTTATTTTGAGGAGGGAGTTTATGGGTCTAAGTAATTATCCTGATGGGATGGATTGGGGTGCATACGATGATTACCATGACCCTCAATTACAATGTGGGCATAACGCTCAAGATGGATGCGATTGTTGGTGCGAGGGAGGGTCAGGAGATTCGGCTCATCAAATCGAATATTGCTCACCCGATAATTGCACACTATACTTTTGTGAGTGCGAAAAAGAAAAAGAGCCTGAAGAATCTTATTGCGAGGATTGTCAGGCCGAGTTGGAGGTTGAACTAAATGAATGATATTATTCTTGGATTGTTAATTGCGATTTTACTACTTCAGTTTGTAGTTTATTTTATGAACTTATCTGCACTAAGGAGGCTCGCAGAAAAACAACAAAGCACCATTTATGGTGTATCTCATGTTTGGGGTTCAATCAAAGAACTAAGAGAAGAGTTGAAATCTAAAGTGCTATTGCCTTTGATTCCACCCAATCAAATTATGGATGAAATTAAGTGTGAAGATGATGGTGAAGAGGTGTTAAAAAATGACGAATAAACCCAAAGAGATTTTGATGATTCTTCAGCCAAGAGCCATTCCTGAAGCAATAGAATCTTTGAATAAACTTGACATAGAAAAGGTGTGGTTTAGGGGATATACTGAGATGGAATTGGAAATTGTTTTGAATGATTTTATCAAGGATACAGATTATGATTATTATTGGATTATTGCTGATGATGTCATTGTGGATAATAAGCCTCTTGAGGTCTTGAGGCCAAAGTTGTATGAGGGTGAAGTAGTGACAGGTTATTGTAAATTAAATCAGTCAAGTGATTATGTTAATTTGTGTTCGGAAAAACTACAACAAAATTATAACGGTTTGGAGATTACTCATTTGTATAATCAATTAAGGTATCTCCCCTTAGATAACTTTATTGATGAAACTCATTGGAGAAATAATCAAAAATATTACGAAAAATTAGACAGTAATAGGTCTAAAGGCTTAGATTATTGGAAATATAGAATCAACCAAATTATCATGCAAAACTCCATGATGTCAATGCAAGAAGTTCAACAAAGAAACCATGATTTTTTTGAAACTTATTTTGCGGGGTGGTCTTTGACAGGTATGGAAAAACAAGTTTGGTTGGATTTTCCTTTTCAATGTGGCTGGAATGGAAAGGGAACTGATGCTCAATTCGCTATGAGGTTTTTTGATTCTGATGATGAGTCTAAAATATATACCCACAAGGATTCATATTTTATTCACCTAAAAGAAAAGGAAACTAAGAATAACCCTTATTTGAAACGAAATTGGTTGGTGGGTGAAGAAGAACCTGTTGTTCATTTTGGTGATGGAAAGTTATTGCGGGATGAGATAGAAACAGAACATATTTACCCAAAAAAGGATTAAGAAGCGAATCCTTTAATAAGGTTGTATCACACACCCATAAATATGATTCCAAGAACATTAGTGGACTATGATAAAGAACGCCTGATAAACGCATTGATTGAAGTTATTGACTCAGGGCAATATGTGAATGGCCCAAAAGCAAAAGAGTTTGAATCGGCAGTATGTGAATACACAGGGGCGCAAAATTGCGTATCAGTTAATTCAGGAACTTCTGCACTAATTATGGCTTACAAGTTAAGTGGTGCAAAGAAGATTCTTACCACCCCATTTACATTCTCAGCAACATCTATGGCGGCAAAGTTTTTAGACCTTGAAGTTGTTTATTGCGATATTGACCCAAAGACACTTTGTATGGATATGTCTGAGGTGGAAAGACTATGCGAACTTCATAAGGATATTGATGCAGTAGTGCCTGTGCATATCTTCGGAATTGGTGCTGATTTGGATGCTCTCGAACCCATAAAAGAAAAGTATGGGTTTTGCGTGATTGATGATTGCGCTCAAGCATTTGGGGCGCATAACGGAGAGTATCATGTAGGGGCGCATCCTGTGGTTGATATGGGTTGTTATTCCCTATACCCAACGAAAAACTTATCATGTGCAGGTGATGGCGGATTCATAACCTGTAAAGACCCATATTTTAAGGGTCTAATGAGGATGAGAGATAATGGGCGATTTAGAAATGAAGGAGTTATGGGTGTTGCAGGTAATTTTAGGCTAAGTGAGTTTCAGGCGAGTATTGCGTTATTGAACCTAAAACAGTTTGACGACCACCAAATGAACAGGATGGAAATGGCCGAAAAATACCTTGATAGTTTTGAGCAACTTGAACAGGAGGGATTGATTGAATTACCGTATGGTTTTGCAGAATCAGGAAATCCTGTGAGAAATCACACTTATCATTTGTTTTGCGTGAAGTTGCTGAAGAATGATGTTAATGAAATTATTCAAAAAATGAAGGAAAAAGAAATAGGTTGCACCGTTGCTTATGGGAATCTTGTTTCAGATTATATTTTGGGTGATGATGATGCAGGGCGAGAATATCCTATCGCAAGAGAATTAACTGAATCTCTTATTGCGTTGCCTATGAGTCAGTATATGGATGAGGACATGACCCAAAAAGTTATTGAAGCATTTTTGAGTTGTATGAAGGAGGAATAAATATGGGATTGAGAAAAATAATTAGTAAAATCACATCTCCATTTTTTGTTCCTCTAAGGAGATTCATTGTGTGGGGAGATACAAAGTTTGGAACTTGCGATATGAAATTGACTTTAGAACCAAGATGGGATAATACCTTAATTGGTTTTGCTGATATGGATGATGGAGTAGTTGTAGCATCTGAGTTGCTGAAAAAAGTATCGAAGGACAAAGCCAATTTAGAAACATTTGAGATTGAAAATAAATCATCCATTGGAAACTCATTCCCACCTCAACAAGTGATAGACCATTTGCGAAAAAAACAACAAGAGGAGGAATAAAAATGGGTGATAATTTTTGGGCTTTGATTACTTTGGCTTTTTGCCTCATTATTGGTGAAATATTTTGGAGAGTAAAAACAAGGAGAGTGAAAATATGAAAGTAGGAGTAGTAGGATACGGACACATAGGAAAACAACATTGTAAGAATGTTATGGATAATGATAATATGGAATTGGCTTATATTTGCGACCCATACATCTCAGTTGAAGAATTACCTGATGGGGTTGAATCTCAAAGTTTGGTTAAAGATTACGATTCTTGGATTGATGGTTTAGGTGCAACAGACCTTGACTTGTTAATCATAGCAACTCCCAACAATCTTCATCATCCTATGCTTGTAAAGGCTATGACAACTTATCCCTTTGCGGGAACTCCAATTTTGATTGAGAAGCCCGTTGTTATTAAGGATGAGCATATTCAAGAATTACACTACATCCAAGACCAAAGAATTGATAATGGGTTTCTGAAAGAGATTCCAATTTTTGTCAATTATCCATTAAGGTTTTTGCCTTCAGTTAATGTTCTCAAAAATGGTTGGGATTCTGTTGGTAATATCAGGGTTGCGAACATCGGAGTATTTTGGAATAGAAACAAAGGATATTATGATGCCGCAGAATGGAGAGGAAAATTAGAATCGGAGGGTGGGCCATTATTCAATGAGTTCATCCATCATCTTGATTTGATTTCTTACTTGGGAGGGAAATTAACTGTGAATAAGGGGAAAGTAAAAGATTACTCGCACAATTATACTGAAGTTGAAGATACAGGCGTAATCAACTTTGATTTTGAAGATGGAGGTGTAGGAGTTTTGACCTATACTGTTGCTACTCCGAATAAGTCTTTTGATGTCAATTTACATTTCATAGGCGATAAGGGGTCTGCAAAACTTACAGGACTTTACACCAATAGGTTGATTATCAACGATGATGTTTATGAGTTTCCTGTAAATAGGAATCATTATGCTCAAGTTTTGTATTCGATTGCTGACTATCTTAATGGTGGTAAAATGGATGAAAGATTATGTTTGATGGATGAAGGATTAGAACTTGTAGCCACAATCAATGATTTTTACTCGATGAGTAGGCAATAATTTAATAAAGGTAAAGGGGCAATCATACAAATAAGGTGAGAATATGAATGGAACATACTGTGATGGATGTGGAAAGTTTGGATATACTGATGAGTTTAGTTCACCATCCACAGGGATTTATCTTTGTGTCAGGTGTAGTATGCCCCATTTAGATTGGAACACAATTGACGAAAGGAGAGGAGAATAATGCCCTACATTAAAAAAACAGACAGAAAAAAGTATGAAAAATCAATAGACGAAATCGTAAGAACATTAAACCTTGAAGGTATTGCGGGATTTTATCCTGTTGGCGATTTGAATTACATCATCTCAACAATAATCAAAAAAACTTTGGATAGACAAGGAGTGCGATACCAAAATGTCAATGCAATCGTAGGTGCATTAGAATGCACTAAATTAGAACTGTATCGAAGATTGATTGCACCCTATGAAGATGAAAAAGTTGAATCTAATGGGGATGTTTATTGATGAGGGCTAAATCAGTAGTTCATGTGGAATATGAAGTTTTCAAAAGCATTCTTGATTCAGAAATTATTGCAGAAACTATTGAAGATGTTAAGGGTGAATTAGTTCCCGAAAATGATAAAGTTGCCGAAAAGAGATTTAATGAAGGTGTCAAAAGTGCATCTAAATATATCCTCAACTTATTAGAACGGAGAAAACACAGACTCCCTGAAGAACATACAGATTTTGAAGCGAAGGAGTGATATGAATGAAGCCTAAAGTCATTCACATGAGAGGAGGCTCACCACATTATTTATGCGGAGATAGTTTAGAATCATCATGGAAAGAAAAATACCTTGAAGATTCATTTGCGAGAACATTACCTGTGTGTGAAAATTGTATTCAATCTTATGGACTCAAATATGGAGAAGAGGCTAAAGAAAGATTACTACTTTATTGGGAAACAGGCATCCAATCAATTGAGCCTGTCAATGCAGTAAATATTGCTGAACAAAAAGACACCGAAACGAATGGTATGTTAAGGACTTTGCGGGAGTATCTTGAGGGTGTGAGTGCTTGATTTTTACGGAGAAATATTTAATTGAGTGCTTGAGTTCTGAGGGTAATTGGGTAAAGTTCAATTATTATGAGTTGTCCTTCGCACAAGTTAAGGAAAAGGCGGCAAATATTCTATTACGGACAAATTATTTCGGTGTCAGAATTGTTAAAGTTTAAGTAGGTCTGAGTGGAGTGGTTGATTATGGATTCTCAAGAGAATGAAAAAAGAACCCTTAATGAACAGATTGAGTATCAAACGGAACTTCATCGGAGATTGAAAATGTGTGAGAATAAAATCATATTACTGCACAAAGAGCAAACTAATTTATGGAAAAGAATTGCAGAATCCGCAGGTAAATTGAGGGTGATGTGTGAGCATACATGGGTGAGGGCTAATGAACCCTATTCTCCATTAGTGTGTGAAATCTGCGGTATCTCTAAGTGATGCGAAAACTTATATCTGAGTAAATATCCATGACTACTGAGGCTTTTTATGCGAATTATGTTTAGTGATGCTGAGAGATTCATTTTTGGCTCAAGAGGACTCTTGAAAAATCTAAATCCATTTACGAGAACTAAGAAGAAAATAATCCAACAATATTTGAATATAGAACGGCTAAAAAAATTGAGGAGGGAACTACAACCCGACCTAATGATTGTAAATCAAATCTCATTTCATGGTATCGGGAAAATACCGCAAATTGAACTGCTCGATAATAATTTAATCCAAACCCCAAAAAAACTTAATCCATTTGTATCATACAAGGATGGTGAAGAATATTCTATTTGTTTGTTTGGAACAAATCTGTTCAAAACCATCAATTTAACTGAAGATACTTATTGTTTGGAAACTCAAATGGGAGATATTTCTATCCTCTCCATCAATTTATCAAAAAGAAAGAAAACAAGACGGAAACAATTAGAGGCAATAGAACTGATGATTGAGAGAAACATACAAAGGAAATATATTTTGGTGGGTCAATTTAATATCAAGAAAGATTATGAATTATCCTCCTTGATTAAATCTTGTAGTCTGTTTAAGTTGCCTTTGAACTCCAACCCCCAAAAAGATAAAGCGAAGAAGAAAGGCTCTCAAGTCCTTTACCATAACGATATAAGGGTCTTTGGTGCAAGAACGATTGAGAATGATTTTTCTAATCATCACTCAGTAGTGTTTGATATAGGATATTAGGGCGTGAAAATATGGAATTAAAGGATAAAGACATTAGAAGATTGGAATTGAAAGTGAAAACTTTGGAAAGAGAAAACAGACAATTGAAAATAAAAATCAAACAGATTAAGAGGATAATTAGGTGATGATTATGAAGTTTATTATTGATGAGGAATCTATGCTTGGCTACGATAGTTTGATTGTGGATATTTACTATTCAAAACATTGGGTGTCAAGACACTTTATCAATTCAAAAAAATCAATTGATAATTTTGTTGAATCTTATCTATTGGGGTGTAAATTAGAAATGTTGTCTGCATTCGGCGTAAGTGAATGGTGGGTGGTGGATAACGATGGAATGCCTATTACGCAATTTTATGATTATACGGAGGCTAATGAGTTTTTGAAGAATCTAAAAAACTCAGGAGAATATGTTGTTATTCAACAGAAAGGTTCTTAAGGGTGATTGGCCGATTTTACATTACGGTGCTAAGATGGGAAAAGATACTGAAGCAGAAGATGTGGTGAATGAAATGGTTAAAGAAAATAAAAAATCTAAAGCAGAAAATAAACAGAATAGATTGAAGGGCTTGAGAGTTTATCTCGCAGGGCCAATAGACCATGCACAGGATGATGGTGTAGGTTGGAGAGATATGATGAAGCCATTTTTGCGTAATAAAGGGATGCTCACGCTCGACCCCTGCGACAAGCCAATCAACTATGCTTCTTATGGAGAAGTTGGAGAAGAAAAAACAAAAATGATGGAATTGAAAAAGTTGGGGCGATTTTATGAATTGTCTGAGCAAATGAAGGCTATTTGTCATGTTGATTTGAGAATGACTGATGTTGCTGATTGTGTAATCGTTTATATCAATCCTGAGATTCCTATGTGTGGAACTATCCATGAACTTGTAAATAGCCTTCAACAAAGAAAACCAACTCTTGTAGTTGTTGAAGGGGGCAAAAAGAATGCCCCTAATTGGTTGTTTGGAATTATGGATTTCAATTTTATGTTTGATTCTTTTGATGATTTGAAAGACTTTATGGGATTGGTTGATGAGGCCGCATTTAGTCCTGATTTAACTCGATGGGTTTTCTTTGATTTTTGAAAATACTATCTCTCCACTAAACGATACCTTTAACAATCAGAATAGTTGAAGATAAGTTATGTTCGGAGTTGATATTTTTGGTTATGGTGGTGGAGGAACATACACTTCACCAACAATTGCTATGAAAGCAGATTGGGCAGATTATGTTGTTGATAAGCCTACTGTCTATGAAAAGTGCATTTCCGATGATGGATTTGCTGATGGGTGGGTTGAAACTCTAAAGGTGGGTGAAAATATAATTCCTGAAGATAAACAGGGCTTTAGGTCAATTTCAATTCCTGAAGGGTATGTGGTTGCACTTTACTCCCCTACGGCAGATGTAGCCAATGACGACCCAATCTCCGAACTCACAGGCCCGCAAAATCAAAGTGAATGTGTGGAGGCCGAAAGTGGGCGTATTGGTAAAATCATAGTTTCCGAACTACCTACTTGCACAAGCCTAAATAGAGTAATTGGCGCATCCGATTATGAATGTGGCGTTTGTGATGAAGCAAGAAAAACTTTAACAGGAAAAACCATAAAATATGTTGAAGATACCGATGTAAATAGTGATACTTATGGTGAATGTATTGCAGTTGATAATACTCTCCTTTATGCAGGTATTGGTGGGGCGGCATTACTCTTGTTGATTGTAGCCCTAAAGTAAAACTTTAACAGTCAAAAACATAAAGTTTGATTTATGTTCGGTGTGGATACCTTCAACTACGGTCATGTGATGCCTAATTTAGTATTCAAAAGTGATGAAAATGATTTTGTTTGGAAAGACCAATCTCGGACTCTTGGATTTATTGGAACTGCTACTACTCCATCTGTGAGAACCACAGAATACAAGGATTACATCATCACGCACACATTAACCAATGATACTATGGACTATGATGTTTCAGGATTAGACCCTAAGTGGAATGCAATCTATAATTTTGATATTGAAACTACGGCTTCAAAGGATGGAGTAATCAAAAAGACATGGACTAATAAAAATAAAAAGTTTAACATCAAAGACGGAGTTCCCGTATCGGATTTTGGGCAACCGTTTAGAGGGTATATTTTTATCCTTGAGGATGAGGCGGCAAAATGGATTCGGAAGGATATTGAAAATAATAAAACTACTTGTGCCGATGAAAACAAAGTCGAGAATGAAGATGGAACTTGCGGAGATTGCTTAGATGGATTTATGTTGGATGAAAATGGAGAATGTATCTCCTGTTCGAGTATGAATCAAAAAGATGGAATCGGAGGAGTCTGTGGAAATTGTAAAGAGGGATTTATCGTTGATGAAGATGAGGAAAGCGATTCTTATGGAACTTGTATTGAAGAAGAACCTGCGGATAATACCATTTTGTATGTAGGTGGAGGCTTAATTGCCTTAGCAGTTGTCGCTACTTTGATGAAAAAATAATCTTTAATCTTGAAAACTCCCGGTTAAGGTAGGAACTGTTCTGAAAGAATG
>TARA_R110002020_G_scaffold383747_1_pt1 | contig 17820 bp, 12 predicted proteins | sample TARA_R110002020 | Tara Oceans TARA_R110002020 (sample SAMEA4396489) | marine metagenome | biome: Westerlies Biome; feature: [MES] marine water layer (ENVO:01000295) within the mesopelagic zone...; material: water (ENVO:00002006), including particulate matter (ENVO:01000060) such... | reverse complement strand
AGACTCTATAAGAAGAGATAGAGGTTTAACAGACTTTAGAGTTGTTTTATCTAATGACCCAGAGGAAATCGATAGAAACGAGTTAAACGGTAAGATTTACATCAAACCAACTAGAGCACTAGAATTCATATTTATTGAATTCCTAATTACTCCAACAGGAGCTTCATTTGAAGATATATAATAGAAACATATGAAATTTAAAAAAAGATTACTTTCAGAAGAGATGGGATTACCAAAGAGTAATAAGAAAACCTTTACTAACGGTAGGAAACAAAAAGTGGTGGTTAGTGAAGAACAATTACAAAGGTTACTTAACAGAATAAATGAACAAGGAGGTAAAGGATATAACTGTGAACAAACCTCAAAGGGTTGTAACTGTGTTGTTCCTGCTTTTGGTACGGGAACGTATCAAACTAAAAAAGATTGTGAAAAAGCAAAAAATTGTTGTAATGGTGAAAGTAAGCCTAGAGGGACAACATGGGATTGTAAAGATGGTAAATGTGTTAAGGTAGTAGGTAAAGGTGGTGTAGGTCAATATGCTACATTACAAGATTGTGAAGACTCCAACTGTGAAGAAAGAGCACGTCCTACAGGTGGTGGTAAAGGTAAAAGTAAAACGACACATTCGGAAGCAAAGAAGAGAAAACCACCAAAACCACAACCAACTGACCCAACCCCTGATTCAAGTAGTACACAAACATCACCTAAGAAAGAATGTTGTAAATGTAGAGGTAAAAAACTATATAGTATTAAACCTGGAAAAAGCTGTCCTAAGTCTTGTAAAAAAGTACCTTGTAAAGGAACACCACCTACGCAAGGTAATGTAACCACTGAGGCTAGAAGGTTAAAAACTACAAACCCTATTAGTGAATCAGAAATTAGAGACATGAAAAAGTGGTTTAATAGAGTAAATAAAACAGGAACTAACTACAATCCTAGTATAATTTAATCTAACTTAAATTGATAAAATTAACGTGATGTCTTCATCACGTTTTTTTTTGGCTTATAAAAATATTTATATTATATGACAAGAGATTTAATACTAACAGAAAGACAATTAACTTCACTAATTAAAGAAATTGGTGAAGTTATGACAGACGATAATGTTAGAGGATATTCATTTGATTGGGATGACAATATATTATATATGCCCACTCAAATAAAGATGGAAAAAAAGGACGGATTAAATTGGGCCCCTATAAATGTAAGCACTGAAGAGTTTGCTGAATTAAGGAATGACCCAAATTATAGATTGACTGACCACGCATTTATGGATTTCGCAGACCCACAAACATTTATTAGTGATGTTAACAAGGCAATAGAAGAGGAAAAGTTTGCACCAAGTTTTGAAAAATTTAAAGAATCGTTAATAAATGCTAACCCATTTTCCATCATTACAGCGAGAGGGACACCAGCTCATGCTATTAAGGAGGGGGTTAGAATATTAATAGGGACCACATTTACAACACAAGAAGTGAATACTATGGTAGAAAATATAGAAAAATCTTACCCATCCACAAGAAATATGTCTTTAGAAGAAAAAATAGATTTTTATTTATCGGAAAATGACTACTCAGCTGTATCATCACCAGAATTTAAAGAAAAATTTGGACTTGACACTGACGCTGATAGACCTGAAGAAGGAAAAAAGATAGCGTTAAGAGATTATGTTACTAGGGTTGTTAATAGTGCAGAGAAGTTAACTAGTGGTGAATATGATAGATTAACAATAGGATTTAGTGACGATGATAGAAGAAATATAGATACTGTTATTGATTTTATTAGAAATGAACTAGCTATAGAATATCCAGATGTGGAATTTTTCATATATGACACATCACAAGGTGAGAAGAATAAGATTATTGTATCTAAAGTAAGTGAATAATATTATTTTGCTGCAATCGTATATTTATATATAAAACTAGTAAATAATAAAAGTAGATAATATTTATTAACAAATAAAAAAATTAAAAATTAAAAGAACATGGCCGATTTATTAATGAAAATGCCCGTACCGTATGAACCAAAGAAAAAGAATAGGTTTATAATGAGATTTGACTCTTCTCTAGGGATTAACGAGTGGTATGTAGAAAGTACATCAAGACCACAAGTTACAATAGGTTCTGTAGAGATACCATTCCTAAACACATCAACATATGTGGCTGGTAGATTTGTATGGAACACAATTAATGTAACATTTAGAGACCCAATTGGTCCATCAGCTTCACAAGCACTTATGGAGTGGGTTAGATTACACGCTGAGTCAGTTACTGGTAGAATGGGTTACGCGGCTGGATATAAAAAGAATCTTGATTTAGAGATGTTAGACCCTACTGGTGTTGTGGTTGAAAAATGGGTACTACAAGGTTGTTTCTTAACTGATGTAAACTTTAACGATTTATCCTATAGTGATGAAGGTATGGCAAATATAGCAGCAACATTAAGACCAGATAGATGTATCTTAGTATACTAATTTAGTTTTTACATATTAATAAAATAACCCACTAAAAGTGGGTTTTTTATTTTATAATACTTATTATAGATATTTATGAGTTTTTGTTCACTTAATGAATAAACTTTTATATTATTAATAATAAAATATTATTTAATACAAATGGAAAACTTACAAACACCAGAAATTACACCTAATATTCCTTACGATATAGTAGAATTACCATCACAAGGAGTTTTTTACAATAATAGGAAAAAAACTTTAAAAGTAGCTTATTTAACAGCAGCTGATGAAAATATTTTAACATCACCTAACCTTTCAGAGTCTGGTGAACTTATGGACACATTATTAAGTACAAAAATATTAGATAAGGATATTGATGTTAAAAATTTAGCTGAATGTGACAAACAAGCTATTTTTGTATTTTTAAGAAATACTGCTTTTGGACCTAGTTATACGTTTAAATTAGTAGACCCTGAAACCAGTCAAGAATTCGAGCACACTGAAGACCTATCAATTCTAAAAACTAAAGAAATTCATATAAAACCAGATAATGAAGGATTATTTGAATACACACTACCTACTTCAGGCAAGAAATGTAAACTACGATTATTATCACCAGAAGATACAAAACTACTTACAGAACTTGAACAAAGCTACAAAGACATGAAAATAAAACCAATGGCAACAAAAAGATTGGAAAAGTGTGTTATAGAATTGGATGGCGAAAGAGACCCTATGAATATTTCAATAGCAATTCATACATTACCTTTAAAAGACGCACAAGACATTAGAAAGTTTTTAAAATCTGTAGAACCAGGGTTAGACGTTAGTAAAGTAGCTAAATCACCCTCAGGTGCTGAAGTACCTTATAATATTAATTTCGGTTTGAACTTTTTTCGTCCTTTCTTCGGGCTATAGGTATGCGCTGTTGGAAGAGATTTACCATTTAGCAAGAAACTTTAATTTTACCAGAGAAGATATTATGAATATGCCTATATTCGAAAGACGTTTCTATTTAGATAAATTAATAGAAGAAACTGAGAAAAAACAAAAGGCAATGGACCAAGCTCGTAATAAAACTAGAAGGTAAATATTTATAGTTTAAAGAACTATATGTTTAACCTAACACAACAACTATATATTGAGGGTTTTCTGTCAAACGGGAAACCTTATTTAGCCTCACATCCAGAATTAGGAGTACCCTTAGGTATTTTTAATACTTCTGATGAACCAAATCACGCTTCTCGAATTAAATCCATTAAAAAGTTAGGACCAAAAGGTAGTAGACTATCTTTAGAATTAGCAAAAAAACTAGGTATAAAAAATCCAATACCTTCGTTCCAAGTAACATTAGAAAAAGTTGGTGGTGGGTCAATTGATGTTACTTCAGCTAGTTTTAACAAAGCTGTTCGTGAATACAATAGAATTCATGGTACTGGGGATAGTGGTGGTGCAACAGGATGGGATGGAACTGCAGGGGTAGCTGATAGTCTAGGAAATGTTTTAGACGAATTATCTAGGTCAAGAAGTCAAGCTGATTTAAGTATGGGTCAAGCTATGATGATGTTCAAAACCATGACAAATGTCTTAAAAGCTAGTAAAGAAGGAGCTTCCATGAAGACAGATGCTTTAGGTACGTATATTCACATTCTATCTCTTACAGACCAGATGCGTAAGGACATTATAAATGTAATGGGTATGGATGAGGTCTTTATGGATGATATCATTACCACAGTAGTTGATGCAGCTCAAGAATTTGCGGGTTGGACCTTAACAGCTAATGACGCTATGGAAATGTTAAAAGAAACCGCACAAGAGACCGGTAGAGCTTTTATATTACCTAAAGAAGCTATAGTTACCGGCGCAAAACTACAACAATTATATGATGTAGACATGTCAAATGTAATAGCAAATTTTGATAAGATTGGTGCTGGTTCAGTAGAAGCGGTAAGAACAACTAGTGAGGCTGTAGCAACCGCAGGAAAATATGGAGCTGTGGTTTCTAAATTCCTACCATCAGTCGAAGCTAATATTGAAAAAATAAATACATACGGTTTTCAAAATGGTGTTGCTGGTTTATCAGAAATGGTCGCTAAAGCACAAGTATTAGGTTATAATTTTGAAAACGCCATGGCTATGGCAGATAAAGCTTTCACCCCAGAAGGAGCTATTGAAATGGCTGCACAATTACAAATGATTGGAGGTGCGGCAAGTGAGTTATTAGACCCGTTCCAGTTAATGTACATGGCTCAAAATGATGTTGAAGGATTACAAGACGCGATTATTAAAACAGCAGAAAGTGCTGTTACGTTTAATAAAGAAACTGGTGAGTTTGGTATATCACCAGGGGAGAGAGCAAGGTTAAAAGCGATGGCTGAAGCCACCGGACAAGATTATAATAATCTTGCAGAAACAGCCGTTAAGGCCGCTAAAAGAACTCGAGCAATCGGAAAATTAGGTGGTATTCCAGAGTTAAGTGAACAAGATAAAGAATTAATAGCTTCAATGGCTGATATTAATCCTGACGGAACATTTTCATTAACTATTGGTGATGAAAAATTAAGTTTTGACGAGTTGGGTGAAGAATTTAAAACCAGTACTAAATTATTGGGGCAACTTAGAAAACAGTCGGAAAAAGACAACCTGAGTATAGATGATGTAAATAAAGCTCAATTATCCGTACAAGAAGGTATGGCAGCCAATACCGCAATTATACAACAGGTATTAACACAAGCTGCAGCGTCTGGGTTATTAGGTACCACAGCACAAGATTTTGCAGGTGAACTTGCGGATTCTGGGTTGGGTGGTTATTTACTTGGTGAAGGATTGGAGAATATTACTGGTGGTTTTGATTATTCAGCCTCAACAACAGATTACGGACAAACACTTCCACCAGAAGAACAAAATATTATAGGATTGTTAGGTGGGTTTGCTAATGTTGTCCCGGATTTTTTAGGGGCAATAACACCAGATGGTGACCCAGTAAGTGAATCACTTGATAAGTCCCAAAGAGGAAAAATAAAAGGAGAACTAGACCCACTGGCTCCATCTGGGGGTGCATATATTAATCCTGCTATGATAAATAGTTACTTAAGAACACCAGAAGGACAAGAAATATTAAATCAAAATATAACTAATGTTGGTAACGCGGTAGAAGTTAAATTTTCACCATTAGAGATAGTATACGATGGTAATACTATAAGATTAACATCAAAACAAATTATGGACGCGTTAGACCCTACAGTGATACAATCTATAGGAAAGAGTCTATCTAATTTAAATGTTACTACACCATCATAATTAAAATTATAACCTAATCTATTTATATTAAAAGAATAAAATATGTCAGTAGGTAAAAATACAGGAATAAAATATCCATGGACTCAAGGAGACTTCGACATTTCAGTCTTAGGTACTAAAAGAATTAGAGAAGCCTTACTTTCTAGAAATCTTGACGGGTCTTACCTAAACAGAGGAAATCCAATACCACCAAACGGGGACCAAAAACCAGGAAGTGTTGTTATATCTGACCAAAGGTGGGTTTCAGTTAAGGATTCACCATTACCTGAAGATGTTAAGGATATGAACGGCATACCACTAAAAGAAACCCAATTTTTAGTAAACAAATATGGTCCACAAACAGGTTATGGTAACCCACTCTCAGTTAATGTGGTAAATTTAGTTACAGAGGCACAATTACAATATGTTAGTCCTAACACCCTTCAACCACAAGGATTTACACCAGGGTTATCATTTGACACCTTAACATACTCAAACTACACAGCAATAGAAATAATGCAATCTGTTACTAGTAGTAATGGAGAATTAGTTACTATTAATTCTATGATATTAGATGACTCTGTATTAATACGTTCATCTTTCCCTTATCTAAAAGATAATTTAGGGTTTAATCTAGCTCAATTTGACTTTAACATAAGTGAAGGTGGCGACGCGACTTTAAATGTTACATCACCACCTGGAGAACTTACACTACCTAAAGGTGATTATCTTTCTAGATTAGAAGGTGCGTTTGTTCCAGATGAGTCACCAATACCAGGTAATTATTTTACACCAGTAACCCCATTAGATATTAATAGTATTGTAGGTCAAGGAGCAAGTAATATATCCGAGACTGACATGTTAACTCAAGCAGGTAATATTCTAAATGGTATATGGAATGGCATAACTAATTCTAACCCACTACCTAATACACCATCTAATACACCATCACCATCAGATAAGTTTGTAGAGTATATGGGTGAAAACCAACAATCAGAATTATTTGATAGTCTTAATTATAATAGATATAGACCAGATTACACTAGAGTTGAAACAGCGGAATCACTTGACTCACCATTAGCTAACTATTATGTTGGTAGTAAAAATACAGAACCAGGTCTTATACAATCACCACTTGAGGCTACACCTAGAGATGTGTTTGGAAGACAGGTTAAAGCTTTAGTTTACGGACCTTCAGAAGTATATAAAGAATTTGATAATGTAGATGGTAGGGCTTTATGGAGGTACTACCAGATTGGTCCATTAGGTAGAGCTATTGGAGACGGTGGGACTATCGAAGGTGGATTTACTTGGTTTGGTAGAAATTCAGTACAATCTATAGACTCATCAATGATGTTCTTCTCGACAAGGTCTGATTTAAAACCAAAAAAGAAAGGGACTTTACTAGACACAACACAAAAATTAATAGATTCAGCCCCGTCATATGGTGGAGCAAAATGGAAACACGCTGGTAACGCTATAGACCAGGTATCTAAAGTTTTTAACGATGGGTACAAAAATATATCTAAAGGTTCTAGAGTTGTAGATTTTATACCGGGTGAGGTAGTTTGGAATTGTGTAGAGTATTGTAGAGCTTGGACTAAAGATAGACCATATTGGAAGTATAGTGATTTAGTTAAGTCTGAGGGTAATCAGTGGAAAAATACAAACTCAATTTTAGACGCTACCTATAATTTAAATATAGCACCCACCAATCATGATGGTGGTAAATCCACATCTATGCCTGACGGTACTAAGGTAAAAAAATATATGTTTTCTATTGAAAATTTATCATGGAGAGGTACTGGTGAACAAAGTAATTTACCAGCTTCTGAAAAAGGACCTAACGGTGGTAGAATAATGTGGTTCCCACCATACGACATTCAAGTAGGAGATACAAACTCAGCAAATTGGGGTCCTACAAATTTTCTAGGTAGACCAGAACCAATTTATACATATAACTATTCAGAGAGAATAGGTACACTTTCTTTTAAAATAGTTGTAGACCACCCATCAACACTAAATGCGATTATAGATACACAATTAAGGGGTATGCCTGACAGAGAAGCTGATGCCGTATTAGAATCATTTTTTGCGGGTTGTAGAAAATATGATGTATATACACTAGCTGAACAATACCCAAATCTAGGTTTTGAATTTATAAATCAAGTACAAGTTGCTTTAGTAGGTGGTTCAAAAGATGTTACAACAGATGTTAACTCTGACCCAGAAAACACAGTTCTAGATAATTCCTCATCAGAACAACAAGTAGGGGGTTACCTATCAACAGAAGAAGCACAAGAAATAGAAGAAAACCAAAATAAAGATGAGGAAAACGCTGAAATTAATGTTGATAATGTTAATCAGGGTAATACGAATGGTACCTTTAGAATAGGTGGTCAAAGTAGAAAAGCAACTATGACTAGTATTATCAGAAAACTATTAGGTGAAGCAAACTATTTTACTTTCTTAAGAGAACAATATCCATTCCTATATCAGTCATTAAGAGATAATTTAAAGTTCTTTCACCCAGCTTTTCACGCAATAACACCAGAAGGACTTAACTCTAGGATGACCTTCTTATTACAATGTACACGACCAGGAAAGACAATCCCAACAGTAACAGAACAAGGAACAACTATGGTCGACGCTGACAATACGGCATTCGGACCTCCACCAATTTGTGTTTTAAGAATAGGAGATTTTTATCATTCTAAAGTAGCTTTTGATTCTATAAGTTTTTCTTATGATGAAAACCTTTTAGATTTAAACCCTGAAGGTATAGGTGTACAACCAATGATAGTTAGTGTACAAAGTAACTTTAAATTTATTGGTGGTCAAGGACTTGAAGGTCCAGTTAGTCAACTACAAAATGCTTTATCATTTAGTTATTTTGCAAATACAGAATTATACGATGAAAGAGCTCAACCTAAACCTAATATACCAGAAGCTACAATGTCCTTAGACCAGATAGCTGATAACTTTGTAAACTTCTTCAAAAAACCAGAAGGTGGTACAGATACACAACCTGGTGAAACCGATTCTGGGTCTGAAGGGTATCTAGCAACTGAAGAAACAGAAACTACTGAGTAATGGCATTAACTGGAGAATCTAAATATAAGATATTATATAATACTTTTTTAAAAAGTTCTAAAGAATATAGTAATTTTGTTAATACTGGTTTTGTAGAGTTATATAACCATAAAGGTCATGGTATTTTAGAAGAAACATTTAAAGATGTTAGTTACGAATGGGGTAATATAATGAACCATAGTATAAATTTAGTAGGGTTTCCAAGAGAACCATTACAAAGATTAGATAGTAAATACGAAGAACTAACCAATGCTATAACAGCACAAACTACCGGAATACAAAAAGAACTACCATTTGGTACTGGAACACTAGATAAAGAGTATGTTAAAAAAGTTTTATTAAAACATGCAAAAAAATCTTGGAAAGAGTTGAGAAGTGCACTAGTTGATTTCCTAATAGAATTGAGAGAAAGACAGTTAAAACTTTCAAACAATATAGATAAATTAAATCTAGTATTTGCAAATGTAGGTGGATACCTAACAGGAACCTCAAATAATGGAATGGTTAGTTTTAATCTAACCACAGGTACTAGTACAACCAACCTATTAACAGAAGTTTCAGGTACAACTGATATACTAGGCAACTTTTGTTCAAACAGTTTTGGTTCTGTAACACCAGAATATATAAACCAATTGACATACCCCAATGAATATTTGTTTTTTATAAATAAATTAATGACTAATGAGATTGTTAGATATATGGATTCCCATAAAAGGTATGGGTATGCTCAAAATTTGGTTGATTATAGAGATGATGAATTAATAAAAGACTTAACTAAACCTAGAAGGAAATATAGTGATGGTATAAAAAAAGATATAGTAAGCCCTTATAGAAATAATTTATTAAAATTTGCTATAACTTTATTAAATTATGATACAAAAAAATATAAGAAACATTTTGACAGAACAGAAATGCCAAATTATTTACAACAAGTACAGTCAATCCCTAAAGCCATAGATAACTTTGAAGTTAACTTTACACAAAGTAATACTGAACTATCATTAGTAAGAAGGTTTTTTGATTCTACAGTTATGGGTACTAATAATAGTAGTTATAACCTAAAAATAAAAAAGAATATAAGTATTACATAATATGTCATATTATAATAGATATAAAGATTTTGAACTTAATGGACAACCTAGAACTGTACCTTTAATAGAGATACCTAAAAAAAGTTCTGATAAATATGTAGTATATAAAGTAGGACGAAGTAGACTAGATAAAGTTTCACAACAAATCTATAACACTCCTTATTTTGGTTGGTTAATACTACAAGCTAATCCAGAATATGGTGGACAAGAATGGAATATTAGTGATGGAAGAGTAATTAGGGTACCATTTCCACTAACGGTTAGTTTACAAGACTACAAAAGTGAATTAGATAAACATTTCTTATATTATGGCAGATGATATTATTAGTGGTAGCGAAAGTGTTTACTCAAAACAAATTTGCGACAACTTAATCTTAATAGACCCTAATAAAATTGAAAGTCAAAACGGACAATCAATTGAAGACAGACTCGTTAGGCACGAAGATTTAGTTATTTATGTTAATCTAGTAGCGAGAGTAATTCCTCGTTCTAAACTAATAGATGGTAAAGGAGCCTCAGATAGTGGTGTAAAAATTGATTTATTTAATGGTGAGATAAACTTTTTAAAACCTTTAAATAAAAAATCTTTAGATAGTGATTGGACAGACGCCTTTACAGACCCTTCTGTTAATAAGATAAGACGTGAAGAAGATACAGACGATAAGGGACAAACCTTCTATAGTAAAAGTATAGAGAATAAAAGTGACTTCCAAGGATTCGGTATAACCGGTATAGATATAAAGATAAGTTCTTCATTTGTTCCACAAGTTACAATAAATTTTACTGATGTTAGAGGGAAAACATTATTTGAACAAGCAGAAACTAACACACCATATACAGCTTTTTTTCACTTACCATACCCCCAATTTGAATTAACAGTTAAAGGGTATTATGGTAAAGCTGTAAAATACCAGTTAGCTTTAACACAATTTAATGCTACTTTTGACCCTAATTCTGGTGATTATAATGTAACAGGTACTTTTATAGGTAATCATATAGCGATGTTAAATGACATTAATTTACAACAAGCTATGTTAGCTCCATATCTATACCCTGTAGTTTCAGCTGGAAACTCAGGTGTACCAAACAACAGCGGAATAGGTAGAAAGGTCATGGAAGAGGTATATGACATATATGAAAAGAAAAAATTAATACCTAAAGATTTTCCTAGAATAACAATATTTGAATTAATTGGGTTAGTAGAAGGATTTACTGATAATTTAAAAAAGAATTTTAGTAAAGCAGACTTAAGATTTACTAATGACCAGAAATCATACCAACAAACACTTATAAATTTTCATAGTGCAATTTTTGGAGACCAAGGTTGGGTTAGTAAATTTATTAACAAAGGGGAACATACCTTCCCATTGAGTATGACCTTAGGTTCTACAGGAAATCCAGACACACAAGGTAAAAATATAATAGCTCAAGCTTGGAGACTTAATCAGATAGATGATGAATATATCGCTAACGCTGAATCTAAATTAAAATATATAATAGAAGGGTATAAAAAAATCTTAAGTGAAAATATAACTTTCGGATTAAATGGTAGAGCACCAATTAATTTAATAAAAGATTTTAGTTTAGAGAATCAAAAAGCTGTTAATAATAGTAGTAAGAATCTTAGTGAATTAAAAGAAGGTGGTAAAGGTTGGTATGTCCTTGAAACATCACCTAAAAGTTTTGGGGGTGTTTATGGTAGAGTGAAAGAAGAGTTTGATAAAAACTATAAAAAAGTTCAAAAAGAGGCTAGTGATAAATTAAGAACTGTATTTGAACAAAGTTTATCTTTCTTCCCATCTATTAGAAATCTAATGGCTATTGTAATTGCTGGTGTAGATACCTATTTGAGACTATTGGATAGAGTTCATACAAAAGCAATGAATGAACGAGCAAACCCATTTAGGGTAAAGTCTGTTATAACAAATAAAAAAGGATATGAAGACGCTGTAAAAGGTGGAAAAGAAGTATTTCCATGGCCACAATACTATCAGTATAATGATAATGAGAATCGATATGTTTTAAAATATCCTGGTTGTTCAGGTTGTCTATCAGAAACTCATGCTGAGAAGTCCAAAGTGTGGCCTGAAGTGGAGTTTATAGAAGAGTATACTAAAGCTATAAACACAAGAGTTAACAATGTATCTTTCCCAACTTCTAACGAGGTTAGATATTCACAAGAAGTTCCATTATCTGTTAGACAATTTCCATTTATAGAACCACCATATGTCCATACTATTAAAAATAATATTTTATGGGAAATACTAGATAGAGCACTTGATTTTACAACATATGTTGGTGTTACAGGGTTTAAAGCCAACCCAACCCAAATTTATGATACAGTTCAGGAAGCTGCGGTTAACGATAGTGTAAATTTAATGAAAGCTATAGAAAGTGATTATGACCTACAAGAATTTTTTAAAGATACTACTCTTGATTGGAGTTCATTATTAACTGAATTAAAGAATAATTCTCCAGATAGGTTCTTATTATATAATACAGGTTATGTTAATACATCATATTTAAATCCAATTAATACAAAACCATACGACATAAATGGAACTAGTTATGGTCTATATCCAGAATCTAGTACTAAAGAAATATTCACAGAGAATGGTAAATATTTAAAATACTTAATTTTATTTCTAGAGAGTAAAAAGACTCAAGATTGGTGGCATGATTTTTACCCGTTTAATATGGTTAATATAGACAGTCTAAAAACTAAATTATCAGACGCGGCAAATCTAACAAGTGAAAAGTTTTTCCAAATAGACGTTTTACAAATGGGTACACAAACTAATGTGTATATGACTAGTCCAAACAATACAGACAATAAATCATTCTATTTTAGTAATTTAAATTGGGATTTAAAAACAATTAACGGAACATTAATGAAGATTGTAGAGGGAGATTTAGATTATATTAGTAACTTTAAACCATTAACTGATTGGTCTTCTTGGAATGCTTATTACGAAACTAAAGAAAGTAATATAGAATTCCAATCCTTAACAGATGGAATAAATTATACCTCAGAAAGTTTTGACTATCAATTAGTATCAATGCTAAACACACCTTGGTTTGCAAATGCCATATATAAAGGTTTTATAAATGAAAACAACTCAACATCATCACCTTACGCTGAAGCAGCATATCTTTTTCTAAACTCATTACCATTAACAAGTACCTTAGAAAAAATTATAACAAAATACGAAGGTAAACATCAATACGGGGCTTATGTAGCTCAAGTTATAAAACAATTAGCTGGTTATCATGAATTACCATATGCTTTTATTCTTAAAATTGGTTCACTTTGGTGGAATTATAAAAATGCACCAAATTCAGACACTAGTAGAATTTTTGGTGGGTTAGGTTCCGGTGATGGTGGGACATTAGGTAATGATGGTGATATTAGATGTAATGAGTGGTACGTAGACCAAGCACACGCAAATGGATTAGGGTGGTATGATTATACATATAATGGCAATATAATACCAGGATTAAACACCACTGAAGTTACTCTAGGATTTTGGCCTAGATTAATTGATGCTGTACATACAATAGTTACTGGTAAAAGTATTTTACCAGCTGTAGGTAGTTGGACACCGGTAGCAGACATTAATATGATGTTTACTGGAATTGCTAATTTTGAATTAGTTAATGAAGAAAAACTTAAATTCCATAAGGACGGACAAGATTATAATTTTTATACAACTTTTATAGACTCAAGCACTATAGGGTCTAGAGGACTAGACGATATAGATGTTAATACAGACCCTTATTATTTACTCTACCCATCTTCTGGTGCATTGGTGAATAGTGATTTAAGTTTTATGGAGGACAATATAAATACCGCAGGTTTTGATGGTAGTGCAAGATTTTTATGGGCAGGAGCAGGTTACGGAGCTTTTGACGTTACACAACCAGGTACTACGCCTCTTACGTATGGAGCAACATATGGTAGAGTACCTAAAAGTCATTACACAAAGAGAATAGATACATCACAAGAACAACAACAATCTTGGAATATAAATAATACAACCACTAACGGTACAGACTATGATGATTTTACAGAATTATTATCAGTATTTCCAACACAGGTGTTGGATGAATTCGAGAAACACTTTTTAAATTTTTCAGAGCCACAAAATCCAGACGCAACAATTGTGGAAGGAGAATTCACTGAATTTAAAACAATATTCAAAGAGATAATGTTAGTGGAAAAAAATAGTGTTAAGGGTGATGATAATATAACACGCCCTAGTGGTAATATAACACATAAGACACAAGATATTGCAAAAGCACAATATAAAAAGTTTTTAAAGATTGGTAAAATATTTTTAAATCAAAACATTGTTTACAAACATGGGTCAGTAAATGGTTGGGATATCGTAACAAACATAGCCACTGAACCAATTTCAACAAAACAACTAATTTCACACATAACAGAATCAAATGATGAAGCAACAGTTACAATCCTAGCACCTTACGACGTTTCCCTATACCCAACAATAGACGCTCCGTTTTTAACATCAATATCTTTAAATGTAATACCTACTCTTGAAGTCGGGGATAACACACAATTTACAAATGTATCTAAAATATGCTTTGACTTCTTTGTTAACTTTAATATAGACCCAACACTAGTCAATCAATTTGCACCAATCCTAAAACAGTATGTTACTGAAACATTTAGAACATCACTAACAGCTACTAATGGAATAACAAAGGCTGATTTTAAAAATAGAATGAGTACGTTCATGGATAATATAGATACATATACTAAATCTTATATGGACAAATTCTTTCAATCTGTAAAAGGTTTAGACCCTAGAAAAGGTTTAGACGGTACAGGTAATAGTGTTGGTGATGGTGACGATAGACCTAAAATAGTTTCAGATAATCTAAAACTAGAATTATACCAAGTATTTAAAACGTTTAATGATAAATGGATATCTGGTACTGATGTAAAAAGTGTTGACGTTGACAAACCATCTCCTACAAGTACTAAAGCCGTCCCTAACTATAACACTCAGTTTGAAAAATTTATGTTCTTAGACAGAACTAATACGGATATTGGAAATGACGCTGTTATAGATATATACCAGTTTTTAGGGTTAGACACACCATTTACAGAAAATCCAGATACTTCTGTCAAACAAAATATAGGTGGATTTGTTAGTACTCTATGTAGTAAAAATTTCTTTAACTTTATACCATTACCATCTTATGTTAATTTTTATAATATAGAAGAACACGACACCAAAGGACAAGGAAACGCTATGTTTGGAGCATTTAAAGAGGTTGATTATACCTTATCCTCCCCCAAATATCTATGTCAATATATTGGACCACCATCAACTAGTTTAGATATTAAAAGTACTAAATATGGTTATAATAATGATAGTTTTGTTCTAAATAGGGTAAGCCCTAATCCGTTATGTAAAGGTATACCACAAGGTGAGGAAGAAAAAAATCTAAGTAATAAGGTTATGGCCTTTGCGGTAGACTTTGGGATACCTAATCAAAATGTTTTTGAGAGTATATCATTAGACCAATCAGAATTCCCAAACACTAGTGAATCTTTTAGGATTTTAGAAGATATGGGTAAAATGGCAAGTGGGTCAAAAGTATCTACAAACTCACTAAACTTATTTAATCTATATAAATCGAGGTCGTATAAATGCCAAGTAACGTCAATGGGTAATGCATTGATACAACCTACTACATACTTCCAACTAAGATACGTACCAATGTTTAGTGGTCCCTATCTTATAATGGATGTTAGTCATAGCATAACACCAAATGACATGGTAACAACCTTTACAGGGGTTAGAGTAGGAATACCTAGTTTACCCCAAATTGATGATTTAATAGCTTCAATACAAGAGACATTAATAAAATCAATGGATGAAGATTTAGATGATATGGATGTTGTAAATCAGGAATCGGCGTTAGACCCATTTGATTTGACTCCACCCGAACAGGAAAATAATGTTTCAGATTCAGATAACATAAGTACACTATCTTTCGCTATGGTGGACCCACTAGATATAAGTAAGATTAATAACCCAGCAACCAACCAAGAATTCTGGGTTTGGAGAAGTATTTACAATGATGCTGGTGTACAAGTTGGTAGGAGAAGACATGCTGGTATAGACTATTCACCTAAAACAGAATTCCAAGGTACGGATATAGATTTAGTATCACCAGTGACTGGTATAATAGTAACTAAGAAGACTGGGTGTATAGCTGGTAATTCTGAGACTGCTAAATCGTGTGGTGGTGGTTATGGTAATCAGTTAGTAATAGAAAAAACACTAATAGAAAGCTCAGATATTTCTTCTTATGTCTCTGGAGCGATAACTAAGTACCAATTTAGGATGGCACATATAAAAGAGAAAACAATTACTAATAAAGGAGTAGGTACCGGAGTAAGTAAAAAATCTAAAATAGGTGTTATGGGGACAACAGGAAAGTCTGATGGTGTACACCTACACTACGAGATAATGAAATACCAATTAGACGATAATTTGAAAGAACAAAAATATTATCTAAACCCAAATCAGTTTAGTAGTGACTATCTTGAACAACCAGAAACACCTTAAAACCTATAAATAATTAATTTAAAAGAATTTAATTATATTTAACAATATTTATATAATAAACAATATCATGATAACAGAGAATTTAAAACACAAATTGGATAATTTTTTAGGAAAGAATACTAATATTGTAGAGAGGTCTAATTCTGTAGATGGTGAATCTAAAGAAGTGTGTGACCTAGATACTGGTATTTGTTATACTATTAGAACAAGAGATGGTTTGATAGAAAGAGTAGAAAACGAAACTAGAGTTAATAGAAAAGTACAAGTAGAATCACCTAATGGGGATGTAAAACAATTATTAAATGGCTAACCTAGAAGAAAAATTATTAAAAGAAATAAGACGATTCAATCAAATCGGATATAATTCTATAAATCTAGAAGAACAAATGTTAGGTTTAGGAGGCGGTTCCGGTTTTAAAAATAATCAAGGAGATTCAGACAGATTAAAAAAGTTTCAATCAAGACAGGTAGAAATGTCTGAACAAGAAGACCCAGAAGCAGCAGCTGAAGATGATGATGTAACTTCATTCGCTGAAATGGGTGTTGTTGATGATGCCGGTGAGGTAGATATAGAAGCGGAAATGGGTACTCCAGCTGATGACGCAGCAGCACCACCCCCACCACCTGCAGCACCAGCTGATGCAGCAGCACCAGTTGATGACGCAGCAGTACCAGCTGATACAGCTGATACAACAGATACAGCAGTACCAGTAGAAGAACCTGAAGCGGATGAAGATACAACAGAAGTTGAGGTTACTGATTTAATAGACAAACAAGATACTTTAGAGAAAAGTTCAGAACAAGCTAATACAAAATTAGATTCATTGATGTCTATGTTAGATGGTATGGAAGATAAATTAAGTGGTATGGACCAACTTATGAGTCAAATTAATAGCTTAGAACAAAAAATAGAGGAATTTAGACCAAAGACTGAAGAGGAGAAATTAGATAACAGAAAATTAGATTCAGGACCTTTTGACCAAAGTCTATCTGACTTTTGGGATGATAGTCAAGATAAATTCCAAACACAAGGTAAAGAGGAATATATTCTTAAACCTGATGATGTAGAGAATTTTTCAGATACAGAAATCCAAAAGAGTTTTAACATTTAATAAGTTATAAAAATATATTATATTTAAAGCCCTACATAAAAGGGCTTTTTTTATTTAATTATTTTTATCAAGATGATTGACAAGCCCAAATAAGTTAGTTATTATTATCTAAGAAATTAATTATTAAAAAAAAATAAAATATTATGAGTTCATTAGACGCTGTATTAGCCCAATACGAAAAAAAC
>TARA_R110002020_G_scaffold214865_6_pt1 | contig 17831 bp, 9 predicted proteins | sample TARA_R110002020 | Tara Oceans TARA_R110002020 (sample SAMEA4396489) | marine metagenome | biome: Westerlies Biome; feature: [MES] marine water layer (ENVO:01000295) within the mesopelagic zone...; material: water (ENVO:00002006), including particulate matter (ENVO:01000060) such... | reverse complement strand
CCGCCGGTCTGCGGCGACGGTCCGGATGATGCCCACGAGCTGAGCCACATCTCGCCGAACCATCGGCACGAGCAACAGGGCGCCGGCCCCGGCGGCGGCCGCGGCGACGCCCCAGAGCAGCGTCCATACGGGAGCCAGCCCGGCGAACTGCTGCACCGAGAAGGCGGCGCCCCCGACGACCGCGACCGCGAGGACGATCCGTCCCGCACCGGCATATAGGCGGCGCGTGGGAACGGATGTCACGCGTGAGAGCCAGGCGATCGACAGAGGCCACGCGATCATGGGCGCGATAGCAAAACCCACCGCAACTCCCACGACACCCCAGAACGATCCGACGACAACGCAGATGATCTTGATCGATGTCGATACGAATGAGTAATGGAATAGTGTCCGACCAAGCCCTCTCGACGTATAGACCCAGTACCCGACATAGGCAAGATTCTGGAAGAGGGCCGCGATCGCGATGAAGCGCAGGATCGGTGCCGATTCGGACCAGCCCGGCCCGAGCGCGATGGCGGTAACCGAGGGCGCGAGGGCGGACACGATCGCTAGGGGGACGCTGAGTCCATAGCCGAGAGCGAGCTGTCCCGCCGTGATGTAATCAGCGAATCGGCGTTGGTCGGCTTGGATCCTCGAAAGGACAGGCAGCGCGACCGTCGTGAGTGGCGAGCGCAACTGCACGATCGGGGTCATGATGAGCTGATACGCCCGGTTGTAGTAACCGAGAGGCACGGCCCCGAATCTCAGGGCGATCACCAGGGTGTCGATCTGCGAACCGACGTAGGTGACGATGCTTGCGGCTGAAAGATTCAGCCCGAAGCCCACAAACGACCGGATACCCACGGATCGGTCGTACCACCGCGGCAACCAGCGTCCGAGCGTGGCGTAACCCACGAGCAACAACAGGCCCGTCACGAGCTGCTGGGCAACGAGGGCCCAGAATCCCGCACCCATGATTGCGAAGATGACGGCGACCGTCAGCCCGCAGAAGGCAGCGATGATTTCCGTCAACGCCATTGCCTTGAACCGGAAATCGCGCATGAGCATCGCACGATACTGGGTGGCGAGTCCGTTGAAGACGAATGTCACAGACAACGTCGCGCAGATCGCCGTCAGTGCGGGGGTCTGGGTGAGCGCTCCGAGCGGCCACGCTATTGCGAGCATGATGATGGCAAGCACGGCGCCGATTGCTGCGTTAGCCCAGAAGAGGTTGTCGCGCTCCGAGCGTTGAAGAGTCGGAGCCTGGATGGATGCTGTCGTGAGGCCGAAGTCTCGGAAGATCTCGCCGATGCCCATGAGGAGAAGCACGATCGCGAGCAGGCCGTAGTCCTCCGGTGTCAGAAGACGTGACAACACGACGACGGACGCGATCTGGAGCACCATCTTCACGCCCTGCGCGCTCAGGGTGATCGCCGCGCCACCGGTCGCGGTGCGCCGCATCGAACGTTCCGGATTGCTCATGCTGTGCGGCTCGTTGTCGGGCCTGCGGCTCGGGTGCTCATGACGTCACGCTGCTCAGCGCATCCACGAGCGGAAGGAACGAGTCCCGTCCTCGATCTCGCGCCTCCGCGGCGCCGGCGTGGAGGCCCGAGTCGTCCGAGATCTCCGCTGCTCGCGTTGCGGCGTCGCTACTCGTCGCGAGGTCGATCGTGTGATGCCATCCAATCTCCGACATAAGCGGTGCGAACTTGCGGGAGTAGGCGAGAGGGATGGCGGGCACTCCCTGCGACAGGGCGTTCAAGCACGCGTGCATTCGCGAACCGATGAGGAGTTGCGCGCCTGCGATAGCTGTGCGTGCGTCATCGAGATCACGCGGGACGACAACCTCGAGCCCGCCGAACTCGTCGGAAAGTTCTCTCACTGTGGCGACGTCCGAGTCCGGGGTGCTGTTCTCGAGCACGTGCGCGAGAAGCGAGACGGCGCGCCCACGCTCGTGGAGTTGGCGGACCAGGCTCCGGATCGTCGCGCGGTAGGCAGTCGAGTCGACGTGCGCATCGCTGGTCCACAGCAAGCCGGACGGGTTCAGCAATACGTCGCGCGGCGTCGTCGGCGTCATCGGCTCGATGGCGAACACCAGGTCGCTCGTGACGGCGTTGACCCGGCGACCGAGTGACTTCGCCGCTTCGGCGCTTAACTGGTCGCGGGCGAAGGCGAGGCGGGAGCGCGACAGGGAGCGTCGCGCGAGAAATCTCGACCGTGCGTTCCGAAACGGGCCGATTGTCTGTGGCGCGAGCACCCCGATCGCACCGTCGCGGAGCGCGAGTTCGTACACGGCGCTCATTCGATCGTGTCGTGTGCCGCCGTAGATGTCGGCAAAGCTGTCTCCGGACCGTGTGTCCCACACCATGTCGAAGGATGCGAACCACTCGCGCATGCCGCGTCGGTTGAGGATCCGCTCGGCGGCGAGGCTGCGAAGCCGACCCCACGGAACCTGCGGCGGCCGATTGCCGAAGTTCGCGTAGACGATCTCGCAGTCGGGCCAGACGCGCCGCAGCATATCGCGCGACCCGCGAGCGAGGACTCGCACCCCGAGATTCGCCGACGAGTCGTCCGCCCACAGAACTAGGACTCGCACTCAGAAACCCCCGCTTCCATCACGTTGCTCCCCAGACCCTGGCGCGGTGACCGGCCTAACTCTACGGGAACACTCCATCCCGGTCGGTCCGTGCTCAGAGCCCCATCGCACGCCGCCGCCGCCCATACTCGTCGTGGGCATACCCGACGGCGCCCGCGACGTTGCCCGCGCCTCGGTAGATGGTGCGCAGCGCGCGCGCCCGTCGAGCGGCAGAGCGGCCGATCGTACCCGCCGCCCACAGCAGTGCGCCCTGCGCCACCCGCACGATTCCCGTGAGAGCTGCCCGGGCGCGCCATCCCGCTCGGCGAACGGGGGAGGTGGCGAGCGCGATCCGCACGCGTGACCAGGTGTTGCCGAACCGGAAGGTTCGCATCAGAACCCACCGCTTCGTAAAGCGCACGGGATCCTCACGCTCGATCACGACGGCGTCTTCGCACCAGCGGATGATCCCGCCGGCAGCGACGAGGCGGGCGGTGAACAGGCTGTCGCTTCCGCCCGTCAGACCGAATGCGGCATCGAAACGCAGGCCGTTTCTGCGAACGTTCGCCAGGTCCAGCAGTAAGTTGTTCGTCGCCGCCTCGGGCATCATCTGCCCGTCGACCCGTCGGGGCCGGACGAAGGCCCCGCTCGCTCTCACCCACGGTTCCGTCTCGTCGGGGAAAATCGTGACGACTCTGCCCGCGACCGCATCCGCGCCCGTGGTCAGATATCGATCGGTGAGGGCAGCCAGCCAACCGTGTTCCGGTACCTCGTCATCGTCGATGAACACGATCGCGTCGACCCCCGTACTCTCATCGAGGGCTCGATTGCGGACCGCCGCGATACCGGGAATGGGCTCGTGCACGTAGCGGACAGGCCAGTTTTCTGCGAGAGATCGTGCCGATGCATCGGGGTCGTTGTCGATGATCAGGATGTCTGCCTCGACCCCCGCGATCTGGGCTCCGATCGCCTGAGCCTGTGGCACAGCCGACTCGAGTGCAGCATTCAGCGCGTCCGGACGGCGGAACGTCGGGATCGCCACCGTCAAACGGGTCATGACAACCTCCTGGGCCGCATCCGTCGCCTATTCCGATGACCCTCCACGAGGCGCGACACGACCTCGGTCGTCCGCGCACGGTACGCGTCGGGAGCGAACCTTTCGTGGGCAGGTTGCACCGCATCAGCGGCGCCGCGTCGGAACCCTTCCCAGTCGTCCATGATGCGTCGAATTGCGTTCTCGATCGCGACGGCGTTGTTCGGGGGGACGGTAACCGCGGAAGCGACACCAGCGACAGCCTCGCGGAGGCCGCTCGTGTCGCTCACCACAACAGGGCGGCCTGCCAGCACCGCCTCGACGGCGGTGTTACCGAAGGGCTCGTCGAGTCTCGACGGCACGACGGCAATGTCCGCGGCGGTGAGAAATGGCCACATCTCTTCGTGGAAGCCGCGCAGGCGAACGTCACATCCGGCCTCGTCAGCGGCGCCGCGCAGCTCCTTTTCGAACCACTCATACCCCGGAAAGACTGCACCGATCAGGTCCACACGCACTCGGGTGCCACCCGCTGCGAGCGAACGCGCGGCTTCGACGAGCAGATCCGGTCCCTTGCGAGGCGACAGGCGGCCGACATACACCAGGCGGACGGGCTCCTCTAGGCGCTCGCGCGGCGGCACCGGCCCGGACGGACCGGGCACGCCGTTGTAAACGATCTCGGCGCGCCGAGCCATCCGCGGATAAACGTCGGCGATGACGTCCCGGCTGTAGGCGCTGTTGACGACAATCGCGCGGGCGCATGCGAGCGGTGCGTAGAGGAGTCTCTTGACCACGGTGCGAGCGGAGCGCTCTGCTTCGTGAACGTGAACAAGCGTGGGGACTCGGCGCAGCCAGGAAATCACCGGCCAGATCGGAAGGGTAACGGTGTTGACATAGACCGCATCCGGACGGATTCTGCCGATCGTTCTCGTGGCGGCAATCGCATCCCGGATCGCTCCGACGAAGAGAGAGGGGAGACCACGCGGAGTCATGAGCGTCTTCCGCAATACCAGCAGGGGGGCGAACTGCACGCTCGCTCCGGTCTCGCGAAGGAGGAAGGCAAGTGGTCCGTCCGTGGGCAGCAGAACAGTGACATGCATACCGGCCGCCATCAGCCCGCTGACGCTCTCGATGAGGACACGATCGGATCCGTAGAGCTCTGCGCCGGGGTGCACGACGAGGCACGTGGTTGCGGCGTTCACGCCGGCCACGACATCCGCCTTCGCGGCACGCTCAGTACCGTCCCCCATCGTGTGCCTATACTACTGAGGCTGCGGCCCTCCCGCCGCGAGAGGCTGGTGGGGCATGGAATCGGGCACGACCATTGCGGTTGTGAACTACGGTTCGTCCGAGTTGCTGGCCCGTAATCTCGTCGAGACACAAGCCGCCGCGACCCGCTCGGGAATCCCGGTCTCGGTCATCGTGTGCGACAACCTTTCGACTGATGCCGAGGCGAGCGTCGTCCGTGGGCTGGCTAAAGAACACGACTGGCTCGTGCTCGAGCCGGGTGAGAACGTAGGTTTCGGCGCAGGCGCGAACCTGGCCGCGAGGCGGGCCTTTGCGGACGGCGCGCAGAATGTCGTCGTCCTGAACCCTGACGCACGCATGACGGGCGATTCTCTCGCTGCGCTCGTGGCGCATGCAGATGTCGATCGGATGACTCTCGCTTCGCCGGTCATTCGAACGCCCGAGGGCCGGGTCTGGTTTGAGGGTGCTGACCTGTATCTCTCGGAGGGCGAGACTCGCGGCGTCGTCCGGCGCGATCGTTATCCCGGAGCGGAGACCGCGTCCTGGATCTCGGGAGCGTGCGTTCTTCTCACCCGGGAAATCTTCGAAGCCACGGGTGGATTCGACCCGGAGTACTTCTTGTACTGGGAGGACGTTGATCTGTCGTGGCGCGCCGAGCGTGCGGGCGCGCGTCTCGTGGTCGCTAGGGATTCCGAGGCCGTGCATGATGCGGGCGGGACCCAGCAACGCACGGGCGCGCGCGGAAAGTCACGCACGTACTACTACTTCAATACACGCAACCGGTTGCTCTTTGCCGCACGCAATCTGCCGGAGTCATCCGTTCGCCAGTGGCTGCGAGCGACACCGCGGGTGTCGTGGGCGATTCTGATGCGTGGCGGTCGACGCCAGCTGATCGTCGATCCCGGTGTGGTATGGGCGGCGCTTCGTGGCGCGTGGCGGGGGCGGGCGATCGCTCGAGCGTCGTTCAGGGCGCGGCTGGGCGCCGACGACAAGAAGTATCGCGCTTGATCTCGGTCGCCGCGCGGAACGCGGCGCGATGGTCGGTTCCGGCCGTTTCCCACGAGCGCAGCGATAGATCTGGCCCGGGGCGATTCGCGAGGGTGTGCGCGCGGTCGAGCGAGGAGAGCAGCGTCGCACCGTCCACATCGCCCGAGTAGCGGATGACCCAGTCGTCCCCCACTTCGCGTGCCAGTCTCCGCGTGACCTCCGTGTCGGGTACAAGCACGGGTCGGTCGAGTGACAGCGCGGCGAGGACTGCCCCGGAGTTGTGTAGATGCCGGTAGGGCAGAGCGACGAGTTCAGAGCTTGACAGGGCATGCACGAGATCGGCTTCGTCGACGTATCGGAGATCGAACGAGACACGGTCGTCGCCGTGGGCAAGGGCACGTAGAGCTTCCCCGTGGGCGTGGTCGAGAGGTTTTCCCGTGATGGCCAGGCTCACATCGGGACGATTCGTGGAGGTGAACGCACGGATCAGGTCATCGACGCCCTTGTAAGAGCGAACCAGGCCCGCATAGGCGATCCGCCCGGGGGTGGGTCGTGCGCGTTCGAATGCCGAGAACCAATCCCGGTAGTGGCCGTGAGGGATTGTCACGACGCGGTGACTACCCGGGTCGGTCGAGTCGTTGAGGCGGATTCGCAAGACCGTCAGTCGGTCGAGTGCATCGAGCAGCGCATGGTCAATCCGGCCAAGCTGTTCGGGCCGTTCGAGGTTGTGCCAAGTACGCACGACCGGCGTGCGGGTCAACGCAAGTCGTGCACACAGGATCGTGGTGTGCGCCCGACGTGCGACGCGCCCGATTCGGCGGTGCCCGCCAACGAGGTTCTCCGGCCAATGGACATGGAACACGTCGTATCGGCCAAAGAGTGCCCGCCGCGGGCTGTAGGTGGAGATCGCCAGACCGGGAGTGGACGCCAGGGTCGACGCGAGCTGCACGATGTACGGGTTCGTCGTCGAGCGCGGCGCGGGAAAGGACTCCAGGATACGTAGGGGACGCTTCGCGGGGGACCGGTCCCGGGCGAGGGCGTACCAGTCTTCAACGAGCGCCGGCAATCGTTCGGGCGCCCACCGCTCGTGCGGTTCACCGCCCCTCTCGCGGGCGTTTAGTAGCGCGGTGGCGATCGCGGCGGGAAGGTCCCGACCCAATTCGACGATGATCCCGTTCCGGTCGGCGAGCACGGGGGGACCGCCGAGCGGTAGGCACACAACGGGAATCCCCGCAGCCGAGGCCTCCGCGACGGCCCAGCCGGCCTGATCGTGCATCGACGGGAAGAGCAGGGCAGTCGCCCGGCTCTGTGCCGCGAGCACTTCGCTTCGGGGTCGATGGCCGTGGAAGGTCACGCGGTCCGCGATGCCCGCCTTCTGCGCCCTCCGCTCGAGTTGCCGGCGCTCGTAGCCGGTGCCGAAGATCTCCAACCGCCAATCCCGCAGTCGCGAGTCGGCGATTGCGTCGATAGCGAGGCGCCCGCCCTTCCACGCGAGGAGGCGCGCGACAAAAAAAGCGACGGGGGCTCCAGGGTCGAGGGGACCTCGGGGAGGAACCTGCAGGGCGGCGTTGGGTTCAACGACGACGTTCCTCGATCGCTTGAAGCGGCGAGCCACATCCGGATTTTGCGCGACGACCACGGCCGCGCGTCGGGCCGTCCGGTCGCCAAACAGGCGGCGCGCCAAGCCCGTGCTGAAGCCCCGGACGATCTCGGTGGCGGTGCCGCGCGCACCGAGCCACGGACGCAGCGCGCGAAGCGGCAGTCGGCTTGCCCCGCCCACGGGACCCCAGACGAGGGGCACGCCCACGTCGGCGAGGCCGCACGGAAGCCAATCGTTGGCGAAAGTCACGTGGTGAGCGACGTCGAACCCGACTCTCGCGTGCAACTGCCTGGCGGCACGACTGAGTTCGCGCTGCCAGAGCACGTAATACCAGTAGACGCTGCCTGGGCCGCGCTTGAGAGCGCGGACGCGTGGCGGAAGGTCGAGGGGGATCACGGTGAGGTGCTCGCGGAGAGCCGGCTGGCTCGCCATCGCAGACTCGATTGCAGGGAGGAAGCGGTGTCGCGTGTATACCCAGACGTCATGCCGCTGCGCGGCCGCGGACGCGAAAGCCCACCCTGCGGCGGCCTCGGGCTCCTCGCCGGGGCCGCACGCGTAGGCCCCGATCAGTACACGCGACCTGGGCGTTCCCGTCTCGTCCGTCACGCTAATTGCTCCCCCTCACGGGGTTTGTCCCCTCGGCCCCCGCACTCAGTGCATCATAGTGACAGGCGCTCCGAGGATCGGGCGCTCGCGGGGCCCCGGGGGGCAACCGACGCCAGGACGGCGAAAACGGGGGCGAAATGACGCTGGATGAACGTGAGCGGGAGACGTTCGGTGAGACCCTGCGGCGGCTCCAATCCGCGCAGAAGGGACGGGCGCGCGGCGCGCCCGCATACTCCGTCTACATCAATCGATCGCTGGGTCGGGTCTTCGCGGCAGGGGCGTATCGCGCCGGGCTGACGGCGAATCAGGTCACTGCAGTGAGCGCCCTCTTTACGTTCACGGGCATCGCCCTCCTCGCCCTGGTGGCGCCGAGCCCGGCTCTCGGAATCGGCATTGCCGTTCTGCTGGCGCTGGGCTATGCATGGGATTCTGCCGATGGACAGGTCGCGCGGCTCCGCGGTGGGGGGTCGGTAGCGGGAGAGTGGCTCGATCACTTCGTCGACGCCATTAAGATCGCAACGCTCCACGTGGCCGTTCTCATCGGTCTCGCCAGGTTCACCGGCGTTGAGGGCGCCGCGCTCCTTCTCCCTCTTGCATACTCCGTCGTGGCGACGGTCACCTTCTTCGGGATGATCCTGAACGACCTCCTCAAGTCCGCCCGTGGCGCCACGACGACGGCTGCACGTGGCGGTGCGTCTCCGGCGCGGTCGATCTTGCTGCTACCGACCGACTACGGCATCCTCTGTCTCGTCTTCTTCGCGTGGGGCTGGCCGTCGGTCTTCTGGTGGATCTATGGCGCGATGTTCGTGGCCAACGCGCTCTTCCTCGGTGCCGCCTCCGTGAAATGGTTCCGGGAGATGCGCGCGATAGCATGAGCGGCTCGCGGCTCGCGGCTCGCGGCTCGCGCCCAGGCGCTCGGGTCTACAATCGATAGCCGCGTAGCCGGTTTGGGGACCGTGCGAAGTGCGAAGGGGGCGGATCATGGTTGAGCCGACGGAAGACGCGTCCGCGAAGGATCCTACGAGCGACCGGCCCGAGCCGGGCATGGACCGGCGCCGACTGCTGTGGACGGTGGGTGCGTCGGTGCTCGTCGCGATACTGGTCGTCGTGGTTGGTGTAGCGATCGCCCTGAACCGCGACGATGCGCCCAGATCGGCATCTTCGCCTGCCACGTCGCCGACACCCACGACGTCCGCGACCGATTCGGCTCAACCGACGCCGACGCCGGCGCCGACAGCCGAGGTCGAGAGCCCCGACGTCATTACCGACGAGTCCGGCCGTGCGACCCAGGCACCGGTACCCCTGGATCAGACCGCTGAGCCGACCGAGGGTGTCACTGTCGCACTTGTCTCGATTGAGGCTGTGGAGGGGGAAGCGTCGGGTCCCGGTGAGGTGGCCGGCCCGGCGCTTCGTGTGACGGTGCGTGTTCAGAACGGAACCGGCGAACCGAAGCCGCTGCAGCGAACGATCGTGACGCTGTCGTACGGCACAGACCAGCGCCCGGCGACGGAGTTTCAACGCTCGGGCTCTGCGCCGTTGGCGGGGGAGATCGCCGCGGGAGGCGCAGCGGAGGGTGTCTACGTGTTCGCCGTACCGCAAGATCAGCGCGGACAGATTCGCGTCTCGGTCGATCTCGACACGGACGCAACCATTCTTCTCTTCGAAGGCGCCGCGTCCTGATCTGACGATCCGATTGCCGCCGGGCGGTCTCATACCCTATGCTGGCGCCTAAGCTCTGGGGAGCTCAGGTTCTTGGGGAAAGAGCCGTCACTGTGCGGGACGGACCATTGGTCGTTCTGCAATGTCGCTGGGGGGCATCACGTTGCGCAAAGCACGTACGGCATTTTTCAAAGGGTTCGTGGGGGCACTCGCGACGGGCGCGTTGGTCGTCGGTGGGCTCGTCGCAGGCGTAGCGCCTGCGGCAGTAGCGGCAGAAGATCCGGCGACCGTCACCGCCGACGCGTTGCCGACGGTCCAGATCAACGGGGTGGCCTGGGACCAGGCGATTGCGGGCAACACCGTGTTCGCGGGCGGTGAGTTCACCAGAGCGCGCCCCGCGGGTTCTCCAGCCGGAGCCAACGAGTCCGTCCGCAGCAATCTGCTCGCGTATAACTTGACGACGGGCGCATTGATCGCTTCCTTCGCCCCGACGTTCAACGGGACGGTCCGGCAGCTGGCTGTCACTCCTGACGGGTCGAAGCTCTTCGTCGTGGGTTCGTTTACTCAAGTGAACGGTTCGACGCGAAATCGCGTTGCGGTGTTCGATCTGCCGGGCATGACTCTGTCGTCCGTTGCGCCGAACGTCAATGGCCCGGTCGATTCGGTCGCCGTCACCAACACAGTCGCGTACTTCGGCGGCAACTTCTCGACGATCAACGGTCAGGGGCGTACCAAGTTCGGTGCTGTCACGATTGCCAATAACTCGACGCGGCCCATCAGCGCGGCCGTCGGCGACGGACGCGTGCAGGGAATCGCGCTCAGCGCAGATGCTTCACGAGTCGCCATATCCGGCACTTTCGTATCCGTGAACGGCACAAACCGACCGGGGTACGGCCTCTACATGATGGATACGGCCACCGGCGCATCTCTCGATTTGCCCGTGAACAACACCGACGTCAGGAACGCGGGTACGCAGTCTGGCGTCCGCAATCTCGACAGTGATGGCGTCAATTTCTACGGGGTGGGCTGGCACTACAGTTCTGCAGGCACAACCGAGGGTGTCTTCGCTGTGAGTTTCAGCACGGGTGCGCTCGTCTGGATGGAGGACTGCCACGGCGACTCCTACGACGTCTATGCATCCAGCGAGGTCGTTTATGCTGCGAGCCACAAGCACTATTGCTCCAACAACGGCGGCTTCCCCGAGACGTTCCCTCGTTCGTACCACCACTCGACTGCGCTCACGAAGACCGTCGAGGGCGTCAACGGCGGGGACCTCTGGGGTTACCCGCAGAGCCCCGGTAAGCCGAGCCCCGCTCTGCTGAACTGGTTCCCCGACTATTCGGTCGGAACTTACACCGGGCAGTCGCAGGCGACGTGGGCTGTCACAGGTAACGACGACTATGTCGTCTATGGCGGCGAGTTCATGTCGGTCAACGGCCAGGCTCAGCAGGGACTGGTGCGGTTCGCGAAGCGCGCTACCGCGCCGAACTCGCAAGGTCCGCGTATCTCCAGTGCGGCCTGGGATGTCCGTGTGACCTCGGAAGCCGCTGGCACCGTCCACGTCTCATTCCCGACGAACTGGGATCGCGACGACAAGACACTGGTGTACCGCGTCTATCGCGACTCCGAATCGAATGCTCCGATTCTGACGCAGAGCGTGGATTCGACCTTCTGGCAGACTTCCACGGTCACTGCTGTCGATCGCGGGCTAACCGCGGGCAGTTCTCCCCGGTACCGCGTGACCGTGACGGACTCGACCGGGAATGTCGCCAAGGCCGACTGGACGACGGTCACGGTGAGCGGCTCGGCCGCGAGCTCGTATGTCGGCAGCGTTCTGGACAGTGGACCCGCGAGCTGGTGGAGACTCGGTGAGACTTCGGGTACGTCAGCGGCGAGCACTGCCGGCGGCGCACCGTTGCTCATCACCGGCTCAGTCGTGAAGAACGCGACCGGCGCGATCAGCGGAGACAACGATCGTGCGATGACCTTCTCCGGAGCGTCTTCGCAGTACGCTGCGTCGACAGCCGAGGCGGTCATCGCGCCCGACCAGTTCAGCACCGAGGCCTGGATTCGGACCACCACGACTCGTGGCGGAAAGATCATCGGATTCGGAGACCGCACCTCTGGTTCTTCGTCCAGCAACAGCGCCGACCGGCATCTCTATATGTCCAACAACGGCGAGCTCTTCTTCGGAGTACGGACAGCGTCCCGCGTGACGGTGTCGACCCCCTCTAACGACGGGAAGCGCTACAACGACGGTGCCTGGCACCACGTCGTAACCACGATGGGCGCCGATGGCATGAAGCTCTACGTCGACGGCGAGCTTGTGGGCTCCCGCGCCGAAGTAACCTACGGGCGCACATACAACGGATACTGGCGCGTGGGCGGAGACCAGCTCTCGAGCTGGAGCAGCCGACCCTCGAGCGACTACTTCGCAGGCACGATCGACGAGGTGGCGGTCTACCGCGCTCCTCTGACAGCGACCGAAGTGCAGGCACATTACGTCGCCGGGACGACCGGAACGACGGTCAACCAGCCTCCGGCGGCTGCGTTCACCTCTGCCGTCACGGATCTCTCGGTAGCGGTGGACGGCCGAGGCTCGAGCGACGTCGATGGCACCGTCACCTCGTACACCTGGCAGTGGGGTGACAGCACCCCCGACAGCACTGGGGCGACGGCGACGCACAACTATGCGGCCGCCGGCACCTATCAGGTGCGCCTCACGGTGCGCGATGATGCAGGCGCTGAGGCCACGCTCGTCCGCGACGTGACGGTTACTGCTGCCCCGGTGAACCAGGCTCCGACCGCGGCGTTCACGTCGACGGCATCGAATCTCTCGGTCGAGTTTGACGGTCGCGGTTCCTCCGACACCGACGGATCCGTCGCTTCCTACGCGTGGCAGTGGGGCGACGGGACCGCGAACGGCGCGGGTTCGACGCCGACGCACGCCTACGCAGCGGCCGGCACGTACCAGGTCACGCTGACGGTGCGCGACGATGACGGAGCGGAGGGGACGGTAACGCAGGCGGTTACGGTTACGGCGCCTCCGCCTGCGGGGTCAAACATCCTGGCGAACGATGCCTTCGAGCGTTCCGCGTCTGGTGGCTGGGGTTCAGCTGACCAGGGCGGCGCATGGACGCTCGCGGGTGGCAACTCGGCGTTCTCCGTCTCTGGCGGAACCGGCAAGATCTCGACCCCGCGCTCGACGGGAATGGTCGCGAGACTGGGTTCGGTTTCTTCGTCGAACACCCTGGTTAAAGCAGATTTCTCGCTCGACAAGATCCTGGTCGGTCAGTATGTCATCGTGCACGGCCGAACGGTAGGTGACGCGGCATACTCCGTGCGGTTGTCGGTCGAATCTGGTGGCGCGGTACGCGCGCTACTTCTGCGCGGTTCGTCGACCGCTATCGGGTCTGCCTCGGTCCTTCCGGGTGTGACGCTGGTCGCGGGTCAGAAGTACACGGTCAGCTTCGAGGTTTCGGGCGTCAGCCCAACGAACCTCAAGGCCAAGCTTTGGCAGACGGGCACGACTGAGCCGGACTGGCAGAAGACGGGTTCAGACTCCGCACTCTCGATGCAATCCGAAGGTTCGGTTGCCGTCGAGAGCCGAGTGCCGGGCTCCGCAGCTGGCGTAGCGCAGGTACCGGTCGTGGTCTCGTTCGACTCGATCACCGTCACCGACCCGACGGTCACGCCCGGTCCTGCGCCGGATCCTGACCCTCAACCTGATCCCGACCCAGAGCCGGAGCCGGATCCTGACCCTCAGCCCGATCCAGAACCGGATCCCGACCCGGATCCCGCAGCGCTGACCATCGCGAGTGACGCTTTCGAGCGGACCTCGGCAGCTGGTTGGGGTTCTGCGGACCAGGGCGGTGCGTGGACGCTCGTCGGCGGCAACTCGTCGTTCTCCGTTTCGGATGGTGACGGCAACATCTCGACGCCACGTTCCACCGGGATGGTCGCAAAGCTGGACGCTGTCGCATCGACCAATACCCGCGTGACCGCCGAGTTCTCGCTCGACAAGATCCTGGTCGGCCAGTACGTGATCGTTCACGGTCGAACAGTGAACGACACGTCCTATTCGGTGCGGTTGTCGGTCGAGTCCGGTGGTGCCGTACGTGCGCTCTTGCTGAGAGGGTCGTCATCGGCAGTCGGGGCTGCCTCGGTCCTTCCGGGTGTGACGCTGGTCGCGGGACAGAAGTACACGGTCAGCTTCGAGGTTTCGGGTGTCAGCCCGACGAACCTCAAGGCCAAGCTTTGGCAGACAGGCACGACCGAGCCGGACTGGCAGAAGACAGGTTCCGATTCGACGGCCGCGATGCAGGCTGCCGGTTCCGTGGGTGTGGAGAGTCGTGTACCGGGCTCCGCTGCTGGCGTCGCCCAGGTTCCCGTCGTGGTCTCGTTCGAGTCGATCACCGTCACCGATCCGACCGTTGCGCCCCCGGCCGCCGCGCCGCCAGCAGAGGAGCCCCCCGCGGTGGAGCCTCCGGCAGTCGAGCCGCCCGCGGAGGAACCACCGGCGGAAGAACCGCCGGCGGAAGAACCGCCCGCGGAAGAGCCGCCCGTGGAGGAGCCGGCCGTCGTGGATCCGCCAGCGAACCCTGAGCCCGAACCTGAGCCGGTTAGCGACTTCGTCGTCGCTCGTGACGCGTTCGAGCGAGCCGTCTCGGGAGGATGGGGAACGTCGGATCTCGGTGGCGACTGGTCGGTCAGCGGTGGAAACTCCGCCTTCGCGGTGACGGGAGGGGCGGGAACGATCACCACGCCACTCTCGAGTGCGATGGTCGCTCGTCTGGGATCGTTCTCTTCGGTCGACACTCGAGTAACGGCGGAATTCTCGGTCGACAAGGTTGTTCCTGGTCAATACATCGTGATCCATGGCCGCAGTGTGACCGACGCCTATTCGGTTCGCCTCCGCGTGGAACCAGACGCGAGCGTCCGGATGTGGCTGCTGCGCGGCTCTTCTTCGGCCATCGGCGCCTCTGCCGTTGCCCCTGGGGTAACCATCACGCCGGGCGCGAAGTACACGGTAAGCCTCGAGGTGACGGGCACCAGCCCGACGACCCTTCGGGCGAAGCTGTGGACGTCGGGCAGCGCTGAGCCCGACTGGCAGATGATGGGTGCGAATGACGTTGCCGAGATGCAGGTCGCGGGCGCAGTCGCCGTTGAGAGCCGTGTGCCCGGTAACGCGGCGGGCGCTGATCAGGTGCCGGTCGTGCTTTCGTTCCACGACATCACTGTGATCGACCCCACGCCGTAGGCAATCACCGAAGGAACCCACCCCGAGGATCTCTCCCGGGGTGGGTTCCGCGTACCGGATAGACTCTGACCGGCGACCGCGGGGTCGCGTGACTGGCGAGGGGGAGCGGATGATGTCGTCCGATCGTGCGCCTCATCGAGACACACGCTCGCTCGGACCCGTCATCACGGCTGAGGCGGGTGTCGCATACGTCCTCGTCTTCGTCATCGCACTTCGCTACCGCCTTCCGCTGGAGATCTCGTCCGCATTCGTCGCGGCAGTCGTGGCTCTTCCTGTCACAATCCGGGTGATACGTCGCTATCGCGGAGCGATGACCATCTCCGTCTTGTCCGTCGCGGCCGCGATCTCGGGTCTCATCCTCACGGCAACCGCGGCCGAGAGGATGCTGCAGGTCAACGAAATCCTCGCCCTCCAGAAGACGATCGGAATTCTGAGCGTCGCCGTCGTCACTCTGGCACTCCTGTGGGCCCGCAGCGTCATCGGCATCCGCAACGTGGTGCTCGTCTTCGCGGTCGGCATGATCGGGGCCGTGGCGGTCGCAGGAGTGGACCCGAGCAATCCCTGGAAGGCGTCATTCTCGCTCCCGCTGGCTCTTCTGCTGCTCTCGTTGCCATGGGTGTACGCGCGGCGCCTTCCGCAGGCGGCAATCGCTATCGCCCTCGCAGGCGTTTCGGCCGCCGCCGACTCGCGGTCGGCGGCGGCTCTGCTGCTGATCGCGGCCGCACTGACTTTCTCGCAAGCCCGTGTGAAGACGGGGGTGACGCCGACGATCACACGTGTGGCCGGAATGACAGTTCGGCTGGCGCTGATCGGCGTCGGTGCCTTTTACGCGATACAAGCCGCCTTTGTCGAGGGTGCTCTGGGTGAGGCGGTCCAAGAGCGAACCGAGTCGCAACTTCAAGCTGGCTCCGTGCTCGCAGGAGGAAGACCCGAGATGGGGGCGACGCTCGCACTGGTCGGGGAGAACCCCTGGGGTTTCGGGTCGGGAGTCATTCTGAGCCAGAGCATCGTCCGAGTGGCCAAGGGTGGAATGGCGGCACTCGGATACGATCCGAACAACGGTTACGTAGAGCGTTACATGTTCGGCGCCGGCATCGAGGTGCATTCGCTCGTCGGCGACTTCTGGCTCATGTTTGGGTTGGCCGGACTGGCCCTCGCGATTGCCGTCGGAGTGATGTCCATCTACGGTCTGATCGTCCGAATGTCCCTCGGGATCGCATCGACCGTCGTCGTGTTCCTCGTGCTCCGATTGACGTGGGATCTGCTCTTCAGCCCGTATCTGACCTCCTTGCGGATTCTTCCCCTTGTGCTTGCCGTCGCGTTGCCGCTCGCTGTCGCCGCGACCCATCGCGAGCGAGCTACGGTTGATCGCGCCAGTATGCTACGGGAGCTCGGAACTACGGGGCCGGTCGTTCATAGTGGGCGATGACTGATCGCGTGCCCTGCCACTCTTGCGTCAGCTCGAAGCCGGACGCGCGGAGGAACGCATCGTCCTTCGCGACGATCTGCTGAGGGTAGTGCGTACCTGATACGACCCACAGGGAATCTATTTCCTGCAACGACGTTGCGAGGTCCTCGAGCTTTACCGAATCACCGTCCAGGCTGGCGCTATCCGCGGGCGTATTCAGCAGGGTGAGGTCTACTAGGCCCTCGTACGCCTCCGGATAGGCGACGGCCATCCTGCGGGCGGTGACGTGCGATAGCGGCCCGTCATACGTGTACCGCGGCGTGAAGTAGATGACGTCGCCAGGTTCCGCCTCACGTGCGATGAGGGCGGCCGCTGCCTGCCAGTCCGTTCCGTTCTTCGCCGCGTCCGTCCTCTGTGATGTGTATACGACAAGCACGAGGGCTATGTAGATGGTGGCGGCCGAGACCTGGATCCAGCGCCGACCGAGCGACAGCAAGCCTGCGGTCATGAGTATCGCGGCCGCCGGGGCGACGAATGTGAAGTACCGAGGCTGAAACACCGGCGCCGCGAGGATGGAGTAGACACCGATGACGGCAGGCGGAATCACCAGCCACGGGACCAAGAGCGCGAGACTCTCTGTGATGCGTGGCTTCGCCGCCCAGGTTCGCCGTATAACTGCGAGGATCACGAGAGCGATTCCCATGACCGCCATTGCGACGGATGCGAGTTGCCACGACGTGGTGAACCATCGCGGTTCACCGTCGGATGCGGGGGTCTCGCCCAGAAACACCATGTTGATGAACGCTCTTCGAAGGATTCCGAGGAGTGACCGATCGCCCGAAGTGCCGAGTTGCGCCTGTTGCGAGCGTACGAGAAAGAGGAGGGGGGCGGCGACGACCAGGACGACGACCGCGGCGCCCGCGAACCCAAGCAGGATTCGCCGCTGACGTCGGTGAAGGACCAGGGTAGTCACGGCATGCGCGACGACCAACAGCGCGACGTAGATATTGAACGTGATGCCGAAGAAAGCAGCGACTGCGTACGCCGCCCAAGCGCCCGCGCCTCGACCCCAGGCGCGCACAAGCAGCACCGTGGCCCAGACCGCGCAGAGCGCGGTGAAAGCGGCCGGGCGCGCCTCGATGCCCGCCCAGGTCAGTCGAGGCAGTGTGGCAGCGATCCCCGCAGCAACGAGTGCAGCCCGCGGGTCGATGAGCCGGCGCGTGAGGAAGTAGACCCCGAGGACGGTACCGCCGATGGCGAGTGCGTTTAGCGAGCGCGTCGCCAGCGGAGACGAACCGAAGACCGTGATCCACACGTGGAGGAGGGCGTAGTACGCGCCGTGGACGGCGTCGATGTTCTGGAGCATCGCCCAGAGTTCCGGCAGGCTGCGTTGCGCCGCGGAGAGGGATGCGGCCTCGTCCGTCCAGTACGACACATCCGGTGCGCGAACCAGTGAGATGCACGTAGCGGCCACGAAGA
>TARA_R110002020_G_scaffold238737_4_pt1 | contig 17835 bp, 11 predicted proteins | sample TARA_R110002020 | Tara Oceans TARA_R110002020 (sample SAMEA4396489) | marine metagenome | biome: Westerlies Biome; feature: [MES] marine water layer (ENVO:01000295) within the mesopelagic zone...; material: water (ENVO:00002006), including particulate matter (ENVO:01000060) such... | reverse complement strand
GGGTGTTGTGTGGTTTGTGCCCTGGCCCTCCGAGTGTTTGTGGCCGCTCTTGCCGTTGACCTAGCCTCGCTGTGCTGGTCGCTCTATGCCCCCTAGTGTTTCTTTGCAGTAACTTGGGCCGTCGTGTCTGGACATAGAGTCGGATGCCCCTCTGACGGGCGATCGGACCGGTGTTAGCGGCGGGTAGGTTGGTAGTGTAACATCAGGCGGAGACGTTTTCTTATTGTTTTGGAGATTTTTGATGGCACAGGCGTTGGGGTATCCGAGATGGGCGAGGGCTGCAGATGTGAGTACGGGTGGTGGTCAGCTTCCTTTTCAGTCTCTTGTTAAAGCACCGGAGCGTTCTGTTACGAGTACTTCAACTGAAGGTCAGAAGCGGCGTTGGGGACAGCGGGCTGCTCTTAATAAGCAGGCGGCTCAGCGTGGTTTGAGTGCACGTCGTAATGCTGCGGATATTTCGATGAATAATCCTCCCGTTGTTACAGATGCTTCTGGGCACAGGGTGTATAACGGCAAACGAGTTCACAGGTAAGGAAATGTGATGGCAGAAGGACGAAAGCCGCCTCCGAAGTCGATGCGTGCATTAGCGAAATCACATGGGCCTTGGAAATGGTGGCTGCAAGGGCCGCTGTACAGTGATAGTCAATCTTCGTTGAATCCGGTTGAGCGCAAAGTTAAACAACCCGATGCTGCGACTTTTAGGCGGCAGTATAAAGAGCATTATGCTGCGGTGGAGCGAGATGCTCGCACGACAGATGTCGGTGGAATAGGTCGTGCCGATGTGTCTATTCATAATCCCCCGGATTGGAGTTAATGTTATGGCTAGAAAAAAAGATTGGTCGCTTATTGACGCCCAAATGGAAATGAGAGATACACAGGATCGGCAAGGCCGATTTCATTCTCCGGCTTTTGAGGTGAGAGATAAGGTTGATCCGGGTTATCTCTATGACGGTCCACCGATTATGCGTCATCTGACGTTCGGTGAGAGGATGCCGTCGCCTGACCGGTTAAGGGAACGTAGCGATACACGTGACCCAAATTTTGCAATGAACCGTCAGGATTACAACAGAATGACTTATAGCCAAACCGATGTTGCTGATCTTCGTGGCGCAAAAAGCGGTCTTGCCCCCGATGCGGGCCGTGCTGAGCAAGGAGTAGACCGTCCCGAATATAGAGGTGGCTTTCATCCAACAAATTTCGGGTTACGAGGGCAAGGAGTCAATAACCCTGCCAGTCAGGGTGGAATGGTACGGTCCGCTCGTCAAAGTATCCCTGAAACTCCTAAACAAAGTGGGTATCGCCGTCAAAGATCTACGCAAGAGGCGTATCGTGCAGCGGACACCTCAATGTTCGACTCGACAGTGACACCTAAAGCCGAACCTCTCAAAGATTACAAGCCTCGCGGCAAAGTTTTTAAGGAACCAGAAACAAATATTCAGGCGTTCTACTAGGAGCACCATGCTAGAAAACATTTTGGACACAGTTGACGACCAGTACAACACTGACCGTCTTGGCCGACGCATCTCACAAGCAGAAGCCACCGAACATATTTATCGGTTGATGGAAGGTGACGGCAACCAGTCACGTATCAACGATGGGCAACCGTCGGCTTCTTAATGTGTGATGACAAATGGCTGCAGAAATTGAAGGCGACTTCAAACAAATAAAAATCTCTCGACTTACTCTCGGACTTATTATGTCTGTAGCTGTTACTTCTGGTGTCATTGTGTGGAACGCTGCTCAGGTCGCAGGCCGAATCAGCGAACTCGAAGACACAGTAAACCGAGTCGAACACGACATGGGCGAACTCAGTCTCGAAACCGACCCCGCAATCCTCATCAGACTCGACGCTTTAGAAGAAAAAATTGATGAGCTTGCCGAAATGGACCACAATACGGAACTCGTGTCCCGTATCGTGGAACTCGAAGCGTGGCATGACGAACTTGACCGTGATAACGGTGAAGAGTTTCGGTGGGAAATAGAAGATTTGCATCATCGGTCGTGGGCTTTCGAAGAAGCCTTACGAAGCAAAAAATGGGGCGATGAGATACTAAGAGAACTTCTTGGCTGGTAATGGACCGCCCGACCGATTGTGGTTGCGATGAAGAAGAATGCATTTGCCATTTTTATCATTACGATTGTGCTTGCGATCGGTGCCCTGATTGTGCTGATGACTGCTTCTGTTTCGACGAGGCCATTGAAGCGGGGAAAGATATCGAGCCTCTGACTCTCATGGAAGTTTTTGAGCAGCATCCTGAATTGATGGGGGAACGAACTGAGATTGATCCGTTCAACGATGACGAAGTAATTGAATGTGACTTAGAAAACCCAGAGATCTGTGAATCGTGCCAATAGGGGGCTGATATGCCATCAGGAAAAGCAACAACAATAGAAAAATGGGCTGATTACTTAGCTCTCCGCCGCCAAGGCCACTCTTTATACGGTGCAGCTAAAGATTGCGGGCTGTCCTATCATGCCTGCAGAGACGCCGAAGCAGGAAAATCTCCACGAAACTTTTTGGCTGCACAAGAAGCTCTGGGTAAGACAATACAACCTGAAGTTCCAACCTTTGATTCCCTTTGTCCTGAAGCCCAAGCCGCCTACAACAATATTGAATTATTTGCTAAACGATATTTCGGAATTATTCTTCAACCTTGGCAGATTGAAGCAACTGAGCGCATTATGGCGCTCATGGAAACCGAATATGAAGAATATGCCGTAATCAACGCCCCTCCGGGGTCAGGAAAGTCCACATTTTTTGCGAAAGTACTGCCTGCATGGGCGACTGTACGCAACCGGGCTATCCGTGGGATGATCGGATCGTCCACACAGCGGCTCGCTGAATGGTATTGCCGACGGTTACGTGCCGAACTTGACCGACAATTCCCAGTTAGGGCCGAATTGAACGATCTTCGGCTTCACTTAGCGGTCGATGCGGAAGCCACATTGCAAGAAGACTTCGGAATGTTCAAACCTGACTCGTCAGAGATATGGCGGGCAGAGGCTTTCACTGTATTACAGGCCAACGATCAGCCGTTATCGCAGAAAGAGCCTACTTGGTCGGCATTCGGCATGGATTCAGGTTTCCTTGGAGGCCGATTTGATCTCGTTATATGGGATGACGTGTATGATCCACGTAAAATGCGTGCCGCTGAGGCCCGTGAAGATATGCGAAGATGGTGGGATGAGGTCGCAGAAACGAGACTTGAACCCGGAGGACTCCTTGTTCTCCAAGGACAACGTATGTCCGCTGATGACATTTACCGGTACGCACTCGATAAGGTCGCTCCGCCCGAAGAATACGACTTGGATGAATTCGATATTGAAGATGCCCCTGAAGAATGGCGCAAATACCATCATCTCAAATATAAAGCGCATTATGAAGAATTATGCACTAGCACACCGGAACCCCATAAACCGTCCGGTAAACCGTGGCCCGAGGGATGTTTACTTTACCCACGGCGTTTACCTTGGCGACGACTACGTCACGTCAAAGCCCAAACCCCCGACAGATTCGAAGTTCTATTCCAACAATCGGACATAAACCCGGCCAATGTACTGGTAGATCCCCTATGGGTGAGCGGAGGAGAGGGTAACGATGGCGTTCACCACCCCGGATGCTGGGATAATGATCGTGATCTATGGGAATTACCTAACAATGTGAGCGGCGAAATGTTTGTTGTCGCTACCGCTGATCCATCTCCAGCGAACTATTGGGCGCTTCAATGTTGGGCATACAACCCTGAAACCGAGTTTAGATATTTGTTAGAATCATACCGTCGGAAAATGGATGCCCCATCATTCCTTGATTGGAACCACGAAGAACAACGGTTCACGGGTATAGCTGAAGAATGGGCGCAAATAAGTAACGAAATTGGTCATCCGATTACACATTGGATAATAGAAGCAAATGCAGCCCAGAAATTTATTCTTCAATACGATCATTTCAGAAGATGGGCGGCGTTAAGAAATGTCCAACTTGTTCCGCACTATACGCATTCTCGTAACAAAGGCGACCCCAAGTATGGAGTGCAAATGCTTGCTCCGTTATGGCGTGTTGGCAGAGTGCGTTTGCCCGGTAAACAAAACACTGAAGCACGACCGCATTCGTTACTTCTCGTCAACGAAGTAACCCGTTGGAATCCAGAAGGCACAGGTTCACGAACAGATGACTGTGTTATGGCACAATGGTTCCTAGAACATAACTTAGAAAAACTGTATATGCCGACTATAGTTAATAATCGACAGTGGCGTCCGTCATGGATGTCCGAATTTGCGACCGTGGCGAGGTAAGAGTGAAGACCGTTGAAGAAATCGTTGCCCTATACACGGCACGCTCACGTACTAACGATAATGCTAAACAAAAAATGCGGACATTACGAGACTATTACAATGGCGATGTCGTTATCCCTCTTCCCGAATTAGATAGTGACGAAAAATCTGCTGTTGCAAACCTCTTAGGTCAAGGATTAGATCAAACGGCGATGCGAATCGCTTCAACTAATCCCGATATTTTCTGTCCCCCTGTAGACAGCACAACAAAACGGGCACGACATAACGCAGATATTCGACGTAAAGCTCTTTTCGGCTGGTGGGAAAATAGTCGCATGGATCTTCAACTTGCTAAACGAGCAAGACACCTTATCGGTTATGCGACCACCTGTGTCCAATTACGTTTCGATAAAAAAAATGGTGCACCAGTTTGGCATCTTCGTGATCCACTCTCTACCTATCCGGCACCTATGATCGGTGTAGACGACATGCGTCCCCGAGATATTATTTTCGGCTACCATCGACAACTCGGTTGGCTTCGCCAAATGTATCCCGAAGCTGCACGCAAATTCAGTGGCGACGGAACCACAACAGAAGATCAGCCGATTGAACTTATCGAATACATTGACGAAGAAGAACAAGTTCTTATCGGAATGCGTGCACCGATACAAACCACCATGTTTATGGCAGGTAACGCCAGAGAAAACAAAGCAGTCATTGAAGAACTAGAACGAGTTCCCAATCCTCTTGGACAAACCCCGGTGGTATGTGCTGAACGAATAAGTCTTGACGGGGCGCAAGGCCAATTCGATGGCATTCTCGGCATGTATCAGATGCAGGCACGACTCATGGCTCTCGAAGTCATAGCCGTACAAAAAGGTGTGTTCCCTGACACATGGCTTGTTGGACGGGCAGGAGAAACTCCACAAATAGTGAATCCTTCAGATGGGCTGACTGGCGAAGTTGGCATCATCCGTGGCGGCGATCTTAAAGATATGCAGATGCAACCCGGCTATATGACCAATCCGGCGATTGATCGACTGGAACGGGCGCAACGACTTACAGCCGGAATCCCCCAAGAATTTGGTGGAGAATCAACTTCGAATATTCGGACTGGACGACGAGGCGATGCAGTAATGTCAGCCGTAGTTGACTTCACTGTGCAAGAAGCGCAACGAATTATGGCACGATCTCTCCAAGAGGAGAATCGTCTTGCCATAGATATGGCAAAAGCATATGCGGGAAGACGCAAATACAGTTTCTATGTCACCACCAAAAATGCTAAAGGCCATGTCGATTATGTGCCGAACGAAAACTTTGACACCAATGACAATGTTGTTTCCTACTCCCATCCAGGTGCAGATATCAACAACCTTGTTATCGGCGGAGGTCAACGTGTCGGGATGGGCACCATGTCTAAACGTTCATTCATGGTGATTGATCCGTTAGTTGATGACCCAGAATTTGAACACGATACTGTTATCGCTGAACAACTCGAACAGGCATTGCTGTCATCAGTACAACAACAGGCTGCAGAAGGAATTATTCCTGCAGCGGATCTCGCCCGGATTATGGAATTAGTGCGAAATAATAAACTTGAACTCGCTGAGGCAGTTGAGAAAGTTCAGAAGGAAGCACAGCAACGGCAAGCAGAAGTTGTACCCGCAGATTCGCCTGCGGCACAGCCAGGGTTATCTGCACCCGGAATGGGAATCGAAGCTAGACCTGAGTTACCGCCAGAACCACCACCTGAACGTAACCTTGATGAACTAATGGCGGCACTCTAATGCCCCGCAAAGGTCGAGGTTCCAAAGTCCAGCCTGTCAAAACATCAGGGGGTCAAGCGTATGGTCAAACCAAAGTTCAAAAAGAAGCCCAAGCGGTAGCACCGTTACCCCAAGTGGTTGAGGCAGATATTGTGGAACGGCCAGCAAGGTCGGGACTTAGACCGGGACAGATGGGTAGTCCGTTTCGGGATACTGAACGACCCGGCGAACCTATCCAAACGCCGACACGTATGAGTCCCGCAGAAGGGCCACCTCTTTCTCACGAGCGAGCAGTTCAACTTCCCAAAATTTTACATGTCCTTTATGCCTTAACAAATAATCCTTATGCCGATCCGGGTATGCAGGACATGGTTCGACGAATGGAACAGTTTGTTCCACCCAATCCACGCAGCAGACCATAATGGGAATCGGTAGTCGCATATGGAAGATAGCTCGAAACGTTCCCGATTTTGGGATACAAATCGCTGACTTTTTTGTTGACCTGGCTGTCAATACTGCTTCAGACGACTTTGGAATAGGTGAAGCCTGGGTTAATTCTTGGGAAGATAATATTAAAGGTAGCCCTACCGCAAGTGGGACTGGGGAACGCAGTCTCTTAGGAACAATACTTGGTCCCCAAGGTGTGATCGGTGCCACTGTTGAGGCTATACCTCCAGAGAAACGCCAAGCGATGGGTGCCGATAAGTGGAACCTGATGCTGTCCGGCATAGAGTTTGCATGGACTCATGCAATAACTCGCCCTATCACAACTATTGCCACTGTCGCCCATCTCAATATGCTTGATTATGACGAGATGGAAACTCTCCGGCGGGTTCGGGCCGGAGAAATAACTATGGAAGAAGCCTCGAACGAAGGGTTTCTGAGTTTTATCGAAACAAACTTTGATCCTACAACGTGGCGAAATGCGTGGAATCTTTCACAGCATCGATCACCTGGGCAAGCGGTAATTTTAGCGTGGGAAAACGCTACAAGTGAGTTCGTAAACATGTTTCCCGGGGAGTCATCGAATTATCAAGAGATAGATATTAGAGATTCAGAATCATTAAAAGAGTTCAAGGAAACCGCATACTATAGATGGTGGTCGGGTGTAGTCGATTTCGGTATCGCTATTGCAGCCGACCCTCCATATGTCGCCGCCAAACTTGGTCGTGCCAGCTATTTGAATAAAGTTGGGCGTAAACGATGGGAAGCATCTGGAGGTCATTTGCCGCTAGGTGCAACAATAGATGAATCAGGGCAACTGATTTTAGGTGCATACGGTAATCCTCGACTAGAACCGTTTATGGAATTTCAGCGTCCACCCGCACGTAGAGATGCGCGGGTAATACGCACACCAAGTCGTGAACCCATTCGGATTGGTGGGGAACAGCTTCATCTCTGGATTGCTGAGAAACAGGCAGCACATCCTCGGTTAACAACATTGTTAGGTGGTGACGTTACTGACATGCTCACCATCCCGGGTGGCCGCACCATTGGTTCACCTGGACGAACACGAGATCAACTGTTCTTCGAAAATTATTCGTTGACACCTAAATGGTTAGACGACGTACCGACGACAATGGATGAAACATTGGCCGGTTCTGTCGGCGAGGCTGAACGCATCAAAGCTGTATTCGATGACGAGATGAATAAAGATCTGGCGAATACGTTGGATGGGGCACATGGCGAGTTGCCAATTCATTTGACTCATACTGCAGAAGGAGTTGTAGATCCAGTTTTCGGAATGGATACACCCACTACGATTCTTAATCGAGACGGCACTATTAACGATCTCAGTGATTTGATCGATGTCGATCCGTCGTTGGGTGCAGGTCGATGGGAAACAATAGATCAAGGAGTACTCGAAAGATTTGCTAGATGGCGAAATGACTGGCGTAAGCGTGGAGGGGATAACCAAGTTTTTCTTAGTCAAAGGGACGATGCCTGGAACGGTTATGCAGAACCAGATTTTCCTGTAGAACGAAATTTTCTTGACGAGCAGCAACGTTATTTAGCTGAGGATATTGCAGATTTAGGTAATATATACCCAGAATTTGCTGGTGTTACGACGTGGAGTGAGTTCCTACAGGTTCTTGATGGTTTATTTCCTGGCACAGTAAGCAGCCCGGATCTGTTTTTGGCACGTGTAATAAGTTACGATTCGATACGGACGTATCTAAAAAATTTGTTGGACGATGCCCAAACCGGGAATCTTTCTCATGGACGAAGACAAGCTGACGAGACAGAAGTTATTGGCGGTCCCATAGAACTGGTCTACCCTGACCCGTTCGATAGTACATCGCTGCGTTGGGTTGATGATCCTGAGGGAGTTGGAAGAGCCAGACTTCAAGGCGAACCGTTTTATAGTGATTCGATTTCGCCGACTGGTCGTACTCGCACATCGATACGTGAACTGATCGAAGATCTTCAGGTGCTAATTAAGGAAGCCAACGACCCGTTCAGAACTATGGACGATCTATATGGCGACGGTGGTGATGTGGTTGTTTGGAACAACGTCACTGATGACCCAATGTGGGAAGCCGAGGTATTAATAGGCGACGTCAACGTACGTCCGATTGAAGGTCTTTCGTTTCGAGATCTTGTAACCCAACTTGATGAACTTTTTCCAGGGTTCGGTTTCCTAGAAAAAATGGATGTCGATTTTTTGCGGGAAATGTATAGGGAAGTTGACGTTGGGCAAGCTAGGCCCAGGCCAGATCATACTGTTACCAAGGGAGCGGATCTAGAGGATGTGGCATGGGAGGTGCGTCTAGAACAATATTCAATGGGTCTTGAAGATATTGGGACATTGATAGACGAAGCCAAAAATTTGCGGGGCGGTCCAATGCCCGCTGGACGGCAAGCGAGATACAACAAAATCGTTAATGATATCAAAGACTATTTAGATGAGATCCTTGAAGTAAAACTGATCGGTGAGGTGCCCGAAGAAGCGTTTCTTGGCGGTTTCGAAAATATCCCTCCAGGCAATCTTGATCTGATGCAAGCTGAATACCAAGTTCTACGTCAGGAGTTGCTTAATAACATAGATCGACAAGTTTATGATGTTCTGGAATCGAAGTTTGGAAGCCAAGGTATATGGGATCAAATCGATGAAATAAATGATGAGTTACTTGATCTTCACAACTCCAGTCTTTTCGATGACGAAATGAGTTCAAGTCAACGTCAAGCAATCATGCGAGATCTATACGGTGAAGGCTTATGGGAAGTTTCTAATAACGCTAACTCTGTCCGTTTTATTAATCGTTTGGCAAAACGTTTCTACGATGAGATGCCCAAGTGGGGGAAGTTCTACAGAAAACTGAGTAAAGATCAGCTTTGGAGTCGAGCACAAATTTATGCTCGAATGGCGAACGCCGGACCGGTGGACAGTGCAGCGTGGCTTCCGTACTACAACTTTATTCGTATGGAGATGGGAAATATTGATGTAATAAATGCTGTGCGGCGACAGGCTGAGGATATGTCACACGTTTATACGTTGATACGTGACATCGATACTCCATTTCCGCCGAGTAACCGATTTGGTATGCAAGAGGGGATAGGTAAAGATCCCTCTAGTCTCAGCGGGTTCGATGAGAAGCCGCCGTCTCTGCGTGCTCAGTCGGAGATCGACCAACCAGTTAGTCTTCATTGGCATTTCCGTGAATTACGTTTAATCCGTGAACAGATGCTTGTTCTCCAAGAGAAAATGCTCGAATTCACGGATTCTGTTCACGGAACTACCCAACGTAAATCTGCTGACTTGCGTGATGATTTGTTTGGTAATACACCTGAGCACTTGCAACTTGATGAGATAGAAGTACCAGTATTAGAAGAACTCGTAATTCCCGAAATGCGAGACAATATCGGTGCCTTTAATCGAGACAATGTTGCAGCGATGTATGAGGTTTTACTACGTAAAGAAGCTGCTCATACAATATTTATTCAGAACTATTTGTTTAGTCCACGAGCATTAGCGCAAATGGCTGAGACTCAGGGTAAAAATGTGATCCAAGATCTCTTGGAAAGTATGGCCCAAATAGAAGACCTGACTTGGGGTGAGTTGCCAGACGAATGGTATTTAGGGCGACCTGGAGTCGATGTTCCAGATGAGGTTTTGGAAGCAGCATCAGAGGTGATTATCCAATACGAAGAGATGTTGTACCGAAATGTGTTAGATACTAGGGATATTATGGGGTATGAACCTGGGCTGACGTTACGTGATGTGATGCCATATATGCCACCGGCACGAGGATTTGTTAGACAAAGCGCTGAAGACGTTATAGATTTCGTAGGATACGATCCACACTCGCCATTTGCTAGTTTATTGGATCGCATTAACGACATGGAGAAATTTCCGTGGCAGGCAGTTCTTGGTACAGATGATCTGATTGTTAAGAACCTTGTTCGGTCTTACAACTCGCTTCCTGCTACTTGGGACATGATGGATCTTGAAATACGAGCATTGGAAGCACATACCACTAGTCGTGATCCCCGAGCACATACAGACCCGTCGATGCTTTCGCCGCGAGGGGTACAAGAAATGGCGGCACAACAACTTGCTGAATCAATGTTGGCTTCAACGGAACCTCATTTAGCTAAACGATATGTGTCAGCACCCGAAACAGTTATTGGTGTTAAAGCTAAAACGTTGTTTAGCAAGTCAGGTCCGTTGGCTACAACAATGAATAGTCGTGCGTTTCGATTGTTCGAGGAACGAGTTCCACATGGTGTAGTAAACGTACACGATCGATCAACCTTGAATTCGCAAATCGATGTGCTGTTTCGTGAACTTGACCGGATCAATGTTTCTGGATTACGGGGCGAGTCAAGACGAAAAAAATGGCGGCCTTCGAATCTTTGGAACCCCGAACTTGATGCGGCAACGGTGATAAGAGAAACTGTTCTCCCAAGTGGTGAACCGGTTTCGCTGCTAGATATAGCTATAAAAGTATTTCGAGGAAGCGACAATCTGCCAGCCGACAAAGTTGAAGCAAAACGTTGGGCTGATGAAGCGATGATCGATTTGCTCGATAGTGATGCTGACACTATCGCACAGAAACTCGATCAAATAAACGATACGGCTTTAACTGCATCTGTTGAAGCTATCGTTCCTCACAGTAAGTTCGCTGGGATTGACTGGGGTGCAAGTCATGTGCGAGCGGCAATGAAAGCAATTTTGAGAGGCGATATTGATGGGGCGCAACGACTATTAGCTGAAGCTGCAGATGCAACTGAACGCAAATTTGGGAACTCTGACTTTACAGAGATTGTGATTCCCGGTGCCGGTGAAACACAGTTCATTCGTAAACCTCTCAGCCCTTCGCAGGCACGTCAAACACTTGTTATGCCTCGTTGGGATAAGTTTGATCGCCTAATCACGACATTGCGGGGTGATCTTAAAACCATTCTCGGACCTGACGGACTTGTAATCGAAATACCTGTCGGTAGATCACGGGCCGCTGTTAGACAAGCACGACGTGAAGCGGCAAGTATGTGGAAACGTCATGTGTTGTTGACACCACGTTGGCAGATGGTTGTCAATGTTGATTCGCAGTTACGGAATATTGCTCATTTAGGTGCGGCAATGGCGTTAAGTCGTCTTGGTGCTTCGTTTGATTCGCTTCGTGTTCGTTGGTTACGCAAAGCCGGAGTTGATGTCAATCGGATTGTTCAAGAGAAATTGTTTGAACAGTTAGGCGGTTGGGAAGACATACGATTAGGCCCACGGGGGACGACTGACCCAACTCAGCGGGGATGGCTTGATCCTGCGGTTCAAGCGTATCATCTTATGGAACGTCAAGATTTCGTCACAATGGTACGTGAGTACAACCGTCGCTATGAAACAGGTGACGCTGATTTCGACCGAACAATAGAAGAGTTCGTAGCTGATGTAATAGCCGACGAGTATGCTCGCCAACGGCGATACAAACGCACCACACTGGCAACAGGTGCAGGACTGTTTTTCGGTGGTCCTGTTGGGGCCGGTGCGGCTGCTGCTTTATACACAACGTATAGTCGTGAAAGTCTTATCAAATTTGCGAGACGGCAACTTGCTGATACCTACGGGATGGGTCTTCAAAACGAAGCATACGATCTTGTTCGGACAGCTACCGAAGCACAAATTTTGGAGTTATTGCAAGAGGCATATCCAGGTCGATGGAATGATATCTACCAACACTCTTATACGGGGACAACCCTAAAAGGGGAACGTGCATCAGAACTTCATCTTTGGCGTACCCATGACCAAGATTTAGAGGTGGAAGAGTGGGCGAATAGTGCTGGCACAACTGAAGCAGGTATGTATCGGACAATGCTAGCTCAACATGGTTTAGTTACTGTTGAAGAGTTAGCACAACGATTAAATTTTCAAATTGGTAGAGATCTAGGTGCAGAAGCGTATCGTAGATATATTCGATCGACTCGGAATAGTTTGCTTGTCCTTCCGCCAAGAGTGGGGCCAAATCTTACCGAAGGCATAGAGTGGTATGGCCGCTGGGCGCCAGCTTGGATTACCTTAAATCAGATTCGAGAAACCAATGTATATAAGAACTCGTCTAGGTTGACTCGTAAAATAATAGAAGACCGATTTTCTGAAATTGCTTCGGAGCCAGGTGTGGGGAGAATGGTGGAATCAAGCTGGTTACCATCAGGTATTCACCCCGCTGATGCATATCTAGTGGGCGAAAATCCCGGTCGTTTTTCTCAGGCGATACCAATAGAGCAGATGACAGGTGAGGTCGGTGTCAGTTTTGTAACTCCCCTACAGGTTAATAAGATATTTGATGAGCACGGCGGCCTAATACAAATGGCTGATGAGTTGGAAACCACCATCAGAAACCGTAATGAAGCTGCACGTCTTTTAGCAGCCCGAGCCGAATTAGTTGACGATTACCAACGAAAGATAGTTGGTGATTTCAAAGAGGAATTACCTGAAGCTGCTGGAATGTTAGAAGAGGCCAGTCTTTTATTGGACGAATGGGGTTATGGGTCAACCCAAATAGGTTCCACACGTATCGATCCGGCATTTGGGAATACACCGCAAATGCAAGAGATTTGGCGGCGTCAAATTTCAGCTAACCCGATGGCTCGTGCCCAACTCGATGCTGAGGCAGATGTCCAACGACGTTATGAGCGTTTCCAAGGAGCACATCAGTACGATGTGATGAACCAGTACGAGGCAGAAAACTTTGCTCGTGCCTGGGACGACTTTGTGAAACGTCATATTATTCCTGTGGACGCAGACAAAACTAATGTGGCTCAACAATATTGGGTAAAAATCTTTGACTTTGATTCCAGTGTCGATGAGGTTGTCCAATGGATGTTGGCAAATAAACTCACAGAGAGGCTCCCTGAAGAATGGCGCAGTATCGAACGTTTGGAACAGTTGGTTGCTAAAACCAGATATGAAGCAAACTCGATACTTCCAGCATCGTTGGATGTGTTTGATGAGGCTCGGGCACGTTTAAGTCGTGGGGAATCTGTCGAATGGGGTAGTCAGATAACACCAGCATTGATGTTACTTAATGAACGAATCAATACGTTCTGGGATTTCTTTGACACCGTAGCTCCACAGGCAGATGAAATCAGTGTGATTGGCCCAGATCTTATAGATAATTTGGCCGAGGCCATACGAGAGTATTCACCCGATCGTATGGATGATGTCATAGGGAATGTCTATGCTGGAAGATCGGCAGGTTTTGTTGAGCATATGTCACGACAAAAGGAAGCCAACTGGATAGTCAACGTTGAGGAAATGTCCAGTTGGGATGTTGAGGCTGTCGGTCGTTTCCATGGACCAGATACTCTTGACATAATCACAAACTCGTTCAAGATGGCTTTTGAACGCACGGTAAGAGGAAGAGATTTAACCCCGAGGGTTTGGGCAGAAGTTCGCAGAAACGCACAGAACCGTAACCCTATTCAACAGATACGTGATGCGGCAGGAAATGTTGAAGAGTATTCCACTACAGGCATAGGCGATTTTGGCAAAGTAGTAACAGATTCTTCGTTCATTGATGCGATGCAAACAAAAAATATTTACAACCGGTATAAGAGTTTCCTTGATGGCATATTTGAAAATCTTACAATGGTTGAAGATTACTTATCACGAGGCACACTCTTCGAATCCATATATGCAAGCGAAATGGCGGACGGTTTACAACTCTACAGAATTGATGATGCAATTGGGCAGAGCCGTTACCAAATTTCAACAGCAGGGATAAGGCGTCTAGTAGACAAAAGCCGTCGTAATGCATTGTCACAAACCAAAGATTTGCTTTACGATCTAGCGAATCGTACAAAGTTCGAAGATTTAGTTCAGGAACTTTCACCATTCTTCGGTGCATGGCAAGAAGTCACGACTCGTTGGTTTGGTTTAGCTGTAGAAAATCCTGTGTTCGTATTCCGCATGTTGCGTCTCTGGGGTGTTATCACTGGTGAAGATGAGAATGGTCAGACTCGTCTTGTATTCCAACTACCAGATGTCTTTGGTACTGAGGTACCAGGGTTGGCTTCCGTCACAGATCACATACCATTATTGAGTAATCGGCTTTTCGGTGAACTATCAGTTATGTCTGAAATGCCAGTAGATCTTAACGTCGGATCAGCATCAATGCTTAGTGCCTTCGCTGGTACTGGACCGATTGTCTCATTCGGTGCAACACAACTAGCAATACATAATCCAGATATTTACGACGGGCTTGACTTCTTACTCCCATACGGTTTGGTTGAAGGTGGAAACGCACTCGAACGATTTGCTGCGTCTCATGCGCCTTCATGGGTGAAAAGTGGTGGGGCTGTATTAGGGTTAGATACTGATCGTCGTGCTGCGACTGCGGCCAGAGTGATGGTTGACTACCTAGCTCAGAATTATGAAGCTGGGCTTGAAATACCTAACACGCAGCAAGGTGTAGATGATCTATTGGATGAGGTGGAACGTCGAACTCAAATGATATATAGCATGAGGATGTTCCGGTCGTTAGCAGTTCCGGTTTCGTATCAGCAACAATCACCGTATTGGGCCATACTTTCAGAGTTTTGGCGGATTGAAGATGAAGACGGTCCCGAAATTGCAGACTATTGGCTACTCGAAAACCATTATGAACTGTGGGCGGCAACAGCAAGACGCACATTAGCTGATGGTGCGATCGCCGGATCGTTAGAAGGTCATGCTAACTATGAACGACACAAAGAATTTGCTACCGAATATCCCGAATTGAGTGGTTTCATTACTGGTCAAGTTGGGGCAATGGATGTTCAGTTTGCTTATAACAAAGCGATTGCTCAAATTGAACGACAAGAAGGCCGTCGAAATATTCTCGATCCAGAGGACTTCTTACATGAGGCAGGATCGAATCTTGGTTGGAGAGAATATCGAGTATTTAGAAATTCTTTAACTCTTGAACTACAGAAACGTATGAAGGCTGGTGGTTCAGGTAGTTTGAATGCCACTACCAATTTTGATTTATGGCAGACACGTCGTGAATTTGTTACCGATCTAGCGAGACGTAACCCTATGTGGGGTGTTGAGTTCCATCAAGTTGGTGATCCGATTACTCAACGCAAAATTCTACAAGGGTTTAGAATTATTGTGGGAGATGAAGCATTTGAACAAAGACCTGAGATTCCAGTTATTCAACAATACTTAACGTTGCATGATGGCATTGGGCGTGAACTTCAACGACGAGCGGACTCGACGGGAAATAGAGCATTCCTTCGACTTTCCTATAGTCAGAATGCGGACTTAGCTCGGGAATGGGATTTGGGTATATTGCGGTTATTGATGTTCCCTGACTTTGGGAATATTTTTGACAGATACTTTAGTAATATTGAAACTGTAAACACGTCTAACCTCCCAGAGTATGCGCCTGCAACATTAAGGACGGGCAACTAATGTCTTTTATTTCATGGCTTAAAGATAAAGTCGTTGATCTTGTTGATGACCCTGATTCTACTTGGACTGAAGAGTTGTACTCGGCGTTTGAAAGAGTGGCCGGGGGTTCACTAAAACTTGCAATAGATGAGGCTTTAGATCTCTATGTATCTTCAGGAACACATGACTCGTTTCAAGAACAAAAAAGTAAACCAACTCCAACGGAGTCTTCCAACCAGTTGATAGACGCAGAGGTGAAATCAGATCCGCCGTCTGGTCAACAACCAATGGTTACACCAGAACAGATAAAAGAAATGATAGAAAGCGGTCAGATTACCCAACAAGCAGGCCGTTTGATGATGCAACAAAATTATGGTATGACCATTCCTCCTAGTGCGGGCACGATGCAAATCACAGATCAACAGGTCTATGCGGCAGGTGGCGCTCAACCTTTCAAGATTGATACAAACTGGCTTTCCGAAGTAGGTGGTCAACCAGTATTCAGTGGAACGTACGGATTTGGGGGTATTCCGCAGGGAACGTTAGGTGTAAGACCTGTCCCTACATTTCAAATAATGGCTGAGCAAACCGACGAAGAGGGTATGACATCAACCGTACCGGTTGTTGATGAATTCAATATTCCGAGGATTGTGACTGAAATTGATCCTGTGATGCAGGAGCAGGGATTCACATTCAAACGATTATCACAAGTAGAAAATAAGCCGTTTACTATTGCTGACGCATTACGAATATATGATGCACAAGATCCTGAAGATCAACGATTGATTGCTGAAGGTTTAGCGTTGGGTGATGGTCGGGTGTCGTACATGATAAAGGGCGATGTTGGAAATATGATTTTGCGTGATCCGTCTCTCATATATGAGAGGGATTCTGTTTTCTTTGCCTTAGAAAATATTGCTAATGAGGCTGCTGCTAGAGCAGATGTGTTACGGGAACATCCAACTGAGACGGGTTATGAAACGTTGGATATGATTCCGGCGTTACGGGATACAGAGTTGGCAACGGAGATGCAGCCTCGCCGTCTTGGTGAACCGGTAGCGACTCGGCCCAGAGGTAGTTTATCTGTCGGAAAACTTACTGATTATTTGTTTAATCTTGCTGTAGAGGCAGGTGCGGTCAAGCAGGTAACTAAGGCTTATAGTGACAAACTTGCTGCCAGTGTTTATACAGCGTTGACTGGGCGTAAACCAGATGATGCGTTCTATGTGTTGGCTGACCAGTGGACTCGTGAAGTTGATACGCAGAAGATGGGAACTGGCCGTCCTTCGTCTGCGACGGTAGAAGAGTACGCAGCCTATTACGGGCAAGAAATTGAAGAAGAATACTCTGACAAAATTGATGCTCGGCATGAAGAGGCAGCTAGGTCGTCATTACTGAAAGCGTTAGGAGTGGGCTGATGGCTGCTGAAACGTTTATTGATTCACCTGAAGTTCTTACTAAGCCGACTGGACGGCAGGCTGAAATGTTTATTGATCCACCTGAAGTTCTTACTCAGCCTCGCTTAGCTGAGAGAATAAACAAAGCCGAAGCTGGTTTCTGGGGATGGTTACTCAATAACAAAGATCTAACAATCGAGGGTGTGCATATCTATGACATGATTAACAATCCAGCATATTTCGGAGATCGTGAATCTGGTACTGATGAATGGGATAAGTGGGTTTTCTCGCTTCTCGCACAAACTGAATATTATAAAAATAATGCAGTAGGCCGAGCAGAGCGGGAGCACGAATGGTATGCGGAAGGCGAAGGCGAAGAGTGGAGCACCCGCCGTCGTGATCTTGTTGAAGAAAAATTAGAGATACTTGAACGATATATTGCTCAATCCAAACTGGATTGGACTGATGACGAGATTCTTGCAGCCGCTAAATTTGCATGGCTTAACGGATGGGATGATAACGATATACG
>TARA_R110002020_G_scaffold12201_6_pt1 | contig 17890 bp, 11 predicted proteins | sample TARA_R110002020 | Tara Oceans TARA_R110002020 (sample SAMEA4396489) | marine metagenome | biome: Westerlies Biome; feature: [MES] marine water layer (ENVO:01000295) within the mesopelagic zone...; material: water (ENVO:00002006), including particulate matter (ENVO:01000060) such... | reverse complement strand
TAAATTTACCGTTACGGATTCCCCTTGGGCGGTCTCTATCATTTGTTCGTTGGAAAGATCGGTGGAATAGGCGGCTGTTCCGGCTATAACGTGATACTTTAAAATCTGTGCCAACAATGTTTTCTCCTCGGGAGTATCAAAATCGGCCAAGCTGTTGTAATCATCACCCAATGCATCCAAAAGGGCTGCAAAAGCGGTATCTGTCGGTGCGAAGACCGTGAAAGGACCATCTGTCTACAACAGGTCTACCAAACCGGCATCGGCCTGTACCAAAGCTCCCACTAAAAGTGATAAAAAGTCGGTATCCACGGCCAATTCTACTATGTTTGGCATTGGCTCTGGATTTAGGGCATCCAAAACTTCCTGTGGAATCAAAACTTTATCTATAACATGTATTATACCATTGGAAGCCATAACATCTGCAGGCCCAACTTTTGCATCCGTTTCGGTCGGATCCTGAATGTAGACATCGCCGTCTATTCTCACAGTAATTTTTTCACCTTGCAGAGTGGTAAATTCCTGACCATTGGAGAGGGAGCTAGAAGTAGCGGCTGCTCCAACTACTACGTGATACTTCAGAATAGCAGCGAGGATCTCCCTTTTCTCAGGGGTATCAAAATCGCTTAAACTATCAAATCCATCCAGACTGGCCAATAGGGCTGTAAACGCACCATTGGTCGGTGCAAAAACTGTAAAGGGGCCATTGCCACTCAAAGCTCCTACCAAATCTGAATCGGCGTTTTCATCCGCCTTAACCAAAGCAGCTACCAAGCTACTTAAAATGTCTGTGTCTTGAGCTGTTTCCACTATGGTCTTCAAAGTGGGCTCATCAATTATGTCATTGTCATCATCATTACTACATGATAAAACAAAAAACATAGAACTGAATAATGCTAAAAAATAAATGCCAATTCTTTTCATGTCTAATTTATTTAGGTTAATACTTAGACAAATATACGCATTTATTTTAATTGTCCAACTTTTTTAATAAAAAATTAGACAAAAATATATGAAACACCTCTTTCATCATTTTTTTTGTTTAACTTTACACCATAATAATTTAGACAACATTATGAGCAGTTATTCCATGGCGCAAGTGGTTTCATTAACAGGGATCAACTCCCATACCTTAAGAAAATGGGAAAGCAGATACGATTTCTTGGTTCCTGAAAGAACAGATACCAACATCCGCTATTATACAGATGCCCAATTGAAAAAACTATTGAACATTAGTATCCTGAGAAGTCAAGGTGTACGTTTATCCGCTATAGGCAAGATGACGGATGAAGAAATTCACAAGATGGTTGAAGACGCCTTGATGGAATCTAACCAAGATGCTAATGTGAATGCCTTGGTATTGAGCATGATTAATTTGGACGAACAGGAATTTGACAACATAATCAAATCCCAAATACTAAAAAATGGCATTTTAACCACCTTTACCGAGGTCATTTATCCCTTTCTGCACAAAGTAGGTGTTCTATGGGGTATAAATAAAATTATGCCTGCCCAAGAGCATTTTGTATCCAACCTGATCCGTCAGAAAATATGTTCCGCTATAGATTTATTGCCCATTGCGCCAAAGGATGCCCCAAGAATAATCCTGTTCCTGGCCGAAGATGAAAACCACGAAATTGGCCTTTTGTTGGCTCACTTTATTGCCAAACAGCTAGGATGGAGGGTTTTCTATCTTGGCCAAAATGTGCCCCATGACAACGTAAAAACCATGGCTGACTTGGTTAAGCCTAACTATTTGTTAACTTTTTTCGTTACCACCACACCCTCTGTAGTGGAAGAAAAGGTTTTTAAATTGTCCTCAGAGGCTAAAACTCCCCTATTATTCTCAGGCAGCCCCATAAATTTTGAACCTAATGATAACAATATGGTGACCTACCTTGAAAGTCCTACGGATTTGATAAAAGTCCTCGAGACTGAGCTACCACTGGTATAAACACAGAACTACCCAACCCATAGTCCTGATGGTTTTACACCATCTTAATCAAAATACGCGCATACATATTATTATAAATTGTATGCGCGTATTGATTTATACAAACAAGTATCATCCCAATTTTTAATAGGGATTTTAGGCTCAGTGGAAAATTTTATTGTACACTATCTTTTTTAGTTTCCGTTGTTTCTTTTTTCTTACTGAAAAGTCCACCTATAATTTTCTTGGCTACTTCTTTCTGCGCCTCCTTTTTGGCAGTAGTTGTGGTGTCCGTTTTGGTTGTGGTATCCGTTTTTTTAGTGGCGGCCCCCAAAAGTCCTCCTATTACATCCTGAGTTTTTTCTTGGTTTTCCTTTTTGGTAGAATCTGTAGCTTTCTGGTTTTTGGCTATAAGATCGCCTATAAAATCCTTGGCCTTATCCTTGCCTTTATTGATCAGTTTTTGCTTTTCTATCTCTACCAGTTGGGCCGTTAAGTTTTTAATTCCGGAGGTAAGGTCGGTAGTCACAGTAGGACTGGTATAACCTCCCCCTATATTGGCAGTAACGGGGATGGTTAAATTTTCCAATGACTTTTCGTCAATCCTCGCTATTATGCTATTAATATCCTTTCCCAAATACTTGGCAGGCACTTCAATGGTAGCCGCATAATTTAGTTTTTGATCAAAAGTATGGCTACCGGAAACATTAATGGCAAAATCCTGATATTTAATGGTAAAGGGCTTAACCTTTACCACTCCGTCCTCAAAGGACAATGCCGTTTTTAGATCCTTAAGATTCAATTTATCAAGTTCCAAAAAGTTCAATTTGCTATCCAAGGCGGTAAGTAAAGGTGCACTTTCCGCATCAATTTTATCAGTCAATAATTCCGCCAATATATTTCCAGAAATGGTATTTAAATTGGGGGTAAAATCGTCCTTCAAACTTCCTGATATCTGTACATCGGAATTTAAGGTTCCCTGGAGAATTTTGGCTATAGGAGCAAGCGTTCTAAACATCTCCAAAGCATTAAAGGTCTCTGCAATCTTAAAGCTATTCATTCCCAATTTCATAGCAAAGGTAGGTGTGGCCTCCTTGGTGGACACCTCCCCGTTCAATGCCAATTTACCATCAAAAATAGAAGATGTCATATTGGACAGTATGGCCTTCTCATCCCTTATTACCAGAGTTCCCTTTACATCCTTTAACGTAAGATTGTCATAAATTACAGTATTGGCACTGGCATTAATGGTACAATCCAAAAAGGACGGTATCTTAATTTTTTCCTCCGCAGAGGTAGTGGCGGCCTCTTTATCCGATCCATCACCAACTTCAGAAGTTTCTGCCACCATAAAATCATTAACCGTAAAAGTGTTGGACTTTAGATTAAAGTTACCCTCAATATTTTCGTTATTGAACATAAATCCCAACAGATTATTAATGGTCCCGGAAGCATCAAAATCCGTCTTTCCCGTGGCCCCTGCTAAATTATTAAGGGCTACGGTAGTAGGATTAAAGGTCACCGAAGTACTTTTTAGGATTATAGGGTTGGGAAACTCTTCGGACTTATACTCAAAGTCGCTCAATTTTAAGTTACCAGCGGTTTTGGTGTTTTCATACCTTTTGTTTTCTATGGATGCCATATCAAAGGCCGTAGAAATATCGGCAATTAAAATTCCCTTTAAATTTAAATCGGCAGGAACTGGATAGGCCTTGGAAATATTGGCAAGATTCATTTTGCCATCTATTTTGGCATTCACCTTGGTATTCCCCATAAGGTCGCTTATTTTGGCTTCCATATTAAATTTGTCCTCGTCTATCATAAAAGACAACTTTCGGATATCAACAAAGGTATCTTCCGTAATACCAGTATTATTGGAGATTTCAGTATCTATAAACACATTTCGGACCGCTTTGGGCAGATCTGGATACTTAAAGGAGGCATTTTCCGAATTTATGTCGATTTTAAACTGTGGAATGTGATCATCATCCACTATCCCTTTAAATTCGCCGGCAACGGTAAAGTTTCCGGTTGTGGACACCTGAGCAATATCTTTGGAGTAAGCCTCTGGAATAACGGCCAAGAAGTTTTTAAAATCGGACGAAGGTGTTTTAAAGCTTATGTTTACCTCCTGGTTGTCCTCATTCAATTTCACAAACCCGTCAAATACCAAGGCCAATTGATTTACCATGGCCTCATTCTTTAAAAAGGTATACTTGCTTTCCTTTAAATCTACCCCTATAAGGGCCTTCAATTGAACCGGATTCTTGTTCAGATATTGGGTACTATCCATTACAAAAGAAACCAAACCACTGGTCTCCGTGTCCAATTCAGAGTTCTCCAAGGACAGATCTCCCTTACCGCTATGGTTCATTTCTGTAATCGCAAAGGACATGCCGCTGGAAAAGTCATCATATCTTATGGCCGCATTATTAATGGCGTAAGACTCCATGGACAAGTTGAAACTACTTTCGGATGAAGCCGTATCCGCTGCATTATTCGGAGAAGAACCATCCTCAACAGCGATATCATAGTTGGCATTCTCTTCTTTGTCCACCTTTATATTTATACGTGGGCCATCCAATACTAAACTTTTTATGGCAATGGGCTCACTTGCATCCTTGAACAGTTCCTTTATGGACATGTCCAAGCTTACCCTATCCGATGCAAATAGGGTATCGCCCTCAAAGGGAGCCTTATTTATAAGTGTTATGTTATCCAGGGTAACGGTGGCATTGGGGAAACTACTGAAAAGAGTTAAATTGGCCTCTGAGAAATCAAAGGTAGCATTGATGCTATTATTTACCTTCTCCTTAATGATACCAGCAATCTTACCTTTTAAGAAAAACGGGGCGGCAACAAGAAGTAAAATGATTACCAAAAATACGCCACCAACAATCTTTAAAATTTTCTTTTTCATCTGATACTATTTATAATTCTATAAGCAATACAATCAATTCTTGGTCAAAAAGGAGGAATTCACCCTTTTCTCAACAAATTTCTATTTTACGCTTGGACTTGTGGCTCAATATTAAATAGAAATTGGACATAAGGTTAAACGTATACCTTTAAATATTGACGCAATTCTACAATATATCACCAAGTAAAATCAAAATACCGACTTAGTTTAAACAAAATTTAACATCGATATTAAAAACACTTTGAATATTGCCATTCCAGCTAGTTCACCACTATTATATTTAAAATATTGGCCCACTCGATAAGAACAGCGAAAAGCAAATTTTATTATGCCTCAAGATCAATTTCCTGATTTACTTTCAAATTGAATCGCCTTCTAAAGAGATATACGAAGAAATAAAGGAAAGGGGTGTCCAAGAAGGCCACAATTACCTTAAATATAAAACCACTGATCACCAGGCCGTAGAACATGGACCAAGGCAGTACCTTAAAAATACACAAAAGGCCAACTACGGTAAAAGTATCTATGAATTGGGAAAGGTAGGTCGAGAAATTGTTGCGAAGCCAAAGATGTTTTCCATTGGTAAGTTTTTTCCAGAAATGATATATCCCAATATCCACATATTGGGCAAATAGATAGGCCAACATAGAGGCAAATACAGCAATTGGCGACAGGGCAAATACATGGCTAAAAACCTGATCCTGCACCGGAGAACTGGGCAATGCCGGCACCCAATTGGCCAACAATACAATTCCCATTGAAAAAAAAGAGGCAAATATCCCTGCAGTTACAATTTGGTTTGCCTTTTTTCTGCCATAAATTTCCGAAATAAGGTCTGTAATCAAAAATGTAAGGGGATAAGGCAAAATGCCCACCGAGATTTCAAATAATGGTGCTCCAAAGACTGTAACATCGCCAAAAGGTCTCCAATAAAAGAATTTTTGAAAAATTAAATTGGAAACTACCAAGGAAGTAATGAACAATGCCCCCAAATAGAGATAAATCTTAAAAGCCAGCCTTCTATCCTTCTCTTTTAATACTGTGTATACCATAGAAGCATTATAAATTTTAACATTTTATAATTTAATTCCAATTAAAGCGTTCCTACACTTTGACCCTTGAAAAAAACTCAAATTTACACGAACAGGTATCGATTAACAATAAAAAAGAAATAAACTAAACTTTTTAAGTATGAACAAAAGCATTTTAACAGCATTCATTATTTTAATTGCCGCAACGGTACATGGCCAATCTTACATTGGTTTTGGAACTGACAATTACAATGGGGTGCATGGCCTTATTTCCAATCCCGCAAATATCGTTGATTCGAGATTTAAAACGGACATCAACCTTATAGGGGTTAGCGGACTTATTGGAAACGACTATTACAGTGCAAAATTCGGGGATATTCTTAAAGACGATTTTGATTTTGACGATGATGGAACAAAATCCCCAAAAAATGCCAACAACGCATATGGCAATGTTGACATTTTAGGGCCCTCGTTCATGTTCAACATCAATTCCCGTAATTCATTGGCAATTTTCACCCGAGGAAGGGTATTTTTTAATGTTAACGATATTAACGGAGATACTTATGATAATATTTCCAATGAGTTTGATGAAAACGAAGACTTCAATGTAAACGAGGGCGATTATCAAATGAGCGCCAATGCCTGGGCAGAAACAGGAATTACCTATGCCACGGTACTTATGGACCAAGAGCAGCATTTTTTAAAGGGAGGTATCTCCCTAAAATACCTAATGGGTTACGGAAATGCCTATTCCAGTGGGAAGAATATAGTTATAGATTATGATGCCGATGGATCGGGAACTACAGGAAGTATTGACTCCCAAGGAGAAATAGCCTATGGCAACAGCGATAACATCACCAACGATTTTGAAGACTATGAATTTGTCAAGGCTGCAGATGGCTTTGGGGTAGACTTAGGTTTTATTTACGAATGGAGGCCTAATTTTGCTGACTATACCGTTACCGATAAGGACGGTAATCCATACGCACCAAAGGACATCAACAAATACAAATTGAAATTTGGATTATCGTTGACCGATCTAGGAAGCCTTAAATACGATGGCCCAGAAAATGCCTATGACATTACCAATTCCATTAGCGAAGACGATTTTGATAACGAAGAGGGGTTTGAGGACAAGTTGAACAATCTGTACACTCAAATCAGGTCAGGTAACGCATCAAAAGCCGTTTTACCAACCGCCCTGCATTTAAATGCCGATTGGAATATAAACAATCACTTTTACCTGAATCTAAATAGTGATCTGTCACTAACCTCAAAAAGTAATGCCAATACGAATAGTATTGCCAATATTGTTTCACTTACCCCTAGGTTTGAAAGCAAATGGTTCAGTTTTTATTCCCCGGTAAGCTATGTTCAAAATTTGGGCGTACAGTGGGGTGCAGGATTAAGGGCAGGACCACTTTATGTGGGTTCTGGATCCATTTTAACAGTATTGACCAGCGACCAATCCAAAGGTGCGGACGTTTATGCCGGACTTAAAATACCTATTTACCAATCCAGGCCAAAAGACAAGGACGAGGATGGTGTATTGGACAAGGTAGATGGTTGTCCTGAGGTTCCGGGACCAATAGAAAACAATGGATGCCCTTGGCCGGATACGGATGGCGATCAGGTGTTGGACAAGGATGATAATTGCCCAGATGAAGCAGGAATTATAGAAAACAATGGGTGTCCTTGGGAGGATACCGACAATGATGGTGTATTGGACAAGGACGACAACTGTCCTGAGGAAGCTGGAGTTATAGAAAACCAAGGATGTCCTTGGCCAGATACCGATGCTGATGGCGTATTGGACAAGGATGACAATTGTCCCGAAGTGCCAGGAACGGTTGCCAACAACGGATGTCCGGAGCTTACCGAGGAAGTTCAAAAAACCTTAAATGAGTATGCCAAGACTATTTTGTTCAACTCGGGAAAGGCTACCATCAAAATTGAATCTACCAATGTCCTAGTTGACATTATAAAGATCCTTAACGAATACCCAAATGCCACTTTCACGGTTGAAGGTCATACGGACAGTATAGGCAGTGTACCTGCCAACCAAAAGCTTTCCGAGGAACGTGCACTTTCCGTCAAGAATTTCTTGGTAGACAAGGGAATAGACAGTGCTAGACTTACTGCTATTGGATATGGGGAAAGCAAGCCTATTGCTACCAACATGTATAAAGCAGGGCGCGCAGAGAATAGACGAGTGGAAATAAACCTGGTGAAAAACTAATTAATAAATTAAACCAATTAGAATAAGGCCGTCCCACCAGTTGTGGGACGGCCTTTTTTTTTCGCCAATTTTAAGGTCTTAAGGCGAAACCTATATTTCCCAAACTAAAAATCCCGATCCCGATCCACAATCTTCCTGTATTTCGTAGTAAAAAAATCACTGGCAGTTCTATTAAATTCATCTGTATGGGTCACCAAAGTATAATGTCCGGAATTGGGCAAAATCCATAGATATGCCTTTGGAATATTTTGAAATATCTCAAGGGTGTGATCTGGTTTAATAACATCGTGATCCCCTCCCACAACCAAAGTGGGTATCCTTATTTTATGTAATTCGTCCAAAGGAATATTTGGCTGTTCTGCCAATAGCTTTATATACTTATAAACAATAGAATCCAGTGGTGTTTTCGCTTCCTTTCCACTAAACATTTTCTCAAACATATAATAGGTCTTGGTTACCCTTTTCAATACATCCGGTGAAACTGCTGAAGAGTCAGGCCGCAAGTTAGCCCCTGTAATGACCAATTTTTTTACTTTTTCGGGATGCCTTATCGCCAACAACAAGCCATTTACGCCCCCATCACTCCATCCAAGAACATAAGCAGAATCAATTTTCATTTGCGATAGTAAGGCCGCATAATCATCCGCCATCATTTCGTAGGAAAGGGAATCCAACTTATCTACAGATTTACCGTGATTTCTGCTATCGGCTACAATAACCTTATACTTTTTTGAAAAAAATGGTATCTGTTTAACAAAAGTACTGATACTGGCTCCGTTGCCATGAATTAAGAGCAATGGAGCCCCTTCACCGTAGGTTTCGCAATACATTTTGAAACCCCGAATGTCATAATATTTCCCAGCAGCCGGATTGTTGCCATATATGGTGTTTTTTGTTAAACTATTATATTCCTTCTTAATTGCTTCCAATGATTTTTGTCCAAAAGAAACAAAACAGAAACAAATGAAAATTATACAAACCAAGGTTGTTTTAGTCATTATACCTTTTGATTTAATTCATGACAAACTTAAAGAACTTAATCTCTTTCCAAAATCGCATAAAGATGTGATTTTGACGAATAATAAAAGGTATTAAACCTCAGGGCAAGCCTATCTGACAAAGGCAGGCCCTGAACCCAATAATAGGAATCGACCCAAGGGTCGAGGTATTGAACCTAGATCCCGCCGAAAAAGGCGGGATTAGTTCAACTTGCAATTTTCAGTGCGTCTTACTGACTTCTCAAAATTGAGTTTCACTAATAAAATTTAAGGTAATGGTTAGGATGACGATTGCAACATCCCAAACTATTGGAAAAAAGTATAGTTATTTATGCTTAAAACCTAAGATCTAAGTACTTATATAAAATCAAAAAGACCGTCCAGATGTATTTGCACGGTCATTTTGATTGAATCCTATTTGGATCAAAATTTTCTATTTGATATTCAAGGTAAACGGCATTCTGGCCTGAATCCCTTTATTTTGCATTGCCTGCTTTATTTCCTTTAGGACGGCATAGGCCTCAGCCCCGATTTCTTGTTGAATAATGCTTTCCTTGCTTTTGGTTGTAGCACCTCCCAAATCTTCCATTAACTTCTCAAAATCCGATTTGTACTTGGGAAGTTTTCTTATTCCATAGTTGTCCAAACCTACCATTTTAGCAGCCGCTTCTATAGCCTCATCCAGTCCCCCCAATTCATCTACCAATCCCAGGCGCTTGGCATCTACCCCACTCCATACCCTACCTTGGGCAACACTATCGGCCTGTGCCATGGTAATTCCACGGCCTTGGGCCACCCTGTCCAAAAATGTTTCATAGGTAGCTTCTATGCCTTCCAAAACGTTGCTTCTAAAACTATCGTTCATAGGTTCAAAGAAGGAATAGTCTACCGAGTTCTTGTTGGTCCCCACCTGTTCGGCGTTGATCCCTATATTTTCGGCCAGTTCACTTATATTGGGAACAGTTCCAAAAACGCCAATAGACCCGGTAATCGTAGTAGGTTCGGCGAAGATCTTATCGGCTCCCGCCGCAATGTAGTAACCTCCCGAAGCAGCGACATCGCCCATGGAGACCACCACTGGTTTGGATTGCTTGGTAATTTCGATCTCGCGCCAAATAATATCGGAGGCCAATGCACTGCCTCCCGGGGAATTTACCCTCAACACTATTGCCTTCACATTCTTATCTTCCCTGGCTTTTTTTAGGGCGTCATTAATAATTCCTTGACCAATTACATCGGAGCCTCCCTCCCCGTACCAGATTTCTCCTTGCGCAAAGATCACAGCAATCTTATCATTACCACTATTGAGTTTTATTTTGCCAGCAGTTCGTATATAATCGGATATTGGGACATAGTTGATATCCTCTGCCGTATCTATCCCTATTTTTTCCTTGATCATGCTTTCGTATTCATCGAAATACACTATCTCATCGATCAACCCGGATAACGCCGCATATTTTGAGGTACGTGTACCCAAAGTATCCGCAATCTGGTTCAAATCTTTAACAGAGATATCCCTACTTTCCGAAATATTGGTAAGCATGGATTGCCATAAGGCATCCAACAACTCCTTGATCTGGGTCCTATTAGCCTCACTCATTTCATTGGCCAAAAAAGGTTCTACAGCACTCTTATACTTCCCATGCCGAATCACTTCCATTTTAATACCGGACTTTTCCTGAAGATCCTTAAAAAATAAAACTTCCGTAGACAATCCTTTAAAATCCATGGCGCCAACTGGATTAAGGAATACCTCATTGGCCGCACTGGCCAAATAATAGTCCTTTTGCGTATAAAAGTCCCCATAGGCATATATAAACTTTCCGCTCTCACCAAAATCGGTCAAGGCATCCCGAATGGCCTGAGTTTGGGACAAACCGGCCATAAGCACATTATTATTTAGGCTAATCCCTTTTATTTTGTTGTCTTCCTTGGCAACACGAATGGCATGCAATATCTCGTCCAATCCCTGATTTACATTGAAGAGTCCCGCAAAGGGATTGGATTCATCCATACCCACATAATCATTGATAGGGGTCTGCAATTGAATTTCCAAAACGGAATTATCCTTGACCACTACGGTATCCTCGCCTTGACCGATGAGGGCTGCTAAAACAAGAAACATGACAAACATGATTCCAAAAGCTATGAGACATCCTATAATTGCAGCTAATAAATTTCTTAAAAAGTTCATTCCTCGTATGTATTGCTAATAACTTGCAAAGATAACCAATGTAGGATTGTTGCAATTATAAATGTTGAATTTTTAGCCTGCAACCTCCTTAACCACAATTTAGGAAAGACCACTAAAAATTGGTCCTGTTTTTGGTATTTCCCTTTATGAAGTTAATTACTTTTGTTTACTTTGCCCGCCTATTATGAACAAGACCACAACAACATATCTTTCACTTGGAAGCAATCTTGGGGACAAACTCAACCATTTGCAGGAGGTGGTATTCTTAATTCAAGCCAATGTGGGCGAAGTCATAAAAACATCCCCAGTATACGAAACGCCGGCTTGGGGTTTTGAGGGTGACAATTTCTTCAATGCGTGCATTAAGGTAGAAACCCCACTTACCCCAACCGCTCTTTTGGAAAAATTACTGGAAATAGAAACAAGGTTGGGCAGGGAAAGGAATAAGGGAACAGGCTACTCCTCTAGGACCGTCGATATCGATATACTATATTTTGATAAGGAAATCGTTAATACCGATTTACTGACCATCCCCCACCCCAACTTGCAATTGAGAAGGTTTGTACTTAGACCCTTGGCAGACATAGCACCACAGTTCTACCATCCAATTCTAAATAAGGATACCAGAAACCTATTACAGGAATGCAAGGACAAAAGTATTATTACAAAAACGACCCATAAGCTATATACGAACAGATCACAGTTATTTTCCCAATTGGAATATATTGCCATTGAAGGTAATATTGGCGCGGGAAAAACAACCTTGGCCCATAAGATTGGCCAGGATTTTAATGCAAAATTGGTCTTGGAAAGGTTTGCGGACAACCCATTTCTACCTAAGTTTTATGAGGATCAAGGTAGGTTTGCCTTCCCCTTGGAAATGTCCTTTCTGGCAGATCGCTACCAGCAATTTATGGACGATACTTCCCAGTTTGATCTGTTCAAGAACTTTATGGTAAGCGATTACGACATTAACAAATCCATAATTTTCGCCAAGGTCACCCTTCAGGAAGAAGAATTTAAACTGTACAGAAAGCTTTTTAACCTTATGTACAAAGAGATAAAAAAGCCGAAAATATATATTTACCTGCACCAAAACACGGAACGCTTACTACGCAATATAAAGCAAAGGGGAAGAGGTTACGAACAGAATATAGCCCCGGAATATTTGGAACAGCTAAACCGTGGGTATTTTGATTATATACGAAGTTTTCCTGAGCAAAATAATCTAGTATTGGATATTAGTGAATTGGATTTCGTTGAAAATCCGGCCGATTATGAAGTAATTCTGGACAAAATCCAGAAATATGCGGTGAAACTCTCATTTTAAGATAATTTTCACATATTATTTGCACAGGACAAATCAATTTATTTACTTGCGCCTCCAATAAAGTCGTTTTCAGCCATATGGCACATCATAAAAACGATGTAAAGACTTTAAGGTTTTAAACTAACTAACTCAAACTATATAGTGCCAAACCCAACCAAACGGTTGGGTTTTGGTTTTTATAAGCTTTATTTTTATTCCCCTTACAAGTATTTCCAAGTGTATGTGTGGCAGAATCAATGACCGATATTGCACATTGCAGGAATGCCGTAGAATATGCTCTATTCGCTTTAAAACAGTGCATCACATCCGCAGTGGGGTTTAATTTAAAAATTGAAAGGAAATCGATTTATGGTTTCAATTTAGCCCAGAGGTCCCAAACCACAATACCCACGCTTACCGAAATATTTAGGGAATGTTTTGTACCGTACTGCGGAATTTCCAAGACCAGATCGCTAGCAGAGACTACTTCTTGGGAAACCCCTTTTACCTCGTTGCCAAAAATTAGGGCATACTTTTTATTTTCTTCCACCTTAAAGTCGTTCAGCATAACCGCATTCTCGGCCTGCTCCACAGCAAGGGAAGTATAGCCTTCCTCCCTTAATTCTTCCAAGAGTTCCATGGTACTCTCCCTATGTTCCCAGGCCACACTATCGGTAGCTCCTAAGGCGGTTTTATGAATGTCCTTATGGGGAGGGGTTGCGGTAATTCCGCACAGGTATATCTTTTCTATCAAAAAAGCATCGGCCGTTCTAAATACCGATCCAATGTTGTTCAAGCTCCTCACATTGTCCAGCACAATGCAAATCGGTGTTTTTTCCACCTGTTTAAACTCTTCTACATTAAGTCGGTCCAATTCGCTATTCTCCAATTTACGCATCTAATCCAATTTTAATTTCAACTCATTCCTTAACTTTACCAAGGACATTAAATAGGCCAAAACGGCATAAAGTTATCCCCAAAATATCAACAATAGTGTACATTCCAGTAGATAAACCTTACATTCGTTGTTTAGGAAAGGAATGCAAAAATAAGTTAATAAAATCGCTTTTGGCAGACTCGGGAAAAACAAAAAAGGTAACCCCTTTAATGAAACAGTACAATACCATTAAGGTGAAATATCCTGATGCCCTATTATTGTTCCGTGTTGGGGATTTTTATGAGACTTTTGGGGAAGATGCCGTTAAGGCTTCAAAAATACTGGGCATTATTCTCACCCATAGGAACAATGGTGGTGATAGAACAGAACTTGCCGGTTTTCCGCACCATTCCTTGAACACCTATTTGCCAAAATTGGTAAAAGCGGGACAACGGGTTGCCATATGTGATCAGTTGGAAGACCCAAAACTTACCAAGACCATAGTAAAAAGAGGCGTTACCGAGCTGGTTACCCCCGGGGTGGCCATGAACGATGACATCCTATCGGCCAAGACCAATAATTTTTTATGTGCGGTGCATTTTGGAAGAAAAAGATTGGGGATCTCCTTTGTAGATATATCCACCGGGGAGTTTCTAACTTCGGAAGGCAATGAGGAACAGATAGACAAATTGCTTCAAAATTTCTCTCCTAACGAGGTATTGGTATCAAAGGCCAACAAAAAGGAATTTTTGGAAGTCTTTGGCAAAAATTTCCATACTTTTTTTACAGAGGATTGGATTTTTCAGGATGATTATGCCCTGGAGACACTTACCAATCATTTTAAAACAAAAAGCCTTAAAGGTTTTGGCGTAGACCATTTGACCCATGGCATAGTAGCGGCCGGGGTTGTATTGCATTACCTTTCAGATACCCAGCACAGACAGTTACAGCATATCAATACCCTTCAGCGCATTGCGGAAGAGGAACATATTTGGATGGACAGGTTTACCATAAGAAACCTGGAACTCTACCACTCCAACAATCAAAATGCGGTCACCCTTTTGGATGTCATAGATAAGACTATCTCCCCCATGGGCGGTAGAATGTTGAAAAGATGGTTGGCCCTGCCTTTGAAGAACATTGAAAAAATACGAAGAAGACATCAGGTCATTACGCATTTGACCGAAAACGAAGCTGCCCATCATAAATTACAAAGTGGCATAAAATTAATAGGGGATCTGGAAAGATTAATTTCCAAGGTAGCCACGGGAAAAATAAATCCCAAGGAGGTTGTTCAGCTTAAAAATTCCTTGGAGGCCATTGTCCCCATTAAACAAATCACTACCAAAAGTAAGAACGAAGCTTTGAGCCTTATTGGGGACCAATTACATACCTGTGATATGCTGAGAAGCAAGATCAAAGAAATGGTCAGCGAGGAAGCTCCTGTAAACATGCTAAAAGGGAGCACCATTGCCAAGGGCTATTCCGCAGAATTGGATGAACTAAGGGGGCTGGCCTATTCCGGCAAGGACTATCTGGACAAAATGCTGGAGAGAGAAACCCAACGCACCGGAATTAGTTCCCTCAAGATAGCCTCCAACAATGTATTCGGTTATTATATAGAAGTGCGGAATACCCATAAGGATAAAGTGCCGGAAGATTGGATTCGAAAGCAAACTTTGGTGAATGCCGAACGTTATATTACCGAAGAGTTAAAGGAATACGAAGCTAAAATATTGGGTGCTGAGGAACGCATTTTAAGTTTGGAGCAACAATTGTTTTCCCAGTTGGTAGTCTGGATGCAGGAATACATAGCCCCAGTACAAAACAATGCCTTTCAAATAGCACAGTTGGACTGTCTATGTGGCTTTACTCAATTGGCCAAGGAAAACAATTACGTTTCCCCGGACATGGACGATTCTACTGAACTATCTATTATAGGCGGAAGGCATCCCGTCATTGAGAAGCAATTGCCTTTGGGCGAAGCCTATATTGCCAATGATGTTACTTTGAACAGGGATGAGCAACAGATTATTATGATCACCGGTCCCAACATGAGTGGTAAATCGGCCATCTTAAGACAAACGGCCCTCATAGTATTATTGGCGCAGATGGGAAGTTTTGTACCGGCAGATGCCGCCAAAATTGGTTATGTAGACAAAATATTTACGCGAGTTGGTGCCAGTGACAATATCTCAATGGGAGAATCTACCTTTATGGTGGAAATGAACGAAACAGCCTCTATTCTTAACAACCTCTCTGAACGCAGTCTGGTACTTTTGGATGAAATAGGCAGGGGCACCAGCACTTATGACGGAATCTCTATAGCTTGGGCCATTTCGGAATATTTACACGAGCATCCCGCTAGGGCAAAAACTTTGTTTGCCACACATTACCACGAGCTCAATGAAATGACCTCTACATTTACACGTATCAAGAACTTCAATGTCTCTGTAAAGGAACTGAAGGACAATGTTCTCTTTTTACGTAAACTGACTCCTGGTGGCAGTGAGCACAGTTTTGGTATACACGTGGCCAAAATGGCCGGTATGCCACTACAGGTGATCCACAAAGCCAATAAGATTCTTAAAAAACTGGAAAAATCACATTCCAGCGAAGAGCTTTCCGATAAATTACAATTGGTGCAAAATGAAATGCAGTTAAGCTTTTTTAATTTGGACGACCCTTTATTGGAACAGATCAAGGAGGAAATAACCCATCTGGACATCAACACCTTAACCCCTGTTGAAGCCTTGATGAAACTCAACGAAATTAAGCGTTTGCTCACCAAAAAGAAAAATGCCTAAAGGATCTAGTAAATGGCCAATTGGCCTTTAAATCCCACATAAAATATTCACCTTGGGCACATTATAAATATTTTGATTCTTTTTAGCGAAAAGTTCTTTGCTTTTTATAGAATTGTATTAAATTTGCTCCCGCATCAGAAAAGGATGCGACGTTCATTACATAAATTGCGAAAATAGCTCAGTTGGTAGAGCGCCACCTTGCCAAGGTGGAGGTCGCGGGTTCGAATCCCGTTTTTCGCTCATTTTCTTGAAAGTTGAAAGACGGCAATAGACAATCGTTCTGTATAGCGACCTAGGTCGCGGGCCTGCCTGCTGCAGGCAGGTTCGAATCCCGTTTTTCGCTCCATTGTAAAATCTCTACTGCTCTGAGCAGTTAGGCTCGAGTGGTGGAATTGGTAGACACGTTGGACTTAAAATCCAATGGACATTAGTCCGTGCGGGTTCAAGTCCCGCCTCGAGTACAAAGGAAAAGCCAGCTTTTATAAAGCTGGCTTTTTTTATTCAGGTACAACATAGGTACAACAAATTAATTTTTCGGGTGTATAGGTTTCAAGTTGGACTTTTTGATCTCAAATGTTTACAATTGAATTCAATTTTAACTTATGGTTCGGGACACAAACCAAATCAAACTACAAATCAACACAAATACACTATAACTTACATTTTTACTGATTATTGATTTCACTTCAGAAATATTAAACTTCAAAAAAAGTGAGCCGTTTATCCGAAGTGATCGGGGCAAAAAGGTGGACACATAAATAGGCGATGAAGTTGAAAATAGCCTTGCACTTTTAAAATGACAAAAAGCTATCATGGACAGATATTTTAAATACGATAAACCTTGCACTGCCATTTGATATGCCAGTGAATTAAAGGCATTCCCAAAAATGAAAGAAGAAAAGGATTTGCGGCTGAACGGAATTACCGTCGCCCGTCTGACCAATTTTCATATTAAACATGACAAACAAACTATCAAGGAAGTATTTAAAATTCTGTCGTCTACTCCCATAAGTACATCCTTGAACCATCCAAATCTATCACCGTAGTGCTTTTTATTTTGCATATTATTTTTTACTCTCTAAAAATTCAACGGCTAGCTTTTCCAGGTTTTGCAATCTGGTATAGCAATAAAAAATTCCTACAGGCGTTACCAAGCAATTTTACCAACGAACATTTTACGATTGCCTATGCATCGTTAATAACGACTCTCGATTCTTTAGCGGTGGTGTTCCTGAAATTTTCATGGAATGTTCTATCTCAAATAATTAAAGACCACTTACTATAATCCTATTCCCAGAAGCGGTAGAGTTCCCTCACCTGTTACTTGTGCACTTCTGGATACAATTATTCATATATTTATCAAAAGTAATCGTAAATATGTTACTCAGCTTATTCATTTCTCAGTATGATTTTTTGGCCCCAAAGCATTTAACCAAGCAGAGAAATAGGAAACGCTAAAAGATATAAACTATTACGCTTAACTTTTTACTACAGCACAATTGTCCTATTGTTACCAAAGATAATTTTCATACTTTTGTAGTTGATGCAAAAACCAAATAAAATATCGGCATTTTTCTTTTTGGGC
>TARA_R110002020_G_scaffold382991_1_pt1 | contig 17910 bp, 29 predicted proteins | sample TARA_R110002020 | Tara Oceans TARA_R110002020 (sample SAMEA4396489) | marine metagenome | biome: Westerlies Biome; feature: [MES] marine water layer (ENVO:01000295) within the mesopelagic zone...; material: water (ENVO:00002006), including particulate matter (ENVO:01000060) such... | reverse complement strand
CTGAGGGTAGCAAATGGTACGATTTTGCTAAAGAACCCAAGGTGCCGACGTGGTTACTTCTCAAAATCCTTAAACGTGCCAACGATGCTGTGGATGCACATCCGGCAGAGTCAAAATTGCAGATTACCGATCCGCAAGTCAGACTTGAGATTATCCGACTACATAAGTTGTTAGTCGATGCTGGTTTGCCGAAGATCGAAGACAAAGCTGCATGATTGTACGGGTTGCACTCGCAAGAGTGTAACCCTTCAATCAACTTATGGAGGATAATGTGGACTTTATAGGCATGTTGAATCGAAGTATTGCTGAACGCGACCGTCCTATATCTGACGGTTTGAAGTGCGATCGTTGGACGGACTCTAGCGGTCGCACACGCCAAGGTACGCCGCACTGGACAAATGCGTCCCCAAAATCCCTTGGATTGCTGGCTGTTTTGGCCTGCAATTCTGACGGAAAGCGGGAACGTGCGGATGCTCGTGTGTTTCAGCGCAAATCTGACTTATTGCCCCAGCCTATACGTGTACGTGGCAATAGGAAGGGTAGCAGACCGTCTAGTAGAGGTTTGCACGGTAGTTTTAAGTAACCATTTAACCTACAGGAGTATAGTATGCTAGATTTCCGCCCCCAATGGGATAGTCTATTTCCCGATGCTGATCTTCGCGGTAGTTGGACAGATGGATGTAGCGAGGAGTGCTGTTGCAGTACAATTCATACATCAAAGTTCCCGCGAAGGTGCGAATTGACGGGTGTGTGGTATCACATTGTCGATAGTGAAGCTACCGACCAAAAGGGTAGCGGGCAATAAGCTAAAATAAACTCAGTCAAATGAGTTGATACATACCATACGTCTTGGAGGGCGTATGAATGTATCAATTTTTAAACAGGGAGAAATATATGGCAGATAAGGTAGAGAATCAATCCAGTGAATTTCTGGGAAGTTTGCTTCCAGTGCTGGAGGTAGCGTTGGAGTACACATCGCTAAAACAACCGATGTCGTGGGAGCCAAGGCTTTTCGACAATGAGCATTGGAGGACGGGCACCCGTGAGAATCGGTTGCGTATCAGCGTGACTGCTGAATGCATTGCAAAGGCTATGGAGTCTATTGAAAGGGAGATTGAACGTCTGGGGAAGTAGCAGTTTAACCTTAAGGGAGAAAATCTATGGCAAAGAAGGTGATTGTGCAAAACGAGGCACAGTGCAATAAGTGCGGGGACATTATTGTTTCCAAGCATGTGCATGATTTTGTAGAGTGCGGATGTGGTTCTATCTTTGTAGATGGTGGCATGGAATACCTAAAACGAGGTGGAGTAACGGGTTCTTTCATTGATCGCTCTTTGAAGATGGATGAATATGTGGTGACACGGTGCGTGAATGCTGTTGGTGATTCAATTGCTGAAAAGAAGAACGAGTTGGGTATAGCTCTGTCAGTTATCAGGACATTGCGTGACTCAGGTGTGATAGAGAAATAAACGGGAGAAATATATGAACGATGATTGGGTGAAGAAGTATAAGGAAATACGCGACACATATGTTAACACTCCTAGAGATTTGGAGCGTACAGGAGTGCACTTGCGTACTTTTGAGAAGGTTTCAAAGTTGCATGAGCCTATCATTATGGGTCAAGCACGAGCGTATGATGCGTTGTCTAGGTTGTTGGATGACATGAGGTTTCAGCGTAACGTCTGGTTGTTGTGGTCGTTGGTGTTGTTGATGTTGAATGTGTTTCAATTTTCAATATAGGAGAAAGGTATGAGTGAAGTACCGAAGGGTTTTTCTAGGGATTTGGCAACTCTACTGTTGTTTTGTGAGCAACAGGATAGAATTGATCCACCTGTTGAGAGCAGTTATCCCAGTGAAGTGTATAAAGAGATAGTTTATTTTACTAACCAGAAGAACAGGGATTACATTGTGTGCAACGACGGGTTTAGGTTTTCCTGCCAAGCATCAGAGAATCATTATTGTTCACCTAAAAAGAATGGACTACCCGCAAAGGACTATAAGCTTTGGGAGGTTGGCTACCCAAGTAAGCCAGACCATGCGATTCTCCCATACATAGAGGATGAGGATCGTGATGCTACAGGATCAGTGTATCCGTATGTTCCCACTGATGTAGTGATTGATCTAATTGTTAAACATGGGGGGTTAAAATGCCAATAAGAATATATGGCACCAATCTAGTGTTCCATTCTCCCGAGGAGTACAGAGCACACGTCAACGGTATAGGAAACATTGAGGTAGGCAGTATGGGCGGTGAAGTCGGCGGCCTAACATGGAGTCATTGGGATTCAAGTCTTGGTAAGGGTATTGAGCAGGTATGGGGCAAGTTTAATCCCGAATCCTTTCAGTGGTTTTTGGAGCAGGTTCCGCTTGGCATATTCAAACCTTCATTTCCACGACCAGTAATGAATGATGAGCGACCAATAAAGAAATGGGATAATCATGACGATTACTATTGGTATTTGTGCTATCTTGCTGAGAGCAAGGGGTATAAACCTTTCGGTGATAAGGTTATTACCCCAACGATGGGGTTTTATTTTAAGTTTTCTGAGAGTGAGAAGTCATTCCTAATAAAGTTAAGGCTATTAGGAATGCCTAACAGAACGGAGGTTGAGTAATGCTAGAGGAAGGGATGTACGATGTAATATATGTGGGTTGGTGGGAGTTGGATGAGTGGAACACAAGGACAGACAGGCCTGATCAGGTAGAGCGTGTCTATCTCAGTGATCCAATCGCATATGCAAATTCCATGTATGAGTGTGGTATTATGTGCATGATATATCCGTCATGATATGACACTGATATTTTGTGAACCGCTCCGATAATTCAGTCGGAGTTAACTTAGGGAGAGTCAATTATGACTTACTCTGTGTCGCAGTATGCTCTCAATATACTGAGAGATGAGGGATGCCTTTCGCTTGACCAGTGGAGGGAGGAGATTGCCCGTATGGATAGAAAGGAACGTAGGCTTGATCAAGCTAGGCTAGTTGTTGAGATACCTACTGATCCATTAAAGATGCAGGCAATGTACTCTAATGAAGACGCTGATTGGGAGACAGTGAAAGATGAGTGCAATTAAATTAAGTGACTTGTCTGTATGCAATCAAGAACTTATGGGCGCCGAGTCTGTCATAGTTTTTAGAAGTAAGTTTGGTAATGACAGTTCTGTAGAATTATCTACGTCTAAAGTTATAGATAATAAACGGGTGTTTGTTTCTAGGCTAGTTCTTGAGTCACTTCCACCAGAAGTAATCATTGCGTAAGGAGATTTATATGACAATACAAGTACCAGTGCATGAGTTGCCTACTTATTACCAATACTACCGAGAGCAGGGTATACCAGTGTTAGTTACTGGTCACTCCGGTATAGGTAAGACTCAGGTGACAGATTTGTACGCACATAACGATGTTGGTGGGTATATGGAATTACGTACCTCACAAATGGATCCTAGTGATATCAAGGGTATACCTTACTTAGACGGTGGTATCTCTAGGTGGGCATCACCTGACTTTCTCCCTTATGAGGATCGTGATGGTAAGTATGGGGTTCTTTGCTTGGAAGAGATACTTGATGGGACTCAAGAGGTTAACGCATCTACGCAGTCGCTTGTTCTAGAGCGTAGAGTGGGAGACTACAGGTTGCCTGATGGGTGGCAGATCATTGCATTAGGTAATAGGAAAGAACATGGCGGTATAAATCGTGGTCTTTCTGTGCCGCAGAAGACTAGGTATGCACATATTGAGGCGATTATGGAGTTAGGTGCTGACACACAGGCAAAGGACGGGCTTCTTCCTCACTTTATACGGAGTGGGGTCGACCCCATTGTGATTTCTTTTCTAAAGTTCCATCCTGATATGGCATTTAAGATGCCAGAAACTGGTGCGGCTGAATGGGCTTACCCTAATCCTAGAGCGTGGGAAAGAGTGAGTGGCGTTAGAAAGAAAGACCCATCTAAATCAATGAGGTTTAATTTATACGCTTCACTTGTTGGAGAGGGAGCCGCTGTTGCATTTGCATCGCATGAAGATGTAGCTGTTGATGTTCCTGACCCATTAGATTGTATCAAGTCACCTGATAAAACTAGAATTCCAGAAAATCCTAGTGCTAAGTACGCTATAGCATGTAGTCTCGCTCAGTACGCTGATCAAAAGAACTTTGATAATGTACTTAAGTATATGTCGAGACTTGACCCTGAGTTTACTACCTTATGTGTCATGCAAGCGTGGAAAAAGACTAAAGAGTTAGAGGATACTAAGGCTTTCAGTACGTGGGCTATTGAAAATTCAGATGTTTTACTTGGATAAGGAGAATGATATGTCACTAGAAGACAAGGCAGTTCTTTTGTGTGTTGATTTTAGTATACCTTCGGGCACTAAGGCAGATAAAAATCTATCTGAAAAGATTGCATTCGATAATAATGTTGAAGGCGGTAGGAAAAGAGCAGGAAATTACCAGAAAATTACCATGGAACGTAAGTTGTTCAAGCCATACCATAAAATAAAGAGTGAGATCATGGGGTATGTTGATTCTGTTACACTACCATATATGAATGGGAGCAATATGCGTATACTTGGTAACGGTTCTGTGATTGAGGCTAGTAATGTGATAAGAAAAGCTAAGAATGCATGGCATCATGAGAAGACTTTAACATCTGCCGCCTATGCTGGCCATATTGATGAGGCTAAAGATAGGTTGGGTTCGTTGTTTAATGTGAATGATTACCCATTCGCTGATGCGCTGTTAAACAAATTACATTTCTCATCATCAATCAGACCTATACCTAGTATGGATGGCATGGATTTTAGGTTCGATCGTGGCGCTAGTCAGGAAGAGTTACGCAAGATAGAGGAAGAAGCCAAGGAAGATATGATTGAATCTATGCGGTCTTCCATTAAGGACTTACATTACAAGATGCATGATGCTGTAACACACATGAAGAGTGTGCTAGATAAGGAAGACCCAAGAATTTTCAACAGTTTGATAAATAAGGTGCATAATGTAGTTAAGGTTGTGCCTCATCTTAATATTATGGATGATCAGAACCTGTCTATGATAGCAAAAGAGATGGAAGATGGTCTTTTGTGTTATGGAATCGAAGAGTTAAGAGATAATGAAGCTACTAGGAGCGGTGTTGTTTCATCTGCGACACAAATTATAGAGAAAATGGAGCGTGTATATGGACTTGAATCGTAAGATAGGCATAGCTAGGACTCACGCCTTAGTTGATCAGCCTTTCTTTGGCACTTTGTTATGCAGAATGCCTATGATTGTCAAGGAAGACATCCCAACAATGGGAACTGATGGTAATAATTTATATTATAATCCATCTTACGTAGAAACCTTGTCGGTTAGGGTATTGTTAGGTGTATTCGTTCATGAGGTCTGTCATTGCGCCTTCCTTCATGTAACAAGGAGAGGAACTAGAAATCCTTACGTTTGGAATCAAGCTTGCGACTATGTAATCAACAAAATAATCTTTGATGCAGGCCTTGCGTTGCCAGAAGATGTGCTATATGATGAGAAGTATGACGGATGGACGGCTGAACAGGTGTATGATGACCTAATTAAAGACACAAAATGCATTGATTTACCTGTTGCTGGCTTCGATATTGGTGGGACAGGGTACTTTGAAGATGGATTTAACTCTTCATCAGGCAAAAATGAGATGGAGAATGAGTGGAAAACCAGAGTCATCGGCGCTGTTGAGGCCGCTAAAAGTAGAGGTACTATACCTGCTGAATTTGAACATCTCGTAGCAGATATACTTGAACCAGAGATTTTATGGTCTGAAAAGATGAGGCAATACGCTATTGACAGGATAAAAAATGTCTCAACATGGACTAAACCTTTGAAGAAGTTCATTTCTTCTGGTATATATCTTCCATCTGTCCGCAAAGATCACGGCTTAAGAGAACTCGTTGTTACTATTGATTCAAGCGGCTCAACTCAATCTTTTTTGGAGAGATTTGTTGGTGAGATCAACGGTATAGTGATGGATTGTGACATTGATAAGGTGATTGTACTGCATGTAGATGCCGAAGTTCATAAAGTAGAGACCTTTAATAAAGAAGATTTCCCTTTCAGCATTAACCCTGTAGGTGGAGGAGGCACTGCATTTGAGCCTGCTTTTGAGTGGGTAGAAATGAATGATGTTAACCCATCTTTGTTTATATATTTCACAGATATGATGGGCAGTTTCCCAGAAATTGAGCCAGATTATCCTGTTCTTTGGGTGGCGTATGATTGTGGTAGAATAGTAACAAGTCCATTCGGCGATGTGATTTATGTTGATGAAGAAATTTAGATAGAGGAGAAGCTTATGGCTTATGGAGATAGTACTCATTGTGTAATGAGAAGCATGTTGAATGCCGCGAAGGAATTCTACACACTTAAAGACGCAAGACAATTTCCCAATGGGTATACATTGAGAGAGAGTGATGGCGATTTCTTTTTTGGTACGGAGAATTATGCCGAGCACAACTTATCAGAGGCTACAACTGTAGAAGAAGTGCTTAATAAATCTAATGATATAAGCAATAATAAGATGATTACTTATCATAAAACCAATGAAGTAACTATTGATTTTGATACAGTTTTCGACCATGGAACTACAAGAGGAGCAAGGCATCGGTCTTATTTATCTGATAGAATGGTAAATATAGTATCAGAATATTTACCAGAATGGATTTATTTATGGTCGAAGTCTGATGGCGGCCGCTTTAAGATGTTCACAAGCTTTAATCCTGACTTGACAGATGCCAGAAGTCATGCTAACTCGCCATATTATACTGGTAATTTGTGTCCATTTGTTATATATGAACTTCCACATGAAGGAACAGTAAAATATAGCCCCGTTAGTGATAAGTTTCCTAATGGAAATATAACTAATGCTAAGAAAATTAACCGAGGCAAAACTATATGGGCTGAAGACAAGCCATTATCTCAGCACCTAGAGCCAAAACATTACAAGGAAATGGCTAAAGCTAGGTTAAATGGCGATCTTGCTATCTCTGTTGAGTCGCAATACGCTACGTTTAGAGGTATCCCAACTGGATTGATGCATGTAGTATTAGAGATGTACAAACCCAGTTCGTATTGCAACAATGGCCCAAACGAGGGGTTGATAAGGAGACTTTCCGTTGCTAGATTTATTGACAGGTCTGATAAAACAATGGATAAAGCTTACCAACTTGCCGCAAGTATAGCGGCAGAGTTACCTGCTAGTTTGATGCAGGGAAAGCTAATAAAATTAGTTGATTCTATTCAGTCGTAGGGGGGTGCAGGGTGCACTTTAAATGTCTCTTAGAGGCTTGATTTGGTGCCTTATACGGCATGTTTTTAGAGAGGATACAATGAGCAACAAGCAAAAACGTACAGATGATAAGAAGTCTGTTCGTAATACCTTAAGGCCAAGATATAACTATGACATATTAAAGAAGGGAGGAAAGCATATTAAAAAAACTAACAAGCAGACTAGAAAAGATGGGAAGAAAGAGATTGATGACGAACTTGGTGACGTGGAGAAAGAAAGTTAATCTACACCATGACTCACCATAGCCAACACGTTATGCTATAATAGTAATACAAATATTATATTCTTTGTTGTTAAATATATAATATAATTATAGTATATATAATATAATTATGGTAAGAGAAATTATGACATTTGAAGATTATGGTATAAGACTTCCCGGCAGGGCATCGGGACAGGTTAATACACAATGCCCAGAATGTTCAAGTCATAGGAAAAAGAAGAAAGCACCATGCTTATCTGTAAATGCAGACGAGGGTGTGTGGTTATGTCACCACTGTGGTTGGTCAGGTTCTTTAAAGAAGGGGCCGGATGATATATCCAATGTACTACACTGGAGGAAACCAACCTACCACAAACCAGAGCCACTACCCGCTGTCGATTTAAGTCCTGAAGTTATGGACTGGTTCTTGAATAGAGGTATATCTGCTGAGACATTGAAGGAAAATAATATCTCATCCAAGAAAGTTTACATGCCGCAGACAGAATCACTTGAGGACTCTATAGCATTTCCATACTATAAAGATGGGGAATTAATAAACGTAAAATACAGAGACGGTAAAAAGAATTTTCGTTTAGAAGCGGGCGCTCAGAGAATTCCTTATGGCATAGATGACATAATAGTTTCAGATGAAGATGCAACTGCAAGATCAGGATGGTCTGTTATTGTTGAGGGAGAGATAGATAAACTGGCTTTATGGGAAGCTGGAATAAAGAACTGTATAAGTGTTCCTGATGGTGCACCACCACCCAACTCAAGAGACTACAGTTCTAAGTTTGAATATTTAAATGGTAACTGGACTAAGGGTATTGGTAAGTTTATATTGGCAGTTGACAACGATGAAGCTGGCAAAAAATTAGAGGATGAGTTGTCTAGAAGGTTGGGAAGAGAAGTATGCTACAAGGTTGACTGGCCGGAAGGATGTAAGGATGCTAACGAAGTTCTTGTAAAGTATGGAAAAAGCATATTGATTGAGTGCATTGACCACGCCTCACCTTACCCAATAGAAGGAACATACAATGCAATAGAATTATCTGACTCTATAAATAGATTGTATGATAGTGGGATGGATCAAGGGGTAAGTACAGGATGGAGTGGTCTCGATCCTTTGTATCTGGTAAGGCCCGGAGCGCTGACGACAGTTACAGGGATACCAAGTAGCGGTAAGTCAAATTGGATTGACGCTATGATGGTTAACATTGCCAAGTCAGATGGTTGGAACTTCGCAATCTTCTCACCAGAGAACCAACCAATGGAAGATCATATGGCTAGGGTTCTTGAGAAATATATAGGCGCACCATTCAATGACGGCCCTCAAATAAGGATGAGCAAGGAAGAGTTAGAGCATGGCAAGAGGTGGTTGTCCAAACATTTCACTTGGATACTTCCACATGATGATAAAGAGTGGTCAATAGAAACAATTTTAAAGGCTGCACAATCTCTCGTGCTTAAAAAGGGTATAAGGGGATTGGTTATCGACCCATGGAATGAACTTGAGCACATGAGGCCTAACAATCAAACAGAAACAGAGTACATATCTATATGTTTAAAAAGAGTCAGACAATTTGCACGTAAGGCAGGCATACACATATGGATAGTTGCCCATCCAGCAAAGCTTTACCGAGATAAAAATGGTAAGGTACCTATCCCGACACCATATGATATAAGCGGTAGTGCTAGGTGGAGAGACAAGTCTGATAATTGTATTACAGTTTGGAGAGATTTAAGTGTTGATAGTGGTGCTGTAATAGAAATACACACACAGAAAGTTAGATTCCGGCAGGATGGTAGAATAGGTATGTCCGAACTAGCTTACAATTGGTCTACAGGAACCTACCATGAACTTAATAAAGCTACTGAAGAAATACCTCCTAAATACGGAGTGTGATATGGATAAAACATGGAAGAAGTTTGAGAGAAAAATAGCTGAGGAGCTGACCTTACTAGGTGATGACGCAGAAAGAATACCAGTAACAGGTAGGATTCGAGGGCATGCTGCCGACATAAAAAGCAATGTCTTTTCTATCGAGTGCAAGTATAGAAAAGAAATACCCAAGTGGATAAAGAATGCTATAGATCAAGCGGTTAAATCAAGCGATGGCGTGAAGACTCCGATCGTATTTTTAAAGGAGAGATCCGCAGTCATAGATGATACGCTAGTTATTTTAAGACTTGGTGACTTTAAGAAGGAGATGAAGGAGATCAGGCATGGACAGAGGGATATTTAATGTGCTACGAGCAATCAAATCTGAAGAGCCGCCATGCACTGACTGCTTGTACTACAAGCCCTGCTATGAGGGGAGTCAGGCGTGTGAAACATTCTTGGGTTATGTTAATGGAAGCAATCACGCATTCGGCTTGAGACCAACAAGAAAAATATACGAGAGCATTTATGGCAGGGTTAGAAGACATTAAATCATTGACAATCAGGTCTCCCGACCCGTCACGTACAGAGGATAGATTGCCATGGATTTATATAGCAGGTGCAATGGGGTTTGCTAGCAGGCCAGCATCCTTGTACGGCAGGGCTAAGTATGCATTAGACCCCAACCATAATAAAGAAATATTATTTGAACTATTTAAAATAGGAAAGAAAATAAAATGGGCAAGAAAAAGACACGGCTTTCAAATGACAAATACGTTATTAAAAAGGATGTGCGTACTCGCACTTGGCGAAGGCATCAGCCCATCATGCTGTCCTAAATGCGGCGGCAGGGGCAAACTTTTTATAGACCAAACGTTATTCACATGCACTCTTTGTAATGGGATTGGGAGAAAATCTATAAGCGATAGAGTTAGGGCTAACTATTTGATGATGCCTAAGACGACCTACCACAGATGCGTAAAATATAATTACCACCATCACTTTATAGGTGCCTTATACAACTGGGAGAGAGAACTAATAAACGCATTAAGGAGAGCTTGATTGAAGTCACGTAAGTATCTGCAATGGGTTGCCTCATTACCATGTATATTTTGTAACACGTTGCATGGCATACAGGCTCATCACTTACGGGTGATTGTTCTCGGCGCTGGTGTAGGGAGGAAGACGTCAGATGTATTTACTATACCAGTATGTTATAAGTGCCATGAAGATTGCCATAACGGAACGCACCCTAAAGAGGATCAGATAAGGTGGTGCTTGCAAACAATAGGAAGAGCATTCAAAGAAAACAAACTCAAGGAAGTATGACATGGAAAAGATAAGGTATGTTCTTCGTAACGACGAAGCGGTTGACTCTTGCATAGACAAACTCTATGCTCTAGGAGCGAATGAAGACAGTCCTTACGAAGTGACGATTCAAAAATACAAATCAAAAAGATCATCTGAACAAAACAACAGGTATTGGCTATTGCTTAGAACATTCTCTAAGGAGACAGGGCACACGGTAGATGAATTGCATGCTATACTTGCAACAGAACTATTAGGCATTGACACGCTTGAGAGCGATGTAACAGGAAAGACATATGAACTACCGTACTCTACATCGAAGATGAAAGTAGATGACTTTGGGGAATACATGGAAAGGGTTGAACAGTTCATGGCTGAGTATGGAGTTACGGTACCAAGACAAGCATACTAAGGAGAGTAACAATGGATTTTATCATGGCTTGCATGGCTGTATTAGCATTCATTATTTTTGCATACTAAGATGGGACATCCCGAAGAGTACATATCTGAAGATGAGTACGAAGATACGCAAGAGCAGTATGAAGCGGAGGTATCCCAATGGCAAAGATATTTTGAAGAGGAAATTAAATTAACCCCTGACAAGGCAAAGAAAGTTATGGATGAATCATGGAAGCCTAGCTATAACAAATGGTTAGACAGTATAGGCGCAGGTGATGATGACTGGTGGATTAAACAAGATAGCGAGGTTTAATATGGACACTCAAGAAATTCTAAATACAATCCGTGAGTTGAAGAAACCATTCGATGTTGCTAGAGTGAAGCCAAGGCCACAAGCTAATAAAACATTACACTATATAGATGCAAGAGATGTGATGGCTCGCCTTGACTCAACAGTCGGGCCTTTAAACTGGCAAGACGAATACAATGAAGTCATGGGTAGAGTTGTATGTACATTAAGAATAAGGTTTGGAGACGAATGGATAAGCAAGTCAGACGGGGCTGACGATACTAAAATAGAAGGCGCTAAAGGCGGGCTGAGCGATGCATTTAAACGTAGTGCTGTCAAGTGGGGTGTTGGAAGATATCTCTATTACTTACCTAACACTAAAGAACTGCCTTCTTGGGCTGACCCTGACAGTGGAAAATGGACAAACGAATTAGCCGACAGAATATAAGGAGCATAACATAATGCATTGGTATGACAAAGAAGGAAACCCACAGCACTGGGTAACGTCTAAGGACGGAACTAAAAGAGGTTCAACGCTTCGCGATGCTAGAAAACATGGATGGGTACCATCAGTCACATCTGTTATGGACATACTTGGCAAGCCGGGGCTTGATAAATGGAAAATAAATAAAGCAATTGAATCATCCATGCAATTAAGCAGAAAAGATGGCGAGCACAATGACACTTATGCTAAAAGAATATTACAACATAGCAAAAAAGAATCTGATAAAGCGTCCGAAAGAGGGAGCAGAATACACCATGTGTTAGAGAAGCACTTTAAAACCGGAGACATGCCTAACAATGAGGACGACAAAAGAATTATTGGTGCTGCCTTTTCAATACTAGATATTAATTGCGGCCTTAATGATGAGAGTAAATCCGAATGGAAAGCTGAGCATACATTTGCAAGCAAGGAAGGTTATGGTGGCATGGTAGACCTATGCTCTGACCAATGGGTTGTAGACTTTAAAACTAAGGAGTTTGATTACGACTATAAAAATCTAGCATACGACAGTATGGGTTACCAACTAATTGCTTACGCTCAAGGGCTTGGAATTAAATCACCAAGAATTGCTAACATATTTATAAGTGCAACACACCCGGGACATGCAGTATTCCATGAGTGGCCCGCTGAAGAGCACGAAAGATTTATAAACATATTTAACTCGACATTATCTGTATGGAAAAACATTAAGAAATACTACCCGGAGAATCACAATGAAGGGAATTAATAAAGTAATCATCTTAGGCAGAGTTTGGAAAGACCCAGAAATTAGAACCACTTCTAATGGTAACAAGGTTGCAGAGATAGGTCTTGTTACTTCTTCTGGATCAGGTGAGTATGAAAAAGCAGATTGGCACAAGGTAGTATTCTACAAACGCCAAGCTGAAATAGCAGAACAATACCTAACAAAAGGAACTAACCTCTACGTAGAAGGTAGGATAAACTACAGAAAATATACAGGTCGTGATGGTACTGATAAGTATGTTACTGAAATTATAGGGTCAATACTTCAAATGGTTAATAGCCCTGACGCCTACAAGCCAGTTGAATACGAGTCAAAAAATAGTTACAAGATGAAGGATGAGTATACTAGAGCAGAAATGTCTAGCCTAAAGGACAGTGTTACTGAACAGCCTGACGATGTTCCTTTCTAATGGATTGCGACGCATTAGAATGTTACGCTGAAACTTTTGAAACCAAAATGTATACTGCATGCAAAGAAGGGGACTGGAAATCAAATGGAATTATACTATGTACTTACAATGACAAAGGAGAATTCATTGTGAAAATGGAGGATAAAACATACATAGTATTTATGCAGGAGAGTTTAGATGAAAAACGAAACAGCATTAAAAATAAATGATCACACTATCTCATCTTACCCTTGGCCCATGAAGAACGCAATGAAACCAGATAGGAAAAGATCATGGAATAGCATCTTCAAATCGCAATCAGGAATGGACATCTATGAATACAGAAGGTATGCCGAGAGCGCAGGACTACCAAACAAATACACAAGTACAAAGAGAGGAAGAAATGCATTCTGAAAAAGCACTCAATAATGATGAGACTATTCTAGACGCCGCAAGAAATCTAAGAGACCTTGCAAATCAATGGAGGGACAATCAAATGAAAACTGCTAGCACCATTGACAGTGAAGATAAGTTTGAAGTTACAATAGAATTAACTGATGACAACTTTAGCATCCCATCAAAAGGAAGCAAGGATGCTGTAGGCTATGACCTGTATAGCACGGAAGACCATACAATAAAACCTCTTGAATGGAAGTTAATAGGGACAGGTATAAGATTGTTTATGCCGAAAGGATTGGAAGCTCAGATAAGATCAAGGAGCGGCCTAGCATCAAAAGGAGTGTTTGTTCTTAATTCGCCGGGAACAATAGACCCAGACTACAAAGGAGAGATAAAAGTTATCCTAGCTAACTTAAGCCCTATGCCATTTGACGTGGACAGAGGGGACAAGATAGCGCAATTGGTTTACAATGCATACGAAGAGCCCAAGTTAAATGCAACCATAACATCTCACAGAGAGAGGGGTGAAAAAGGATTTGGTAGTAGTGATGAATATGTAGCTAAAGATAATGATGCACTTGCAGATGTTCCAATTGGTGGGCGCTGGTAACAGAGGAAAAAGAATGAACGAGTATCAAAAATTCATACACAAAAGTAGGTACGCTAGATACCTCGACAAGGAAGGGCGTAGAGAAACTTGGGAGGAAACAGTAGATAGATACTGTAACTTTTGGGACAAACCTCTACCCGATGAAGTAAAGCAAGCTATCTTGGACATGGAAATAATGCCAAGCATGAGGGCATTAATGACTGCGGGACCAGCATTGTCCAGAGATAACATGGCTGGATACAACTGCTCCTTCATAGCTGTTGATCATGTAAGAGCTTTTGATGAGAACTTGTATGTTCTTTTATGCGGTACTGGAGTTGGCTTTAGTGTAGAAAGACAATTCATAAGCAAGCTACCTGATGTAGCTGACTCATTTAACTCAACGGAAACGACTGTTGTTGTACGAGATAGTAAGATAGGATGGGCAAGTGCACTAAGAGAGTTGATTAGCCTACTGTACCAAGGGAGAATACCTGAGATTGACTACTCAAGAATACGACCAGCTGGCGCTAGGCTTAAAACTTTCGGAGGCAGGGCTTCAGGTCCTGAACCTCTTAAAAAACTATTCAATCAATACATAAGAATATTTAAAGGAGCATCTGGCCGCAGATTAAATAGCATAGAGTGTCATGATCTTTTATGCTTTAATGGTGAAGCTGTAGTTGTAGGCGGTGTACGCCGGGCAGCTGAGCTAAGCTTAAGCAACCTAACTGATGAGAGAATGCAACGAGCCAAGATGGGTCAATGGTGGATTGATGAGCCACAAAGGGCGTTGTCAAATAACTCTGTATGTTACACAGAGAAACCAGACATTGGTATATTCATGCGTGAATGGATATCTCTATATGAATCCAAGAGTGGAGAGAGAGGAATCTTTAACCGTCAAGCAGCTAAAGACCTCGCCCCTGATCGCAGAGATACAGACCATGACTTCGGCTGTAACCCCTGCAGTGAGGTGATACTTCGCAGTTCCGGTTTGTGCAATTTATCAGAAGTAGTGCTTAGAGTTGGTGATAAATTTGAAGACGTGAAGAGAAAGGTAAGGCTAGCTACCATACTAGGAACTTACCAGTCCACTCTAACAGACTTTAGATACGTGCGTCCTATATGGAAACGTAATGCAGAAGAGGAGAGGTTGTTAGGCGTAAGCTTTACAGGCGTGTTTGATTGCCCAGAAATTCTTCATGCTACACCAGAAGAACTGATGAGTCTTAGGGATCACGCTGTAGAGCAGAATAAGATATGGGCAAAGAAGCTAAAGATAAACCAATCTGTGGCGGTGACATGTATAAAACCTTCTGGTACAGTTAGCCAACTGGTTGGAGTATCTGGGTCTGGACTACATCCTGCTTACGCACAGTATTATATTAGACGAGTAAGGCAGGACATTAAAGACCCTCTTAATCAAGCGTTGATTGAATCTGGGAAGCCTTACATTACTGACCCATACAATAAAGACGCCATAGTTTTTGAGTTTCCAATGGGCGCATCTACAAAATCTATAACAAGAAATCAAATATCAGCACTAGAACATCTTGAGATATGGAAGAAGTTTGCTCTCTACTGGTGCGAACACAAGCCAAGCGTCACCATCTATGTTGGGGAGGATGAGTGGCTATCTGTTGGTGCTTGGTGTTGGGATAACTTTGATATTATTAGTGGTGTGAGCTTTCTCCCTAAAGCGGACGATGCTCACATTTATGAAGCGGCTCCATACGAAGAAGTAACAACTGATGTATGGGGTGAGTTGTATGAGAAAACAAAGAGTCCTATAGATTGGGATAACATCTCTGAAGAGGATGACTACACAATAGGAAGCCAAGAATTAGCATGCACAGCTGATGCATGTGAAATATAGGAGAACAGATATGACAAGCAATATGCTTATCATCCCAGACTGTCATGCCTCACCTGACTATGATAACGATAGGTTTGAGGCTCTTGGAAAATTAATAGTACATGAAAAACCAGAGTATATAACATGCCTCGGTGACTTTGCAGACATGAGTAGCCTTTCTTCTTATGACAAAGGAACAAAAGGATTTGAAGGAAGGAGATTCAAAAAAGATATTGAGTCAGCTATAGATGCACAAGAAAGATTATTCCTTCCATTGAAGAAGTTTAATCAGCAAAAGAAAAAGAATAAAGAAAAACAATACAAGCCTAAACTTAACATGTGCCTAGGCAACCACGAAGAGAGAATACTTAGGGCTATAAACACATCGCCAGAACTAGACGGGACTATAGGAATAGAAGACTTACAGTATTCTAAATTTGGATGGAAGATAACTGAGTTTAAACATTGCCTGTCTATAAAAGGGATAGTCTTCTCTCACTACTTCACAACAGGAGTGTCTGGCAGACCTATTAGCTCAATGCATATAGGTCACCAACTTGTTTCAAAGCTACACTGCTCTGCTGTACAGGGACATTCTCACCTATATAATCACGCAGAGCAAACTAGGCCAGACGGTCAAAAAATATTTGGCCTATCTGCTGGATGTTATTCTCATCCAAAGTATTCAGAAAGCTGGTGCAGAGATACAGAGCATACTTGGTGGCGAGGAGTTATAATGCTAGAGGGTTTAGATAATGAAGGGTACTATGATGAGATAAGATCGGTAACACAACGTAAAATTATATCAACATATGGATAGAGTAATTAGAACTGCCATTGGCCTTTTTATATTCTATTGCTCCTTTATATTTATTTCTTCCGTTTTATCTGTACTGCTTTTCGGATAGAAGGAGTATCTTCAATTACCGCCCCCGAAAGGGGGCGTATCTTTTTTATACAACCAGATGGAAAGACGTGCCAGCCATACCAATCATTCTTATCATCCTTTGTTGTAGCTATCTTAACAAACGAATCATCCTGCTTTATTAAATAACCCACCGAAACAAACAAAGGACACGTTACCTCGTCGTCCTTCTCCCAACCAGCAGTAGCTATTATATCATACCACTCAACCTCAACCAATTGGTAAGCGTTATTGGAACATTTTTTCATATCCCTTCACACTATCATAGTACTCATAAGTCTTCCTAACTTTATCTGCTAGATGCTCAACATAAGCTGTGTAAAGCTTCTGTCTTTTTTCCACAGTAAGATTAGGATTAAGTAATAAATTATTCAACCTCTTCTCTATCCTAAGAGCCTCCCTCTCCATCCACTGAACATTTCTAGCGGCAGATAGTTCATTAACATTATATGTATTAAACCCAAACATGGAAGCCCACGACCTTGGTACGGTATACCTAGGTAGCCCATCAGAATCTATATTACCATCCATATATCCAGAGGCCATCATTAACTTTATGATTGGACCGCCGCCCGTTATTGTATCTCCTGATTGATTCCTTGGAGACATGAATGGAGGAACTATATAGCTTGTTATGAATCCCAGTATATCTTGGTACTGTTGCGCTGGCGGGTCAGAGTCATTCCATATCTCCTTGTTTAAGAACGGGTCTTGGTTTGTCTTCAACCCAACAACAAGATCCATTGGGCCAGTAAACATTCCTGTATTACCAAAAGCCTTACCAAACTCTCCCTTACCTATATTCTTAGACAGTTCAAAATGTGCTGTCCATGGTAACATATAGCCTAGATCAAGCGCAGTCCATCTGTTGTTCTCATCTTTAAATGGTAGGAAATATATTCCAGCCCTTTCTCTAGCCCACTCAGGCAACAACCTCTTTAGAGTATTAACATCCTCGTCATCTAAATCCTCATGCTGTGCAATCAAAGCTTCCTTTAATATGTAGGGCAGCGCAACATAAGGCAAGAAGTGTAGTGGATTACTCTTAAGATTTCTCAACAACTGAGGCAAGACCTTAGCATTAAATGTTATAAATGGAGAACCGAATGGC
>TARA_R110002020_G_scaffold266483_41_pt1 | contig 17932 bp, 17 predicted proteins | sample TARA_R110002020 | Tara Oceans TARA_R110002020 (sample SAMEA4396489) | marine metagenome | biome: Westerlies Biome; feature: [MES] marine water layer (ENVO:01000295) within the mesopelagic zone...; material: water (ENVO:00002006), including particulate matter (ENVO:01000060)... | reverse complement strand
ATCAAGCGTCAGCGGGCGCCCGCCGGGGCGCCCGTCCGGACTGCAGCGAAGTCCGGCTCAGCCGAACCGGCCGTGGCAGTGCTTGAACTTCTTGCCCGACCCGCACGGACAGGCCTCGTTGCGGCCGACCTTGCCCCAGGTCCGGGGATCCTTCGGATCGCGGTTGGCCGCCGGGACCGTGTCGACCGGGGGAGGGCCCGTCCGGCGTGCAGGAGCGGCACCGTTGCCGGCCCGCGCGCCCTCGTAGGCGAGCTCCGCGTCGGCCATTTCCATCTCGTCCTCGCCGGTCGTGGGATCGGCGTGATGGGGGTGCATCTCCGGCATGTCCGCGTCGGTCGGGAGCGGCGGCGGCGCCTGCTGCAGTTCGATGCGGGCGAGCTGGGTCGTCGTCATCTCGCGCAGGCTGGCGAGCATCGCCTCGAACAGCGAGAAGGCCTCGGTCTTGTACTCCTGCAGCGGATCGCGCTGGGCGTAGCCGCGGAAGCCGACCACCGAGCGGAGATGATCGAGGGTGGCGAGGTGCTCGCGCCAGAGATGGTCGAGCATCTGCAGGATCACCGACTTCTCGACCTGACGCCAGAGCTCGGGGCCGTACTTGGCGACCTTGCGGGCCGCGGCCTGGTCGGCGGCCTTGATGAGGCGGTCCTTGACCTCCTCGTCGGCGATGCCTTCTTCCTTGGCCCACTCGTCGACCGGCAGATCCAGGTTGAGGACGTTCTGCACGGCCTCCTTGAGGCCCGCCGTGTCCCACTGCTCCGGATAGGCCTTTTCGGGGATGTGCTTGGCGACGAGGCTTTCCACCACGTCGTAGCGCATGTCGGCGATCGTCTCCTGGACGGTTTCGCCGGCCATCAGTTCGAGCCGCTGCTCGAACACGACCTTGCGCTGGTCGTTCATGACGTCGTCGTACTTGAGGACGTTCTTGCGCTGATCGAAGTTGCGCGCCTCGACCTTCGACTGCGCCTTCTCGAGCGCCCGGTTGATCCAGGGATGGACGATCGCCTCGCCCTCCTGCAGGCCGAGGCGCTGAAGCATCCCGTCCATCCGGTCGGATCCGAAGATCCGCATCAGGTCGTCCTGCAGCGACAGGAAGAACTTGGAGTGTCCCGGATCGCCCTGGCGGCCCGAACGACCGCGGAGCTGGTTGTCGATGCGCCGGCTCTCGTGGCGCTCGGTGCCGACGACATAGAGGCCGCCGGCGGCAAGCGCACGCTCCTTCAGGCGCGCAACCGCGGTGCGGATCTCCTCCTCGCGCTTCTCGCGCTCGGGGCCCTCCGGCATGTCGCCCAGCTCCTGGGCGATCCGCAGCTCGGCGCTGCCGCCGAGCTGAATGTCGGTGCCGCGGCCCGCCATGTTGGTGGCGATCGTCACCGCGCCGGGGATACCGGCCTGGGCGATGATGTGAGCTTCCTGCTCGTGGTAGCGGGCATTGAGGACCTGGAACACCTTGGCGGCGTCCTTGGCGTCCGGGTCGTAGAGGGCGGAGAAGTCGCGCTGGCGGTAGCCGGCTTTCTTCAGCGTCTCCGCGAGGATCTCCGACTTCTCGATCGACGTGGTGCCCACCAGCAGCGGCTGGCCGCGTTCGTGGCAGTCCTTGATCAGCTCGATGATCGCGGCGTATTTCTCGGCGGCCGTCCGGTAGACCTCGTCATCGTCGTCGATGCGCGACACCGGCACGTTGGTCGGGATCTCCACGACCTCAAGGCCGTAGATGTCGAGGAACTCGTCCGCTTCCGTCGACGCCGTGCCGGTCATGCCGGCGAGCTTGTCGTACATGCGGAAATAGTTCTGGAAGGTGATCGACGCGATCGTCTGGTTCTCGGGCTGGATCGCGACCTTTTCCTTGGCCTCGAGCGCCTGATGCAGGCCGTCGCCGTAGCGGCGACCCGGCATCATGCGGCCGGTGAACTCGTCGATGATGACGACTTCGCCACCCTTCACGATGTAGTCGCGGTCGCGCTGGAACAGCTTGTGGGCGCGCAGCGCCTGCTGCAGGTGGTGGACGACGGAGACGTTCTCCACGTCGTAGAGCGACTCGCCCTTCAGCTGCCCGGCGTCGCCAAGGATCTGCTCCAGCTTCTCGTTGCCCGCCTCGGTGAACGAGGCCGACCGAAGCTTCTCGTCGAGGTCGAAATCCTCCTCGCCGAGCATCGGAATGAAGGTGTCGATGGTGGTGTAGAACTCGGCGCGGTCCTCGAGCGGGCCGGAAATGATGAGCGGCGTGCGCGCCTCGTCGATCAGGATCGAATCGACCTCGTCGACGATCGCGAAGGAGTGGCCGCGCTGGGCCATCGAGCCGAGCTCGTATTTCAGGTTGTCGCGCAGATAGTCGAAGCCGAACTCGTTGTTCGTGCCGTAGGTGATGTCGCAGGCATAGGCCTCGCGGCGCTGCTCGTCCGACATGCCGTGGACGATCTTGCCGACGGTGAGGCCGAGGAAGCGATAGACCTGCCCCATCCAGTCCGCGTCGCGGGTGGCGAGATAGTCGTTCACGGTGACGACGTGGACGCCCTTGCCGGTCAGCGCGTTCAGATAGGTGGGCAGCGTGGCGACGAGGGTCTTGCCCTCGCCGGTTTTCATTTCGGCGATGCCGCTCTCGTGCAGCACCATGCCGCCGATCAGCTGAACGTCGAAATGGCGCTGGCCGAGAGCCCGCCTGGCGGCCTCCCGAACGGTCGCGAACGCGGGCACCAGAAGGTCGTCGACCGACTTGCCGGCCGCGATCTCGGCGCGGAACGCATCGGTCCTTGCCCTGAGCGCGTCGTCGTCCAGGGCCTGGATCTCAGGCTCCAGTGCATTGATGGCTTCCACGCGGCCGGCAAAGCTCTTGAGCTTGCGGTCGTTCGCGGTACCGAACATCTTTCGGGTCAGTCCGCCGAGCCCGATCATGGCCGCTCTAACCTCCGAGGGGGACAGTGAATTTCTAAGCCGGCTGGGTGCCTCGCCGGAAGCCCCGGGGTCGACCTTTTCGACCGATATGGGAATGCGCTTGCCGGACGGGCAGGACCGATCGCGGGTTACACGAGGTCCGATGCGGCAGCCGAGACATAAGAGGGGGTCTGGTGGTTGTCAACGTAACCGCTTTCGGACAGTGTGCCCGCGCTTCGGGTGGGGACACTCGATATCGGAAAGGCAGAATTGATGCTCATCAGCCCCTTCGCTCGGTCGTGCCTGCTCGCCGCGGCCCTTGTACTCCCGACCGCCACGGCGACGATGGCGCAGGACGTCGTCCGCGTCGGCGACGTGACGATCACCGACGTCGACGTTGCACGGGCCAGCGAGATGCTCGGACCGCGCCTGGCGCAGGTGCCCGAGGCGCAGCGCCGCGAGGTCGTCATCCAGGCGCTGATCGACCTTCAGGTGATGGCGAATGCGGCCCGCGCGGCCGGCATCGACAAGACCGAGGCCTACCAGACCGAGCTGTCATTCCTCCAGGCCCAGGCGCTGCGCGACATCTACTTCGAGCAGAAGATCGAGGAAGCGGTGAGCGAGGACGACGTCCGCGCCCGCTACGAGGAAGAGATCGCCAAGCTCGACCCGCAGGTCGAGGTCAAGGCGAGCCACATTCTGGTGGAATCGGCGGAAGAGGCGGACAAGCTGATCGCCGAGCTGGACAATGGCGCCGACTTCGCCGAGCTGGCGAAGGCCCATTCTACCGGTCCGTCCGGTCCGAATGGCGGCGATCTCGGCTTCTTCTCCAAGGGCCAGATGGTGCCGGAGTTCGAGGACGCCGCCTTTGCCCTGGAGCCGGGCAGCTATACCGAAGCTCCGGTGAAGACCCAGTTCGGCTACCACATCATCAAGGTCGACGAGAAGCGCACGCAGGAGCCGCCGGCGTTCGAGGAGGTCCAGGAGCAGCTGCGCGACGCCATGGTGCGTGAATCGCTGACCGAGCGGCTTGCCGCCCTGAAGGAAGTCGCGACGATCGAGCGGCTGGACGGCGCAGGCGACGCTGCGCCCGAGAGCGACGCCGCGACGACGTCCGGCGACGGCAAGTAGGGTCTGGAGGGCAGGTTCATGTCGAGCGGCGTTTCTCCCTTCGCCCCGGCGCGGTTCCCGGACCTGCCGCCGATCCCGGGCGTGCGGATGTCCACCGCCCAGGCGGGCATCAAGTACGCCGGCAGGACGGACGTCCTGCTGATGGCGTTCGACCCGGGGACCTCGGTCGCCGGCGTGTTCACGCGGTCGAAGTGTCCGTCGGCCGCGGTGGACTGGTGCCGCGCGAACATCGGCAACGGCTCGGCGCGGGCGCTTCTGGTCAATTCCGGCAACGCCAACGCCTTCACCGGCAAGAAGGGGCTGCGGGCGGTCGCCATCTCCGGCGATCTCGTCGGCGAAGCGCTTTCGGTGCCGCAGGGCGAGGTGTTCCTGGCATCGACCGGCGTGATCGGCGAGCCCCTGGATCCCTCGAAGTTCGAGGCGGTGCTCGGCGGTTGCGTGGAGCGGCTCGGCAGCGACGGCTGGGAGATGGCCGGCCGCGCGATCATGACCACCGACACCTACCCGAAGGGCGCGAGCCGCACCGTCGACCTCGGCGGCGGCGTGACCGCCACCATCAACGGGATCGCCAAGGGCGCGGGCATGATCGCGCCGGACATGGCGACGATGCTGTCCTTCATCGCCACCGACGCGGCGATCGCGCCCGGCGCGCTGGAGCGCATGCTGCAGGCCGGCGTTCGGGACACCTTCAACGCCATCACCATCGATTCCGACACCTCGACCTCGGACACCGTGCTGCTGTTTGCCACCGGCGCGGCCGGCAATGCGCCGATCGAGAGCGCGACGTCGGCGGCCGCGCGCCGCTTCCGCACCGCTCTCAACGAGGTGCTCAGGGACCTCGCCCACCAGGTCGTCAAGGACGGCGAGGGCGCGCGCAAGTTCGTGACCGTCACCGTCGAGGGGGCTCAGTCGGCCGGCTCGGCGCGGACCATCGCGCGGTCCATCGCCGACTCGCCGCTGGTGAAGACGGCGATCGCCGGCGAGGACGCCAACTGGGGCCGGGTCGTCATGGCCGTCGGCAAGGCGGGCGAGCCGGCCGAGCGCGACAAGCTGGCCATCTGGTTCGGCGATATCCGCGTGGCCGTGGAGGGCGAGCGCGACCCGGATTATTCCGAGGAGGCGGCCTCCCGCGTCATGCAGGAGCCGGAGATCACCATCCGCGTGGATCTTGGGCTCGGCCGCGGCTCGGGCACGGTGTGGACCTGCGATCTCACCAAGGAATATGTCGCCATCAACGGTGACTATCGGAGCTAGGCCATGGCCGTCGAAGGTGGCGCCCCGGCGCGTATGGTGCTCGTGGTCGCCTGCGCCCTCGTCGACGTCGACGGCCGGGTGCTGATGGCCCAGCGCCCCGAGGGCAAGGCGCTGGCGGGGCTCTGGGAGTTTCCCGGCGGCAAGGTCGAGCCGGGTGAACGGCCCGAGGACACCCTCGTGCGCGAGCTCGACGAGGAGCTGGGCATCACCGTCACGCCGCCGTGCCTGGCGCCGCTCACCTTCGCAAGCCATGCCTACCCGGACTTCCATCTGCTGATGCCGCTCTACGTCTGCCGGCGCTGGGGTGGCCTGCCGGAGGGCCGCGAAGGCCAGCCGCTGCGCTGGGTGCGTCCCAAGCGGATGCGGGAACTGCCGCTGCCGCCGGCCGACGAGCCGCTGGTGGCGCATCTCATCGATCTTCTGGGCTGATCGCGCGGCGCCGTTCATGTCCGTGGCGGGCGAAACGCCGAAATCGGCGGTTTCGCGTGACCTCCGTCACCATTTCGCGCGTTCTCGCTGCCGGATTTCCGCAGGCGTGACCGGCGTCACTTCGTCGCGGCGGCTTTCTCCCCATTCTCTCGTCATCGGCAGGGACGGTCCCGCCGGACAGGAGGAGAGAAAGCCATGTTCGCGAAGAAGACGATCATTCTGGTTGCCACGACTTTCGCCATCGCCGGCGGCTCGATCGGCGCCAACGCCGCGCCGGTGTCCGGGGCGGGTCTGGAGACCGCCGTGGAGAGCCGCACCACCCTGGTGAAGAAGGGCGACGGCCATGGCAAGCATCACGGGAAGCACCACGGCAAGCACTACGGGAAGCACCACGGGCCGGGTGGATACTACGGCCGGGGCCCCGGCTATGTGGGCTTCTACCCGCCGCGCCGCTGCCGGATCGAGCGGGTGCGGGTCTACGATCCCTATCTCGGCCGCCGGGTGTGGGTGAAGGAACAGGTCTGCTTCCGCCCCTACTGACCGCGATCGAAAAGCCAGGCCGTGCGAGGACCCCGGGACCGAAAATCCCGGGGACTTCGTGCGTTCCCCGGTCGGGCAGGACATATGGCCGGGGCCGGCCGGCGGCGGCTAGACTGGTGGTCTCCGCCACGATCCAGGATGTTGCCATGCCCGTTTCCCGCGCCGACCTTCTCGCCCGGCTTGCCGCCGAGGGCATCGATGCGCACACGACCGACCATCCCGCGGTCTTCACCGTCGACGAATCGGAAGATCTCCACGGGCAGATTCCCGGCGCCCATTCGAAGAACCTGTTCCTGAAGGACAAGAAGGACCGGGTGTTCCTCGTCTCGGTCCTGGCCGACGCCACCGTCGACCTGAAGCGCATCCACACGCTCATCGGCGCCCAGGGCCGGGTCAGCTTCGGAAAGCCGGACCTGCTCATGGACCTTCTCGGCGTCGCGCCCGGCTCGGTCACCCCGTTCGGCATCGTGAACGACGCGGACGGACGGGTCACCGTCGTCCTCGACGCCGCGCTCATGGCGCACGAGACCGTCAACTTCCATCCGCTGGAGAACACCGCGACCACGTCGATCGCCAGCGGCGATCTCGTGGCCTTCCTGACGCGCGAGGGACACCCGCCCCGCATCATCGCGGTGACCGAGGAGGCCATCGCCGCCGGTTTGTAATCGACTCCGGGGCGACCCATCTCACGCTTTGGAAACAGGCGCCGTTCCGGACCGGTCTCGGGTGCCGGTGCGTGCGCCGAACGCGGGTGGCGGTGCATGGATCGCCTGGGCCGGGTGACAGCCGGCCGCGGATCGTGGTGTAAGTCCGGTAGGGACGAACGACGCGTCGACCACTCGGCAGGAACAGGAACCATCCATGAGTGACACTCCGACCCTTCTCGGAAGCGACGGTCGCCAGATTGCCAGCACGGCGCCGTCGGGCGCGGCCGGCGGCGACGGCGTTGTCATCGACGCCACCACGCAGACCTTTGCGCAGGACGTGCTTGAAGCGTCCCGCACCATCCCGGTGCTCGTGGACTTCTGGGCGCCATGGTGCGGTCCCTGCAAGCAGCTGACGCCGATCCTGGAAAAGGCCGTGCGCGATGCCGGCGGAACGGTCCGGCTGGTCAAGCTCAACATCGACGACGATCCGCAGATCGCCCAGCAGCTCGGCATTCGCTCCATTCCGGCGGTCATCGCCTTCAAGGACGGACAGCCCGTCGACGGCTTCATGGGCGCGCTGCCCGAGGGCCAGGTGAAACAGTTCATCGAGCAGATCGCCGGTCCCGGCGGGCCGGGGGCCGCCATCGCCGAGGCGCTGACCCAGGCCGACGCACTGCGCCAGTCGGGCGACGCCGCGGCGGCGGTCGAGCTCTACCTCGACATTCTCCAGCAGGATCCGGGGTCGGTCGAGGCGATCGCGGGCCTGGCGCTCTGCCAGGTGGAGATGGGCGAGGTGGAAGATGCCCGCCAGACCGTCGCGATGATCCCCGAGGAACTGGCCGGCGAGCCGCAGGTGGCCGCGGTCCGCGCGGCGATCGCGCTGGCCGACGAGGCGGCGGAGGCCGGCGACGCGGGTGCGCTGGAAGCGCAGGTTCGCGCCAATCCGGACGATCACCAGGCGCGGTTCGATCTTGCCGTCGCGCTGGCCGGGTCCGGATCGCGGGAGCAGGCGGTGGAACACCTGATGGCGATCCTCAGGGCGGACCGCGACTGGAACGAGGGCGCGGCGCGCACCAAGCTCCTGTCCTTTTTCGACGCCTGGGGGCCAAAGGAACCGGCGACGATCGCCGGGCGCCGGAAAATGTCGTCGCTGCTGTTCTCCTGACCTATATGCGGATGAGGAGCGGGGGCGGCCCGACCGGTGAAAGGTCCTTAGGCGATGCGTGCAGGCAACAAGACGTATGAACGGCCGGCCGATGTGCCGGTGGTGGTGCCGGTCTTCCCGCTTTCGGGGGCGTTGCTGCTCCCGGGCGTGCAGATGCCGCTGAACGTGTTCGAGCCGCGCTATGTGGCGATGATCGACGCGGCCCTCAGGGCCGACCGCGTGATCGGCATGGTGCAGCCCAGGTTCGACGACGGTGTCGACGAAGACGACGACAACCCGCCGATCTGCGAGGTGGGCTGTCTCGGTCGGGTGTCGGCCTTTCAGGAGACCGGCGACGGCCGCTACCTGGTGACCCTGTCGGGGGTGACCCGCTTCCATGTCGAGGAGGAACTGACCGCCACCACTCCCTTCCGCATGTGCCGGATTTCAACCGAGGCCTATGCGGGCGACCTTGCCATCGTCCGCGGTGACGACGGGGTCGACCGCGAGGCGGTGATTAAGGCGTTTCGCGACTATCTTTCCGCCAACGACCTGCAGGCGGACTGGAAGAGCGTGCGCGAGGCGTCGAACGAAATCCTGGTGAACACACTGGCGATGATGAGCCCCTACGGCCCCGCCGAGAAACAGGCGCTGCTGGAGGCGCCGGACCTGAAGGCACGCGCCGAGACGCTGGTTGCCATCACCGAGATGGAGCTTGCCAGATCCGGCGGCGACGACAATCCGACCATCAACTGAGGTTCACGGGGCGGGCGCCGCTCCGATCGAAACAGTCCGGGAGCGACCGATGACCGACGCCAAACAGAAGATCGATCCGAAGCTGCTGGAGATGCTGGTCTGCCCGTTGACCAAGACCACCCTGGAATACGACGCCGGAAGCCAGGAGCTGATCTCGCGGGCGGCCAAGCTCGCCTATCCGATCCGCGACGGAATCCCGATCATGCTGCCGGACGAGGCGCGTACGCTGGAGGATTGACGACTCGCCGTTTGGTTCCCGTCTCGAGTCACTTTCTTTTCACAACGCGCACCCTCGACAATCGGGGCGTAGAGCCCATGTTGACCTGATCGGCTGACCGTACTTCAGGCAACGGGAGGGTGAGCGTGAGCGGATCGACAGCCAGTTTCCGCGCCGCGCAAGCGGCTGTTTCGGAATCCACGGAGCTCTTCCAGCGAACGCGACAGCGGACGCTGGCCCTCGTCGAGGGGCTTTCCCCGGAAGATCTCGTCATCCAGTCGATGGAAGACGCCAGTCCGGCCAAGTGGCACCTGGCGCATACCAGCTGGTTCTTCGAGCAGTTCGTCCTGAAGCCCCACGTGCCGGGTTACACCTTCTTCGACGAGCGTTATCTCCATCTCTTCAATTCCTACTACGTGCAGGCAGGCACCCGGTTCGCCCGCCCGCGGCGTGGTCTGGTGACGCGGCCGAGCGCTGCGGAGGTGCTCGACTATCGACATGCCGTCGACCGAGCCGTTGCCAACCTTCTGGACCATCCGCCGAGCGAGAGCGCCGTGGAGATCGCGGCGCTGATCGAGCTCGGCTGTCATCACGAAATGCAGCATCAAGAACTCTTGCTGACCGATCTGCTGCACGCGTTCTCGTTCAATCCCGAAATGCCCGCCTTCCGGGCCCCGGAGCCGTTGGCGGTGACCGCGCGGTCGGAGGAGCTGCACTGGCAGGTCTTCGAGGGCGGACTGGTGGAAATCGGGCACGACGGGGAAGGCTTCGCCTTCGACAACGAGGGGCCACGGCACAAGGTCTACCTGGAGCCGTTCGAGCTGGCCGCCCGTCTCGCGACCAATCGCGAGTGGCAGGCCTTCATGGCCGACGGCGGCTACGAGCGTCAGACGCTCTGGCTTTCCGACGGATGGGCGGTTCGGGAGGCGGAGGGCTGGACGGCGCCGCTCTACTGGTTCGATGTCGACGGCGCCTGGTGGAGCTTCGGACTGCGCGGGGCGCAGCCCGTCGATCCCGACGCGCCGGTGGCCCATATCAGCTATTACGAAGCCGATGCCTATGCGCGCTGGGCGGGGTGCCGACTGCCGCGCGAGGCCGAGTGGGAACACGCGGCGGGCAGCGTTCCCGTAGACGGTCACTTCGTGGAAGGCGCCCATTTCCGACCGCGCCCCGCGACGGGCGCCGGGCTGTCGCAGATGTACGGCGATGTCTGGCAGTGGACCCAGTCCGCCTACACGGCCTATCCGGGCTTCGTGCCGCCGGAGGGGGCGATCGGCGAGTACAACGGCAAGTTCATGGTCAATCAGTGGGTGCTGCGCGGCGCATCGTGCGCCACCTCGCGTGCCCACGCCCGCGCCAGCTATCGCAACTTCTTCCACCCGCATCAGCGCTGGCAGTTTTCCGGCCTGAGGCTGGCCCGCGACGGCTGAGCGGGCGGAACCATCACTGCGTTTCAAAGCTTTGGACGGCGGTGCCACAGGCTGGCGCCGCCGACATTCATGACCGGAGGACCGCCGAATGGCGCGCGCACAGACCGCAATCGTCGACGAGGAGCCGGACGGGGCGCCGTTTGACGCGGATTTCGCTGTTTCCGTCATCGCCGGGCTCTCGGCATCGCCGAAGACCCAGGAACCGAAATGGCTCTACGACACGCTGGGCGCCAAGCTGTTCGAAGCGATCTGCGAGGTCGATACCTACTACCCCACCCGCATGGAACTGGCCGTTCTCACCGAACGCGCCGCCGAGATCGCCGACAGCCTGGGGGAGGACCTGATCCTGATCGAACCCGGCAGCGGCGAGGGGGTGAAGGTGCGCCTGCTTCTGGAAGCTCTCGGCGATCGCGCTTCGGTCTACGTACCGGTGGACATTGCCGCCGATCAGCTGATCGCGCTGGCCCAGACCATCAGCGCGACCTACCCGCAGATGCTCGTGGCGCCGGTGGTGGCCGACTTCACCGGCGCGTTCACGCTGCCGGGCGATCTGCCGCCCGGGCGGCGCGTGCTGTTCTTTCCGGGGTCGACGATCGGCAACTTCGAACCCGACGCGGCGGCCGCGCTGCTGGAACGGCTGCGGCTGGAGAGCCGGGCCGACGCGTTGCTCATCGGCATCGACACCTGCAAGGATCCGGAGCGTCTTGTCGCCGCCTATGACGATCCGGTCGGCGTGACCGCGGCGTTCAACAAGAACCTGCTCAACCGCATCAACCGGGAGCTTGGCGGCACCTTCGATCTCGACGCGTTCCGGCACGAGGCGCGCTTTGTCGCCGAGAAGGGCTGCGTCCAGATGCATCTGGTGTCGCTGCGCGAACAGTCGGTGGAAGTGCTCGGCGAGCGTTTCACCTTCGCGGAGGGCGAGAGCATCCACACCGAGAGCTCGTACAAGTACGCGCCCGGCGAATTCGCGACGCTGGCCCAGCGCGCCGGCTGGACGCCGGAAAGCGTCTGGACGGACGACGAGGGTCTGTTCAGCCTGCACCTGGTCCGGGCGGCCGCCTGACAGGGCAGCCGCCGTCGCGTGCCTATGCGATCGTCGGGGCGGGCACGCCGCGCCGGCGGCACGCCGCCATCACCGTGTTGACCAGCAGGAAACCGATGGTCATCGGCCCCACGCCGCCGGGCACCGGCGTGATGGCACCGGCCACGGCCTTCGCCGCCTCCGTGTCCACGTCGCCGACGATGCGGGTCTTGCCCTCGCCGCGCTCGGGCGCCGGGATGCGGTTGATGCCCACGTCGATGATGGTGGCCCCCGGCTTGATCCAGTCGCTCTTCACGTAGTTCGGACGGCCGACCGCGGCGACGAGGATGTCGGCGCGGCGGCAGATGTCCGCGAGGTCCCTGGTGCGCGAGTGCGCCATGGTGACCGTGCAGTTCTCGTTTTGCAGCAGCAGCGACACCGGCTTGCCGACCAGGATGGAGCGGCCGATGACGACGGCGTCCAGGCCGGAGAGATCGCCGCCGCGCGCCTGCCTGGCGAGGTCGACGCAGCCCTGGGGCGTGCAGGCGACGAGGGCCGAGCGGCCCAGCACGAGAAGTCCGGCGTTCATCGGATGCAGGCCATCGACGTCCTTGGCCGGATCGATGGCGACGACGACGTTGTCTGTATCGATGTGCTTGGGCAGCGGCATCTGGACGAGAATGCCGTCGATCTCGGGATCGTCGTTGAGGGTCGTGACAAGCGCCAGGAGATCGTCCTCGGACGTGTCGGCGGGCAGCCGGTGCTCGATGGAGCGCATGCCGGCGGCCTCGGTCCGGCGAACCTTGTTGGACACGTAGATGTCGCTGGCCGGGTCGTCGCCGACCAGCACGACGGCGAGGCCGGGGGTGATGCCATGGGCGGTCTTCAGGCCGGCGACGGCCTCGGTGACCTTGGCGTCGAGGGCGGCGGCGCGGCTCTTGCCGTCGATGATCGTGGCGCTCATGGAATGCTCCGCTCGGTCGGATAGATGGCTCTTCCTAGACCATGCGGCGATGACGAGAAATCACCCGGCGGAAGAATTAGGAACATTGCTCCTCATCAGCGTGCGGGCTGATCGTTCGGCCGCTCGGGGCGGGGAAGGGCGCGGAACGCGGCCGTGAGCGCTTCCGGGTCGCCCTGCATCCGCACCGTCTTGATGCGGGCCGTATGGCCGGAGCGCAGCTCGACGGCGGATTTGGGCAGCCCGAACGTCCCGGCAAGCAGCGTTTCGAGGGCCTTGTTCGCCTTGCCCTTGTCGGGAACCGCGCGGACCCTGACCGCCAGCACCTCGCTGCCGTCCGACAGCGCGCGGACCCCGTCCACCGCATCGCGGTCGGCCCGGGGTGTCAGGCGGACGCGGACGGTGACCGCGTCGGCGGCGCGCTCGTACAGCCGGTCGGAAGCGATGGCCGGCCTCCCGTTGCCCGGTGGGATACAGGCCGACCTAGAGGATCAGCGGCACCAGGTTGTTGACGATCAGCTGCTGCAGGAAGAACAGGATCAGCAGCAGCACGATCGGCGAGATGTCGATGCCGCCGAGGTCCGGCAGGATGCTGCGGATCGGCCGCAGGACCGGCTCCGTCATCTTGTAGAGGGTGTTGCCGATCATCGCGATGAACTGGTTGCGCGGGTTCACGACATTGAAGGCGTACAGCCAGGAGAAGATGGCGGCTCCGATGATGATCCACGTGTAGATCTTGATCGCGAGCAGTAGAACCTGAATGAGCGACAGCATGCTGGCTCCGCAGCCGGTGTGATCTCGATGGTCCGCGCGCCGTCAAGCGACCGGCGGGGCGTTTGGCAACAGACCGTCACATAACGGTCGCTCCCGCCCGCCGCAAGGTACGGCGGACGAGGCTCTCGGTCGCATCAGCCGCGCAGGACGCCGCCGGTCGCCTTCGCCACGGCGGCGACGACCTTCTCGCCGACGGCATCGATCTGCTCGTCGGTCAGCGTCTGGTCGCGCGGCTGCAGCGTGATCTCGATGGCGATCGACTTCCGCCCCGGCTCGATGCCGGTGCCGCGATAGACATCGAACACGTCGACGCCGGAGATCAGTGCCTTGTCGGAGCCGCGGGCGGCCTTCACCAGGTCGGCGGCCTCGACCGCCTCGTCGACGACGAAGGCGAAATCGCGGGCAACCGGCATCAGGTCGCTGATGGCGATGGCGGGCTTCACCTTCGTCGGCTTCTGCTTGGCCGGCGGGATGGCGTCGAGGTGAAGCTCGAACGCGACCACCGGGCCGTCGGCATCCAGGAGCGTCAGGACCTTCGGGTGCAGCTCGCCGAAATGGCCGAGCACGATCGGGCCGAGGCGCAGGCTGCCGGAGCGTCCCGGGTGCATCCACGAGGGCGCGTCGCGGGAGATCTGCACGCGCTCGGAGGGTGTGCCGAGAGCGGCCAGGACGGCAAGCGCGTCGGCCTTCGCGTCGAAGACGTCGACCGGACCGGCGCTGCCGGACCAGTGCCGTCCGGCGCCGGAAGGTTTCGCCGTGCCGCGCCGGACGCCGGTCGCGGCGGTCTTCTGGTCGCGCGGCTGATCGCCCAGGAACACCTGTCCGACCTCGAACAGCGGCTGGTCGGGCATTCCGCGATCGGCGTTCTTCTGAAGCGACCGGACGAGGCCGGGCACCTGGCTCGGGCGCATGTCGGACAGGTCGCTGGCGATCGGGTTGGCAAGCGCCAGTTCCGGCTTGCCGCCGCCGAAGGCCTCCGCATGGGGCTTGGAGACGAACGACCAGGTGAGCGCCTCGACGAAGCCGCGGGCTGCCAGCGTGCGCCGCGCCTGCCGGGTGCGCACCTGCATCGGCGTCAGCACCTTGCGGGAGACCGGTGAGAGGCGGGGCATCGGCTGCGACGGGATCTCGTCGACCCCGACGATGCGGATGACCTCCTCGACCAGGTCCGCCTTGCCTTCGACATCGGCGCGCCAGGTGGGCGTGGTGACGTCGAGCACGTCGCCGGAACCGGCCACCTCGAAGCCGAGGGAGGTCAGGATCTCGACGATCCGCGCGTGCGGCACGGCCACTCCGGAGAGCCGCTCGACCTCGGCGACCGGGAACGCGATCGTCCGCCGGTCGGCCGGAATCTCCCCACTGAGCACCACGTCGGAGGCGGTGCCGCCGCACAGGTCCAGGACCATCCGGGTGGCGAGCTCGAGCCCGGCGAGGGTGAAGGCCGGGTCGATGCCGCGCTCGAATCGGAAGCGGGCGTCGGAGACGACGTTGAGGGCGCGGCCGGTGCGGGCGATCGCCAGCGGATCCCAGAGCGCCGACTCGATCAGCACGTCGGTGGTGTCCTCCGAACAGCCGGTCTCCTCGCCGCCCATCACGCCGCCGATGGATTCCACGCCATTCTCGTCGGTGATGACGCACATGGTGTCGTCGAAGGTGTAGGTGCGGCCGTCGAGGGCGAGCAGCGTTTCGCCGGCGCGGGCCCGGCGCACGGTGAGGTCGCCGTGGACCTTCGCCGCGTCGAACACGTGCAGCGGCCGGTTCCGGTCGTAGGTTAGGAAATTGGTGATGTCGACCAGCGCGTTGATTGGGCGCAGGCCGATGGCGATCAGGCGGCGGCGCAGCCACTCGGGCGACGGGCCGTTCTTCAGGCCGGTCACCTTGCGCAGCGCGAACGCCGGGCAGATCGGATTGCCCTCGGGGAAGGAGAGGGTGACGCCCACCGGGCAGGGACCGTTGCCGGCCACCGGCGCGATGGCCTGGTCCTTCAGCGTGCCGATGCCGGCGGCGGCGAGATCCCGCGCCACGCCGTGGACGCCCAGGCAGTCGGCGCGGTTGGGGGTGATGGCGATCTCGATCACCGGATCATCGAGGCCGGCCCAGGTCGCGTAGGGGGTGCCGACAGGCGTGTCGGCGGCAAGCTCTATGATGCCGGCGTGTTCATCCGACAGGCCGAGTTCGCGCTCGGAGAGCAGCATGCCGCGGCTTTCCACGCCCCGTATCTCGCCCACCTTCAGGTCGACGCCGGTGCCGGGCACATGGGTGCCGGGCGGGGCGAAGACGCCGATCAGGCCGGTGCGGGCATTCGGGGCGCCGCAGACGACCTGGATGGGATCGCCGGTGCCCGGGTCGACCATGCAGACGCGGAGGCGGTCGGCATTCGGATGCTGCTCGGCGGAAACCACCCGGGCGATCACGAACGGCGCGAGCGCGGCGCTCGCATCGGTGACGCTCTCGACCTCCAGGCCGATCATGGTCAGCGTGGCGGTGATCGTGTCGAGGGAGGCCTCGGTCTCGAGGTGATCCTTGAGCCAGGACAGTGTGAACTTCATCGTGGGCGCACTTCGACGGTGGAAAACGGGGCGATCCGGTCGGGCCTGATCTAGAGCATTTTTGCTTCGCCTGTCACCCGGGGATAAGAAATGCGGGCCGGCGGACGGTCGCGCCGTCGGATCCAGCGGGGCGCAGGCCGCCTTCCCAGAAGAACAATCGGCCCGCGAGCGCCGCGTCCGGAGACTCCCATGAGCGTCGAGCTCGGCCTGTTCCACCCCGACGGCAGCCTGCAGATGGGCATCGTGCTGTGGATCGCCGGCGTCTTCCTTCTCGCGGGCGGCATCAAGGGCATCGTCGGCGTCGGCCTGCCGACGGTGGCGATCGTCCTCTTGGCACCGACGCTCGGGCTGCCGGCCGCCATCGCGCTGCTTGTGGTCCCGACCCTGGTGACCAACCTCTGGCAGGCGTTCGTTGGCGGCGAGGCCCGCACCACCTTCCGGCGCATCTGGCCGTTCCTGATCGCCGCCGCGCTGACGGTCTGGATCGGGGCGGGGGCGCTGACACGGGTGAACCTCGGCTATCTGACGGCGCTGCTCGGGGTCGTTCTCATCACCTATTCGGTCATCAGCCTGTCCGGATTGAGATTCTCGGTGCGGCCGGCGCTGGAGAGGCCCGTCGGCATCGCCGCCGGCCTGCTGAACGGCGTGGTCACCGGGATGACCGGCTCGTTCGTGATGCCGGGCCTGATCTACCTGCAGGCGCTGGGGCTCACGCGCACCCAGCTGATCCAGGCCATGGGCATGCTGTTTTCCAGCTCCTCGCTGACGCTGTCGCTGTCGCTGGCGGACCGGGGCATCATGACGAGCTCGCTGGGAATCGGATCGATGATCGGGCTCCTGCCGGCGCTGGCAGGCCTCGCCCTCGGGCAGGCCGTCCGCAACCGGCTGCCGGAAAAGACGTTCCGGCGGATGTTCTTCGGCGCGCTGTTCGCGGCGGGCGGCCTGATCCTGGTACGCTCGTTCGGCTGAGCCGCACGGGCCCCGACGTTTGATGTGCGAATCCCGCAATGCTGGATTGTCGCGCAAGTCCTTGATCGCCGCCCGGCAACGCGCGACAAAGGCCCGCCCTTCCGATCCGCCTCCGCTTCTTTCGCCGCCGTCCCCAACGAGAAGAAGAAGATCAGACGCCGATGTTCGCGGATCCCATCTACACGCTCCCCGTCATTGCAGCGATCCTCGGGCTCTATGTGATCGGCGGCTTCGTCAAGGGCGCCGCTTCGTTCGGCCAGCCCATGGTGACCATCTCGGTGGCGGTGCTGTTCATCCCGGTGCCGGCCGCGATCGCCATCGCGGTCGTGCCGTCCTTCCTGGCGAACGTCGTCCAGGGGTACGCCAGCCGGGAATCGCTGCCGGAACTGAAGCCGTACTGGCCGTTCTACGCCGCGCTGATCACCGGCACCGCAATCGGTCTCCGGATCTTCGCCTCGCTCGACCAGGCTGCGCTCCAGGCCATCATCGGCGTGCTGCTGGTGATTTTCTCGGTGACGCAGCTGGGCGGCCTGTCGCCGCCGCTCAGTCCTCCGCCGAAGCGCGGCGTGCTGGCCGCTTCCGGGCTGATTTCCGGGCTGGCGGCCGGGACCACGTCGTTCGTCGCGTTTCCGTCGCTGCCGGTGTTCATCGCCTATCGGCTCGACCGGAAGCTGTTCGCGCTGGTCACCTCGGTGATGTTCTTCATCACCATGCTGATGGTCGGCGGCGGGCTGACCGTGCTCGGCCTGTTCGGACGGGGCGAACTGATCCTCGGGCTGCTGTGCTGTATCCCCTCGATCATCGGCCAGAAGCTGGGTCTGCGCCTGCGCGACCGCATGTCGGTCTCGGCGCTTCGCCTGTTCATCAACATCGTCCTCGGGCTTGTCGGCGTCGGGCTCGTGCTGCGCTATCTCGGCATCGGGTTCGCCTGACGGCGCCTCACGGCCTGACGTTCAGGCGGTCCATGGCGATCTCCAGCAGCCCGAACCGGGTCGGGATCTTGATGCGGACCGGCACCAGGAACACGGTGTCGGTTCCGGGCTCGGGCAGCGGCGCCAGCCAAACCTCCATGCCGGTATTTTCCCGCAGTTCGCGGATCTCGCGCTTGCCCTCGCGATGGCCGGCAACAGGGGTGTAGTCGATCCGGCAGACGATGACCGGTCCCTGGTAGGCCTTGTCGCCTCCATCGAAGCGGTCGCGCCGCTTTGGCGACAGCGTGACGTCATAGCGCTGCTCGCC
>TARA_R110002020_G_scaffold475754_1_pt1 | contig 17935 bp, 18 predicted proteins | sample TARA_R110002020 | Tara Oceans TARA_R110002020 (sample SAMEA4396489) | marine metagenome | biome: Westerlies Biome; feature: [MES] marine water layer (ENVO:01000295) within the mesopelagic zone...; material: water (ENVO:00002006), including particulate matter (ENVO:01000060) such... | reverse complement strand
GGATGACCAAAAGGGATTGACTCACACAGGCCCGTTACAGAAGGCTTCCTTGGAATCTTCGAGCATCATCGCCGCACCTTTCTCGCCGATCATGACCGAAGGCGCATTGGTGTTGCCCGAGGTGATGAGCGGCATCACCGATGCATCGATGACACGGAGTCCGGAGACCCCCCGTACCCGCAGGCGCGCATCAACCGCAGCAAAGTGATCGTCTTTGCTCCCCATCCGCGCCGAGCCGACAGGGTGAAAAATTGTCGTTCCCAGGTCGCCCGCGGCGTTCGCCAGATCTTCATCAGTCGCTGCTTCGGGACCCGGCTTGATTTCCTCCAGCGCGTAGCGGCCAAGCAGGGACGAACCGGCAATCTGGCGAGCCAAGCGAAGGCCGCGTACTGCGACTTCCCGGTCCCTGTCGGTTGAAAGGTAATTCGGATTGATAACCGGCATAGCTTTCGCCGGATCAAAGTGAACGCTGCCACGGCTGGTGGGTCGCAGATTGCAGACGCTCGCGGTAATGGCACCAAAGCGGTGAAGTCCGGCACCCCAGGCATCTAGCGACAACGGCTGAATATGAAACTGCAGATCGGCCCGCTCCACGTCCGGTCCCGACCGCGCGAACAGCCCCAATTGCGATGGCGCCATAGTCAAGGGACCGCGGCGGCGGAAGGCAAAGTCCAGCCCCATTCCAAGTCGGCGAAACAAGTTCCAGTAATCGGTGTTGAGCGTTCTGACGTTTGAAACCTTGTAGACCGGCCGGATCTGCAAGTGATCCTGGAGATTCTCACCAAGCCCTGGCAGGTCACTCACCACCTCAATGCCCGCCGCACGCAACCGCTCGCCTTGACCGACACCGCTCTTTTCGAGGAGCCATGGAGACCCTATGGCTCCTGAAGCCAGGATGACCTCGCGTTCTGCGCGGACAGCACGGGTTCTTCCCTCATGCCGGAACTGAAGTCCTGTGGCCTTTTTGCCGTCAAAGAGGACCTTCTCGGCTTCCGCTCCTGTGATCAGATGAAGATTGGACCGATGGAGCACCGGCTTGAGGAATGCACGCGCAGCACTGAACCGCCATCCTCCCTTTTGGTTGACCTGAAAATAGCTCGAGCCCTCGTTGTCGCCGCTATTGAAATCATCGATCTTGGCGATGCCCTGTTGCTCGGCCGCATCTCTGAAGGAATCCAGAATTTCCCAATGCATACGAGGGAATTCGACACGCCACTCGCCGCCGGATCTGTGAAACTCATTGGGTGGCCTCATGTGGTCCTCGGACTTGAGGAAATAGGGAAGAACGTCGTTCCACCCCCAGCCAGGCAATCCGAGGGCCTGCCAGCTGTCATAGTCGGCAGCCTGGCCACGCATGTAGATCATGGCGTTGATCGCAGAGGATCCGCCAATGACCTTCCCCCGGGGATAATCGAGGCTGCGCCCGCGCAGGCCTGTCTGCTCTGTGGTCCGGAACAACCAATCGGCGCGCGGATTGCCAATCGCGAACAGATATCCGGCCGGGATGTGAAACCAGATCCAGCGGTCGAACCCACCTGCCTCGATCACCAGCACACGGTTGCGCGGATCCGCACTCAGCCGGTTGGCCACCACGCACCCCGCGGATCCTGCACCGACTATGACATAATCATAGCTGTCGGAGCCTTCTGGCTGTCGAGCCCGGCTCATGATGCCGCCCTTAGAGCCATGCCTGCAAAGCGGATTTCGCCCTTGCCATCGGTATCAAGTCCGGCGGCCGCGCAGCGTTCAAGCAGGGAATCGAAATCATTGACCTCGATTTCAATGGCTGTCAGCCTGTTGGCGTTGCCTGTGGCAAATTCCAGCCGCGCGCCGTCCAGATCAACTTCAAAGCAGTCTTTCTCGGTCAGCCGCACCGGCCTGCCAATCATTGCACCCCACTTTCGCGCCACTGACTCAGGATCAGTCACCGTCAGCACGGCTGCACGGATGCCTTGATAAGAAGGTGCAACGCAACGGCTCCAATCCGGCCCCGCAGGAAACCAGCCGCCATCAAATGGCTTTCCTTCGCGCTGCTCGGAAAACGACAGAATGGCCGCTCCAATATCACGCGGATCCATTTGCAGTTCGCCATAAGTGGGATAGTCGACTTCACCTGCCAAGCGCACGTTCTGCTCCACTGCGCGATGTGAATAGGGAGCGATGCTGTCCACTTCCGTGATGACCATGTACCCACCCTCGCCTTTGCGGGCCAGAAAGCGGGCCGCAGCAGTATCGGTACACGTAGGTGCAACCAGTTCCAGAAAGCAGTCACCCACCGGCAGTATGGCGCTCGCCAATCCCAGACCTTCGAAAAAGGCCTTCTGGAATTCCGGGACAGGCTGCGGCGCTACGCCGTAACGGCTCAGATCCGCCTTGCCGTAGCAGACCTGCAACTCAAATATTTCTGTCAACACGTCGAGCACCGGTTCCAACGCATCGACGATCAGACAAATCTGCCTGAGACGGATTGGCCTTTTGGTCATGTTCAGCTCCCGGTGAACGAAGGCTTGCGCCGTTCGGCCATGGCTGCAACGGCCTCGGCATGGTCGCGGGTGCGCGCGCTCAGCGCTTCATAGGCCATCAGCATGTCCATCTGCTCACTGGCAAGTTTGCGCAGCCCGGCATTGACCGCGATCTTGGTGTAGCGAATGGCCTGAGTGGCGCCATTGCGGAGACGGCCCGCGAGCAGTGCCACCTTGGCATCCAGTTCCTCGATCGGAACCACGTGGTTGATGATACCCATCGCGCGTGCTTCTTCCGCGCTCAATAAATCCCCCAGCAACAACAGTTCCTTGGCGCGCATGAATCCCACGATCTGCGGTAGCAGAACTGACGCACCATCGCCTGCAACAAGACCGACACGGACGTGGGGATCCCCGAAACGGGCGGCGTCCTGCGCAACGATCACATCGCAACACAAAGCAAGCGTTGCGCCCAGCCCGACTGCGTCCCCGTTCATGCGGCAGATCACCGGCTTTGGCATTTCCAGAAGGGACAGAACGATCGCCTTGGCTTCCTCGATGATCCCGAGAAAGGCCGACGGATTGTCGACCATCGACTGCAGCCAGGCGAGATCGCCGCCCGCGCAGAAGGCTCTGCCTGCCCCTGTCAGAATCACCACGTCGACTTCTGTATCCGCGGCCAAGGTTCTGAAGGCCGTGCTCAATTCGGTGTGCATCGGACCATCGACAATGTTGAGCTTGTCTGGCCGGTTCAGCGTCACGGTGGCGATGCGGTCCCGGGTTTCGATCAGTAGAGTTTTGTACTGGGGGGTCATAAGGTCGCTCCGGAGATCTGCCCGGCCACGGCGCCAATGGAGGCGGCAGCGGGACTATTGGCGCTTTCGTAGCGCGCTTTGTGAAAGCCGGCGTCGCCATAGGTCATGGCGATGCTTCGGATACGCTTGTAATAGTGGGAGATGACGTATTCATCGGTCATGCCGATTCCCCCATGCAACTGGATCGCCTGTCCGCAGACCAGCTCGCCTGCCTGGGCGACCGCCAGCATGGTGGCGGACACGGCTGCGGCCCTGTCATCGGCGTCGATTCGGCTGAGCGCCCTGTACACCATGGCGCGGGCATTTTCTGAAGCCACATACATATCCGCAAGGCGGTGGGTCAGGGACTGGAACTCGGCCAGAGGCCGACCAAATTGATTGCGTTGCTTGAGGTAATCCGTCGTCACCGCGATCGCGGCGTCCATGATCCCGACTGCCTCGGCCGCCATGCAGATGCGGGCATCATCGAGTCCGGCCTCAACGGCTGCCTCCGCTTCGCCGGCACCCAGCAGCCTTGCACCCGCATCAACTTCGACATCATCCATTATCAAGTCGGCGGCACGGTGCCCATCGATCGTCCGGTACGTCCTTATCCTGAGCCCGGGCGCATCTGAGCGGACCAGGAACAGCGACGGCGCAACAGCTCCATGTTCGACGGCGGTGACGAGAAAACAGTCGGCGAATGAACCGTCATGGACCAAAACCTTGCGCGCCGTCAGGCTGAAACCCTTTTCACCGGGTTTGGCTGTGCTTTGACAGGCGGATATCGCATAACGGCTGTCGGCCTCTTCGATTGCCAGCGCTGTCAGCAGGGATCCAGCTGCAAGGTCCTCCAATAGCTTGAGTGCCACGTCGGATTCACCTGCGTGTTTCAGCACCGCCGGAGCAACAATCATGTTCGAGATTGAGGGTGCAGCGACCAGACCGCGCCCGAACTCTTCCAGCAGAATTGAGGCGTCAACCAAGGACCAGCCAAGTCCGCCGTTTTCCTCCGGCACTCGCAGCGCCAGCCAGCCGAGATCGGCAAACATCTGCCAATGGTCGCGCGAAAAGCCCGAGTCAGCGGCTATTGCCCGTCCGGTTTCGAACGGATGACGCTCGGCCACGAAGCGCCGCGCGCCGTCACGCAGCATCTGCTGTTCCTGGGTCAATGTGAAATTCACGATACTGTCCTTGTCATTTGCGCATAATCTGACGGGCAATGATGTCCCGCTGGATTTCGTTGGTGCCCGCATAGATGCTGGTGGCACGGCTGAAGAGCTGCCGGGCCGCGATGCTCAGCAGCTCGGGTGGCGAAGCGGCCGGCAGCTCGTTGTCCGCTACCGTGAGCCCAGTGAAATCGATGACAGAGGCAGGACCCGCGATCTCGACCGCCAGGTCTGCGAGACGTTGCTGGATCTCGCTGCCCCTGATCTTCAGCCCGGAAGCGAGCACGCCGTTGTCCGCGTGACGCTCGGAAAACAGTTCCTGCAACACCATCCACTCGAGTCCGTGAACATCGATCTCGAGCTGCGTCAAACGGGCCCGGATATCCGGGCGGGACAGGATCGAATTTGCCCCCATGGAATCGGCAAGTTCCTGGATGAGCTCGAGCGACCGCTTGCATTGAGGGACATGGGCATTGGTGACGCGCTCATTCGTGAGCAGGAACTTGGCCTGATCCCAGCCCTGACCTTCGTGACCGAGCAGTTCGGTGGCCGGCACGCGCACATTGTCGAGGAAGACTTCATTGACGGAATGGCCGCCATCGAGCGTGATGATGGGGCGCACTGTCACCTGCGGAGCCTTCATATCGAACATGAAAATCGACAAACCACCCTTCTGCGGACGCACGTCCGGGTTGGTCCGCGCCAAACAGAACATCTTGTCGGCAAAATGCGCCTCAGTCGTCCATGTCTTCTGGCCATTGATGACATACTCGTCGCCATCACGAACCGCATTTGTCTTGACCGCGGCAAGGTCGGAACCCGCTGACGGTTCGGAAAACCCCTGGCACCAGAACACGTCCCCGCGCCGGATATCGGCGAGGTAGCGTGCCTTTTGTTCATCGGTGCCAAACCGGCACAAAAGCGGCCCCAGCAGACGCAACCCGAAAAAGCTCAGGAACGGAGCATCAGCTGCCGCACACTCTTCTTCGAAGATATAGATTTGGGCCGGGCTCCAACCGCTACCGCCGTATTCCTCCGGCCAATGCGCGGCGGCCCAGCCCTTCTCATCAAGAATACGATTCCATGTTTGCAGGTCATGTTTGGAGGTGTGAACTCCATTGCGCGTGCGCTGCGCGACATCCTTCGGCAACGCCGATTGAATGAAATTCCTCACTTCGGCGCGGAATGCCCGGTCTTTCTCCGAATAGGTCAAATCCATCAACATGCTCCATTCCGGCAGGCCGTCCCGCCGTATTTTTTGAATTCGAATTCTGTTTCTTTTCGATGGCCAGATTACGTGTGCTTCAGTGGAACGTCCGGCCTCCGTCGACAGTCATGGTCATTCCCGTGATGAAACTAGATTCATTCGATGTCAGGAACAGCGCTGCCGCCGCCACTTCCTCGGGTTCGGCAATTCGCTGCAACGGATAGAGGTGACGCGCCTTGTCGGCGAGGACATCGGCGTCAGGGTACCAATCTGCAACCATGCGGGTTCGCGTCATGCCGGGACTCAGCAGATTGACCCGGATCTTTGGAGCAAGTTCTGCAGCCAGGACCTTGGTGAAGGTGGCCAGTCCGCCCTTGCTGGCGCCATAGGCGGACAGGTTCGCGAAAGGGGCGAGGGCCGATGCGGAGCCCAAATTGACGATCGTCGGGGCAACTTCCGCCTGACGGAGGAACGGCAGACACGCCTTGCAGACCAAAAAGGGTCCAGTGAGATTGACCGCAAGAGTGCGCATCCATTCCTGTAACGTCGTGTCTTCCAGTGGCTTGACCGGAAACACGCCTGCGGCGTTCACCAACCCATCAAGACCACCCATCGTCGTGCCGGCACGCTCGACCGCCGTCTTGACCGACATTTCGTCGCTGACATCGACGGCGATCGCGGTGCCATTAAGACCATTCAGCCCCTCGACGTCGCGGTCCAGTAGCGCAAGCGTCGCACCCTCCGCGGCAAAGCGTTCAGCAATAGCCCGACCAATCCCTGCCGCCGCGCCAGTTATGACAATCCTGCGCCCCGAGAGTGCTCCACCGGTCACGTGCTTTTCCCCTCATTCTCCACCAGGGCACGGGCCTTGTCCCTGAGGATATGCTTTTGCACCTTGCCGACGCTGGTTCGGGGAAACTCATCGACGATTTCAAGCCGTTCTGGAATCTTCTGCTTGGCAAGTCCGTAATCGATGAGGAAGGAACCGATGCTGGTCAGAGTGACGGTCCTGCCCGGCTTGGGAATCACGAAGGCACAAGCCGCCTCGCCTGTGCGTCGGTCAGGCATCGCCACGACCGAGACGTCGCTGATATCCGGATGATTGAAAAGAATATCCTCCACTTCCTTGGGGCTGATATTCTCGCCGGCGCGAATGATCAGGTCCTTTTTGCGCCCCGTGACGGTGATGAAGTCATCTCGGACCAGGCGCCCCAGATCGCCCATCTTGAAATAACCGTTCCGGTCAAAGGCATCGGTGTTGTCGTCACTGTGAGCGTAGCCGAGAAACATCTGGGCAGCTGAGGCAACGATCTCTCCTTCGCCGCCGGGCGCCACCGGCTCCCCGTTCACCGGATCGACGATACGCGCATCCGCGAGCCACACCTGGCCATCGGTGTCAGCGCCGAGATCGAGATGCTCGCGGCTATTCACCCCGGCAGTGATGCAAGGCACTTCTGTCGAGCCATAGATGCGCGATGGGATGCAATTCGGGAAAACCCGCGCCGCCTCACGGATGAGATCAGGCGGCACCTGCGCACCACCGCAGAGAAAGAAGCGCAGATCTGCCAGGGTTTTGCCGCTGTCCTTGGCCGCCTCGACAAGTCCCTGGAGAAAAATGGTCGCTGCGACGATGCCCGTCACCTTGCGCCGCTGCATCATCTCAAAGGCAACCGCCGGGTCCCATATGTCGAGCATCACCGTCTTGGCGCCGACCGTGAAAGGAAGGCAGAGTGAATAGAGCGCACCGGTGACGTGGGTGACCGGTGACGGATTGAACATCACGTCGTCCGGCGTGAGTTTGAGGTGGGTGAGGCGGCAACGGTTTTCGGCTTGCAGAGAGTTGTGGCTGTGCAACACCCCCTTGGGCCGGCCAGTTGTGCCTGACGTGTACATGATCATCTTAACCGCATCCGGATCGGCGCCGGGAAGCTGCGCATCCGAGGAGATACCGGCCCCCTCGGCCAGCAGGGACTCATAGGTCATGCCTCCACCGGCCTCGTCACGGACGACGACCACTTCCACTGTCTGGTCGATGCGTGACTGCAGCCGCTGCATCATGTCGACGTAGTCGAACTTTCGAAAGCTCCTGGGCACGAAGATCAGCTTGCTGCGACAGTCCTGCAGCATGAACAGCACCTCGGCATCGCGGTAGATCGGAACCAGTGGATGAACCACCAGCCCGGCCATGGCCGCCGCCAGGTTGATTTCGATTGCTTCAAACCAGTTGGGAAGCTGAAAGGAGATGGTGTCGCCCGGACGGTAGCCGCGAGCCACCAGGGCCTTGGCCAGTTGTTCGGCGCGGCCCCAAAGGCTTGCCACTGTATGTTCACTCTCGCGGTCGACAACAAGAACTTTGTCTGGCGTTTCCCGCAGCATGATGCGCGCATAATCGGCAATTGTCTTGCCGGCCCAAGCGCCTTCATCCTTGAGCTGCCTGGCCCTCAGATCATCCCACCGCACATCCCAGCCGCTCACATCGCGCTTCAGTTCCATTCAACGATCTCCATCCTTGGCCCCTTGCCGATCAGCTCCACCAGCGACCGCCGTTGACGATCAGGGATTGACCCGTAATGTAGCGCGATTGATCGCTCGCGAAGAAGGCGACGACATTGGCAATGTCCTGCGGGTCGCCGGCGAAACCCATCGGCGTTTCCTTGAGATATTTCTCCCAGATCGGCAATCGGTCGGCTGCCGCGGTGCGAATCGGGCCCGGACACACAGCGTTGACATTGACATGGAACGGCGCCATTTCGCGCGCCACGGAGCGGGTCAGGCCAATAACGCCGGCCTTGGCGGCCGCGTAGTCCGCCACCCCTTCCGAGCCCATGTAGGCCGCCTCGGACGCAATAGAGACGATTTTTCCATAGCCTCTCTGGCGCATTCCGGGCAGCACCAGACGGGTGCAATACATCATTGTCTTGAGGTTGAGATCGAGAATGAAATCCCATACATCCGGTTCCGAACACCAGAATTCCGAGGCCCGCTCGCGCGCGCTCTGGCCAACGTTGTTGACAAGCACCTCAATCGACCCGATGTCGCGCTCGACCTTGTCAAACACTTCCTTGACGGCGGCGCGGTCGGTGCAATCGAGTGCAAACCTCCATGCCTGCCGCCCAAACCTGGCGATTTCGCCCGAGACCTCCTCCAAGGCTTCCGCCCGGAGGTCGATCAGAACGACATCGGCCCCGCAACGCGCCAAATGGATGGCACAGGCGCGGCCGATGCCGTTGGCGCTGCCGGTAACGACGGCAAGGCGGCCATTCAGATCCGTTGATGTTGCAGGTGCAGCTTCCATGATATCTCCTTCAGATCGCCAGACCGCCATCGACGGAGAAAACCCCGCCGGTACAATAGCTCGCATCGTCGCTTAGCAGATAGGCTACCAGACTTGCCACTTCATCCGGACGTCCGTCACGCGCAATGGGACGATGTGAACCGCCCCACCGCCCTACTCCCGCAGCAGTCGCTAGCTGGGAGAGCATTGGGGACTCAATGGCACCTGGAGCAACCGAGTTGATCCGCACTCCGTGCTGACCGTTTTCGGCGGCTGCGCTGGCTGACAGAGCCAGAACCGCTCGCTTCGAAGCACCGTATAGGGACCGATCCTCGCGGGCCCGAAGCGCTGCAACGGAGGCGATGTTTACTATCGCCCCGCCACGCCCCTGGTCGATCATTTGCCGCAAGGAGTGCTTCATTATGCCAAAGACCGCTCGGACATTGACGGCATAGACCTGGTCGAAATCCTCATAGCTCAGATCAGAGATCGGGCCTGACCGGCCCAGTATCCCTACTGCGTTGGCGACCAAGTCCAACCCACCGAACGCTTCAACTGCAGCAGCCACCACTTTGCTTGCGCCTTCCTCGACACCAAGGTCAGCGGTCACGGTAACTACGGGTCGCGTGCCATGATTTGAACCCAGGCGCGCAAGTGGCTCCTCCCGAGCGTCGGTCGCTACAACCCTGCAATTCTCCTCAAGCAGTCGCTCCACGATTGCCGACCCGATGGCGCCAGCCGCACCAGTAACAAGTGCTACCCGCCCTTCCAATCCTGCGAAAGCCATGAAGTCCTCCTGAACGGGCGTGAGGAGTCCCACGCGACTTTTATCCAACGCTAAAGCAGCACAGAAAATTCAGGCGGTCAACATTTTTCGAATTTGAATTCTTTTTTCTTGAATGCCGCGCATTTTAGTAAGGAGCCTCGGATTGCTCACTATACGGCACCCACCGTACGTTAATCTATCAATATCAGGAGTGCACTAGGCTTGTTAGGCATTTATCGATATAAAATTCGATTTCGATAATATTGACTTACGATTCTCCAACCCGTATCGAAGGACGGGCAGATGAAAGCGAGCAGGAGCGAAATCGCGTGGAAGTTCTGGAACCCAGAAACGGCGAGCCATCGGATTTGCCAACCCATCGGCTGAAGGTGGAGCCTGCGTGGATCGACACCAACAACCATATGAATGCTGCCTATTACACGGTTGCTGTCAAGGACGCCGCTCTCTATGCCCATGACGCGTGGGACTACGGCGACGACTTCAGAATCCGAACCGGTGAATCAAACTTTGTTGTCGATACCCAGGTGATCTATCTCCGTGAATTGCTGCTCGGCGCCGGGCTACTGGTGCGTACCCGCATCCTGTCCGTCGAGGAGAAGCGCATGAGTCTTCTCTTCGAGATATTCAATGATGAACTGGACTACCTTGCGGCATTGGTGCGCTATAGGGTTATTCACGTGCGTCTGGGGCCACCTCCGCGTGCAGCTGCGATTCCTTCGCCCTTGCGCAGGAGACTTGAAATGGTGCGGGAGAGCCACGCTAAGCTTCCCCTGCCCCCAGGACATGAGCGCTTCCGCAGTTCTTTCTAGGAAGTCACAAGAATGTCGGCACCGCGCGGATGGGTCACAAGAGGGGAAAGAGAATGAACGAGACGACAAAACCGCCGGCCAGCAGAACCGCTCCGGCAAGAAAGAGAGCAGCCGGCAAGTTAGCGCAAGCAGGCGTGCGAAAATCCGAGGCCACGCGAGCAAGGATTCTGGACGCTGCGGCCGAAATCTTTTGGAAGAAAGGTTTCGCCCTCACCCGGTTGAGCGACATCGCCAAGAAGGCCAAGACGCAATCAAGCAGCATCTATTACTATTTCGATTCGCGCGAAGCCATTGTGGAAGAGGTGTTGCGGGTCGCCAACGACCGCACTGCGATGTCCGTTCGTGCCGCAGTTGAAGCCTTGCCGCCGGATGCGAGCCCGCGCGACAAATTGACGGCTGCGATTCGCGGACAGGTGTCCAGCGTGCTGTCCGGGGACCCGTATACCTCCGCACACATGAAAATATTCGATCAGATTCCCCCGAAAATGCGGGAGCATTTCCTCATAGTTCTCGACGAGAACGCCGAGATCTGGCGCAACATTTTCTTCGAGGCCCGGCAGGCCGGCCTACTGCGGGAGGATTTAGATCCCGCCATTGTGCGATTGCTGCTATTCGGAATGATGAACTGGTCCATTGAATGGTACCGACCGGGCAGATTTACTCCAGAAGACATCGCCACCCAAGCTGCAACGATCCTGTTCGAAGGCATAGCTAAATCCTGAAATGACGAGCGGGGATGCGCGGGAGAGGACTCGGATTGTCTTCTGGAGCTCAAAGTTGCCGCTGACGCTGTTTTGATGACCGTGGGTGTTGATTTACACCCAGAGCTGAGCCGAGTGTGGGGTGAACTCCTCGGGCTGGAACAGCGAAGAGATTCAACTAGGCCGCCTACTAGGCAAGTCATCATAGGCCGCCCATGCAGCTATTTCGGTCGGGAGGACGCACTGGATCATGTCGCCGGCTATTGCACGATAAACGATGTCAGCGAACGTGCATTCCAGATCGAGCGCGGAGGACAATGGATAAAGGGTAAATCCGCGCCGAATTTCGGCCCGATCGGTCCGTGGCTAGTCACGCCGGAAGAGGTCGGTGACCCCCAGAAACTCGCCTTGAGTCTTTCCGTCAACGGCCAAACGGTTCAGAACAGTTCGACAGCTGATATGATCTTCGGCATTGCCGAAATCATATCTTATATGTCCGGCTTCATGCGGCTTATGCCGGGCGATATCATTGCGACCGGGACACCCGAAGGGGTCGGCCTGGGGCTGACGCCACCGCGCTTCTTGGGCCCAGGTGATGTGGTCGAATTGTCCGTCGAGGGCCTTGGGACGCAACGCCAGATCGTGGTGGAGCACAAGCAATAGCGAATTGCGAAGCAACACAGATCTTCTTCATCTGACCAAGAACGTGGCTTTTTTCAATGGCGCCGGAGGCTCCCGGGAGGAATGATCAGGGGTTGGAGCGCCACCCGCTGCCCGGATGGTCTCGCTTCCTCCATATCCGACAAACCTGCATCTTGGCTCTGCCTCACGGTTCCCCGCGGGGAACACGCTCTGTATCGATCTCTTGTGGATCTAAAGCGCCCGAGAGGACACTCCATTCTCTGGAGTTCCCCGCGGGGAACTCGGGCGTGTCGGACTTGTGTGTGCAAGGATGAACACTTTGCAGCTGCTCCCGAATCGGGATATCTGTTGCTACGATAAATTGCGAAATTTGCGATTTTTTGCGTAGTCACAGCGTGTTTAATCTTCTGTTAACCATACCGAGTAATACAGTGGATTAAGACACCACGGAGCAACACATTGACTCGTCATTTGAACAGTCTGGACTTTATGCAGAGGTTTTCCAACAAGTTGGATCACGCTTTGCGCAATTTGTCGCTGGCGCAGTTTCCGCCAGATGCACACCGCATCATGCGGACCTTTGCGTCCTCGGAGGTGGCAAGTCTACTGGGGGTAACGGAAGCCTACATACGCCAGATCTCGCTCAAGGGCAGGGGGCCTGAACCGGAAGTCACCGGCAATGGCCGCAGGCTTTACACCGTGGAACAGATTCTCGAACTGCGCTTGTTGCTGGCCGAAAACGGCCGCAAGAAATGGATCAACCCGCGCCGCATCGAAGGCGAGGCCTGCCAAGTGATTGCCGTCACCAATTTCAAGGGCGGTTCGTCCAAGACCTCGACCACCATCCATCTTGGCCACTATCTCGCCTTGAGAGGCTACCGGGTGCTGACCATCGATCTCGATCCGCAGGCCTCGCTGACCGCCCTGCACGGATCACTGGCCGATTTCGATCCGCGCGAGGGCGACACATTCTATTCCGCCATCCGCTTTGACGACCCGGCGCCGACCCAGTCGCTTATCCACAAGACCCATATCGAAGGCTTTGACGTCATCTGCGCCGGCCTCGAACTGACTGAGTTCGAAACCGCCGTCGCACTTGAAATGCGCAAATCCGGCGGCACCGAATTCCTGTTGCGCGCGGCCCAGGCGATTGCCCAGGTCGAGGACAATTACGATGTCATCCTGATGGATTCGGCCCCGTCGCTGAACTTCCTGACCTTGTCGTCGCTGACGGCTGCGACCGGGGTTCTCATTCCGGTTCCCGCTCATATGCTCGATGTCGACTCCACCGCAAAATTCCTCGAGCTGGCCGGATCCTACATGCAGATCCTCAATGATATGGGGACCCGGGCAGAGTGGGATTTCGCCAAATTCCTAATCACCAAATTCGAGCCCAATGACCATCCGCAAGCCAATATGATGGCCCTGATGCGGCAGGTTTTCGGCAATGATCTGCTGCTCAACACGGTGATAAAATCCACAGCCGTGGCAGATGCGTTAACCTGGAAACAGAGCCTGTACGAAGTGCAGCGCTCGCGGTTCTCGGCGCCCAAGACCTATGACCGGGCGATGGAATCGATCAATGGTGTCAATGCGGAGATAGAAGACCTGCTGACAAATGCATGGGGACGCACATGAGCCGGAAAGATTCCAAAGGCATGTTCGCCAATGTGCTGGGCAAGCTCAGCGATGATCAGGACGGGGCCGAATCCGGTGCAACATCCTGGGCAGGGCAGGCCACGCCGCCGCGCGAACGGGTGATGTCGTCGCCGCATCTGAAAAAGGTTGCCGCCGGCGTTCGCCAGATCCAGGAGCGCGGAGAACTCGCGGAACGCGTGCTCAAGGATGGCGGCTATGTTAGTGAACTCGAGCCGTCAGACATATTGCCATCGAGCATTCCGGACCGGTTTGCCGGGGCTTATGACGAGGCCGCGATCTCGGAACTCGTCAATTCGATGCGCGAGCGCGGTCAGATCGTGCCAGGCCTGGTGCGTCCGCTCAAGGATGATCCGCAGCGCTACCAGATCGTCTATGGCCGCCGGCGTTTGGCTGCAGCGCAGAAGCTGGGGCTGAAATTCAAGGCGATCATCCGGCCGCTTGATGATTCCGAAGCCATTATCTTCCAAGGTGAGGAGAACTCGGCCCGCAATGATCTCACCTTCATCGAGAAATGCAATTTTGCCTTCGGGCAGGAGAAGGCGGGCTATGACCGGGCCACCATCTGTGCGTCGCTGTCGACCGGCAAGTCGCATATCTCCGAGATGATCCGGATTGCCGCAGCGCTGCCGCAAAGCCTGCTGCACGCCATCGGCCCCGCGCCCGAGATCGGCCGGCGCCGCTGGCTCGAGCTGGTGGACAAGTGGACGGCGTTTCCGAAGGCCCACACGATGGTCGAGGAGCTGCTGGCCAGCACCGGCGCTGAGATGTCGAGCGAAGACCGCTTTGCCCTGGCGCTGTCGGCGATGTTCGAAAAGGCACGAGCCCACGAGCCCAAGGCACAGCAGCGCGAGACCATCATGTCCAAGGGCATGAAGCTGGCCGAGGTTAGCTATGGAAATTCAGGGGCGCGGATGAGCTTTGCCAAGTCGGTTCCACCCGAATTTGTCGCCTATCTGGCTGGACAAATGGAGACCATTCACGACGCCTATCTCCAGGAGATCAGGGCGAAGACCAACGACAAACGGAGTTAGTGCAACGCAATAGAAAAAGGCCCCCAAACGTCGCCGTCGTGGAAGCCCTTCTCGTGTCTAGCAGCTAGAGAATCGCACTTCCCCGAATCACAGTCAAGAGTGTTTGGCGTCATTTTGGCGAATGAATTTCTATTGCCTTTTGAAAGGTGAAAGAAAATGCAGCTCGACCATATCACGACGCCTTTCGGGCGGCGAACGATGACCTATGCCATGTTGGCAGACCAGATAACAGCCGCCGAAATCGACGACGACGCGAGTGTCGACAAGTGGAAGATCTACCAGGCACTGTGTGAAGCCCGGCCGCGCCTGGGCATCACCGACCGGGCGTTGGCGGTGCTTTCGGCGCTGATCAGCTTTTATCCCAAATCGGAGCTGGCGGCGGGCGACAGCCTGATCGTATTCCCTTCCAATGCGCAATTGTCACGCCGCGCCAACGGCATGGCCGAGCAGACCATCCGCCGGCACCTTGCTGTTCTGGTCTCGGCCGGACTTCTCATCCGCAAGGATAGTGCCAATGGCAAGCGGTTTGCCAGGCGCGGCCGGGCAGGGGAGATCGACGAGGCTTTCGGCTTCTCGCTCAAGCCGCTGCTGGCCCGTGCCGAGGAGATCGTGCAGCTGGCCTCGGAAGTGGAAGTTGAGCGTTTGCACATGCGGCGCATGAAGGAGCGGTTGACGATCCGCCGGCGCGATGTGCTCAAGCTGATCGAAACGGCGCTGGAGGAAGGGGCTTCTGGCGATTGGCTGGCCGTACAGGACGAATACCGGGCGATATTCGCGGGCTACCCACGCAAGCCGACGCTGGAGATGACGACTGCAGCACTCGAGGCGATGGAGTTCCTGCGCGAAAACATCCTCAACCAGTTGGAAATCCAGATAAAAACAACCAAATCAAGCGGCAATGCCCGTGAAAATGAGCGTCATAAACAGAATTCAAAACCAGACTCACCTATTGAATCTGAACTTCGCTTAGGAAAAAAGCGAGGCGAAGATTGCGATCCCGTCGACCATAACGACGCGGAGCCGGAAACGGTGGACATGAAGTCGACGGCGTCCGGGGTAGGGCAGGGCGCCGCAATTGGGCAAAGCCGGGCGCAAGCCGATAGCCTGGCCGGGTTTGCCCGGCAGCCGTTTCCGCTCGGCATGGTCTTGTCGGCCTGCCGCGAGATCAGCGATTACGGGCCGGGTGGTGTCATTTCAAGCTGGCGGGATCTGATGGGAGCAGCGGTGGTGGTTCGCTCGATGCTGGGCGTTTCGCCGTCTGCCTATGAGGAGGCCTGCGCGGTTCTCGGTCCTGAAAACGCCGCCACGGTCATAGCCTGCATTCTTGAACGGGCCGGTCATATCAATTCCGCCGGCGGGTATCTGCGCGATCTGACTAGCCGTGCCGAACGCGGAGAATTCTCGCTCGGTCCGATGCTTATGGCGCAGATCCGCGCCAATAGAACCGGTGAAAGGCGGGCAGGGTGAGGGTTGTGCCCCGCCATTTCGCGGTATATATTGACGGTATGAAAAAGGAGCAGGTTCTCATGACAGGTACACTTAAGCGCAAGACCTCCGTGACACTGGATGCAGATGCGCTCGACAGCGCGAAAGACCTGCAGATCAATGTGTCCGCTGTAGCCGAAGCAGCGCTTCTCAAGGCAATCAGTGAGGCCCGGACCAGGAAATGGCAGGCCGAGAACGCCGATGCATTCGCGGCGCAAGCGGAATGGCATGAGCGCAATGGTCACCCTCTCGCTGATATTATTGCTGCACCGGGCGGATCTTCGTGGAACAACTGAGCCGCTTCGATATCGCCCGGTACAAGGGTGTTCTGATGGTCGTTGTGGAAAGTGACCTGCTACCTCCCGACCCAGCCATCGTCGTCATTCCGCTGCTTCCGGACTATCCGGCCGTCAAGCTGCTCAACCCCCATATCCAGTTTGAAGAAATGCGTCTTGTTCTTGCGACGCGGTTGATTGCTGCGGTGCGCAGAGCCGGTCTGCAGCGGGTCGGAGATGTGGCGGATCAGGGCGATCAGATAACACGAGCTGTCGATGTCTTGATGGCGGGCGTGTGAAGCAGAAATCGGAAGGCGCGTATCGGCTAGACGAACAACTATAGCCCCGCTGCCTTTGTCAGGTTGACGCGGAATCGATCACGCCGTCGCTGATATTTCCGAGTCATTTCGGCCGATGCGTGACCAAGCTGTCTTTGCACATAGCGCTCATCGACCTCGGCCGAAGAAGCGAGGCCGGCACGCAGCGAGTGCCCCGCAAAAAGATGCTCACGTTGGCTTTCCGATAGATCGCCGCGCACGCCAGCTGCCAGGGCAGCCTTCTTGACCAAGCGCGCCACCTCCTGGTCGTTCAGCCGATCTGGCCCGACATTTTTTCCCTTGTCGTTGACACGGCGAAACAAAGGACCTTTGGCGAGTTTCGCAAGCTTGATCCAGGTCTCAACTGCAGTAACCGGGCAGGTGGCATCTGAAGACCCGCGTCCTACCTCAACCTCACGCCAGCCAGTCTTGCCGCGGAGTGTAATGAGAAGCCCCTTGTCGAGGATCTCGATCCAACCACGACCGTCTTCGGTCTGGTCGCGGCCGAGGTCGAGGCCAGTGATTTCCGATCGACGGAGACCACCGGTGAAGCCGATGAGCAGCATCGCCCGGTCGCGGAGACCGCGCAGGGCCCCCCTGTCCAACGTCTCAAGCATCGCGATCAGGTCTTCCGGCAGCAGAGCTTCTTTCTGACGCGGCGGCGCGGCGTGTTTATTGCGAATGCCAGCCATGACGGTGGCGATGGCGCGATCCTTGCGATCGAGCACCATGCCGCGCTGGGTACAGTACCAGCCGATGGCAGCCAGGCGCCGCTCGATGGTTGAAACGCTATGGGGCTTCGCGCCGCGCTCGGACGCCCCGGATGCACAGGCGGTGATATAGAGGCCAACGGTTTCTGGATCCGGCGGAAGCGGTGAAAGATTCTGGCGTCGGCACCAGGCGGTAAAATGCTTCCAGTCCGACGCGTAGGCCCGGCGTGTATTGGCGGAAGACGCCGCCTCGACATAGGTGCGGGCGCGATCGGTCAGGTCGCGAAGATGCGCCGGCATGCCGCCACCAGTCTCCGGAATAGGGGAGGGGAGCTCGGCCGGCATCTCGGTCGCGGAAACATCATCGGAAACCGCCGTGCTGTCAGACTGCGCTGAGCTGTCCTGAGCATGATTTTCCGGGTTCTGCGCGCTGATTTGAGCCATTCCCTCTATAAAGAACAAAATGATTGATAATGCAATCTTATCAGTCATAATGATTCTACGACAGGCTGTGCGGATATGGCAGATAATTATAGCATGAACCGCACGTCCGGTGTAGCGTCACCGGCATGGATTCGTTGCCGTTCGCCCCCTCATCAATGCCGATTCGACT
>TARA_R110002020_G_scaffold41276_40_pt1 | contig 17943 bp, 14 predicted proteins | sample TARA_R110002020 | Tara Oceans TARA_R110002020 (sample SAMEA4396489) | marine metagenome | biome: Westerlies Biome; feature: [MES] marine water layer (ENVO:01000295) within the mesopelagic zone...; material: water (ENVO:00002006), including particulate matter (ENVO:01000060) such... | reverse complement strand
GGGTGGACAGCGCGCCCGGGACGGTGACGCAGGTGCGCACCTCGGCGCAGGCGCTGACGCGGTTTGCCAAAAAGAGCGGCGCTGCCGTAGTGCTGGTGGGGCATGTGACCAAGGATGGGCAGATTGCGGGGCCCCGCGTGGTCGAGCATATGGTCGATGCGGTGCTCTATTTCGAGGGCGATACCAGCCACACGTTCCGGATCCTGCGCGGGGTGAAGAACCGCTATGGCGCAACCGACGAGATCGGGGTCTTCGCCATGACCGAGCTGGGACTGGAAGAGGTGGCCAACCCATCGGCCTTGTTCCTCGACCAGCGCGACGAGGGCGCCGCAGGCTCGGCGGTATTTGCCGGCATGGAGGGAACGCGGCCGATTCTGATCGAAATCCAGGCGCTGGTGTCCCCCTCCCCGCTGGGCACGCCGCGCCGGGCCGTCGTGGGCTGGGATGCGTCTCGGCTGTCCATGGTGGTGGCGGTGCTCGAAACCCGCTGCGGGGTGCGGATCGGGGCCAATGACATCTATCTCAACGTCGCGGGCGGGCTCAAGATCAACGAACCGGCGGCCGACCTGGCGGTGGCGGCGGCGTTGATCTCGTCGCTGACCAGCTCCCCGCTGCCGTCGGATTCGGTCTATTTCGGCGAGATTTCGCTGGCCGGCGGGGTGCGCCCGGTGGTGCATGGTTCGCTGCGGCTGCGCGAGGCGCAGAAACTGGGGTTCAAATCGGTGTCTACGGGCCGACTGGGCAGCGCCGACCGCAATAGTGGGCTCGACGTGTCGGAATATACCAACCTGCAGGAACTGGTGGGGCGCATCGCCGCCAATGGCAAACCGCGCGAACCAGACCGCGAGGAGTGGTAAAGACATGACAGCTCCGCCGATTGTGCGCCGATCGGGCATCAGGGTGCGGGCAACCCTTGGCAGCGGCCCGCAAAGCCGCTAAACGAGGCCCCAACAGAGCCGGGGACGGCTACAGGAGCTTGGCGAACAAAGATGCTGACAGCGTTCGACGTGGGTGTAGGTGTGCTGGTGCTGATATCGGCCATTCTGGCGACGGCACGTGGCTTGACCCGTGAAGTGCTGTCGCTGGCGACATGGGCCGGCTCGGCTGCCATTGCCATCTATATGTGGCAGTACCACCCCGAAATTGCCCGCGGCTATATTGCCGAGCCGCTGGTTGCCGATATTGCCACCGTAGTGGTCACCTTCATTGTTGCGCTCATCGTGCTGCATCTGCTGACCATGCGCATTGCCGACTTTGTGGTCGACAGCCGTGTCGGCCCGATCGACCGGACCCTGGGCTTTGTGTTCGGCGTCCTGCGCGGCATCCTCATCGCCATCGTGATCACGATTTTCGGTACCTGGCTGCTGCCCAATAACCTGCCACCCTGGGCGCAGAACGCGCAGACGCTGCCGCATCTGCAGAATATGGGCGATACGCTGATTTCCATGCTGCCACCCGAACTCGAGCAGCAGGTAACGCAGATCCTCAAGGGCGGCACCGGCCTGACCGACGAGAATGCCGTCGGCCCGGCGACACCGCTCGATGACGGCACCGACGCTATCGAAGACAGCACGCCGCCTGCGGTCGTGCCTGGCGCCTGAAGACAATCACTTTGTGGCGAGGGCAGCGCGCTCGCCACAACCCTGACCGCCTCTCAGGGCAATGGTCGGGACTTGGAAATTGGTCTAGGGATTGGTTTATTCCCAGCTCTGGCCCGCTCGCAAGGCGCGACCCGCGACGACCGCGGTTAAGGCAGCAATGGCATGGAGAGCCCGTTGAACCATCCCAGCGATGACCGTTTTGATATTGATGGCGACACGCTGCACGAAGAGTGTGGCGTGTTTGGCATTTTGGGGCATAGCGATGCCTCCACCCTTACCGCCCTGGGACTGCATGCGCTGCAGCATCGCGGTCAGGAGGCGGCCGGCATTGTCAGTTTTGATGGGCGCCAGTTCTATGCCGAAAAGCGCATGGGCCTAGTGGGCGACCACTATACGGACCCGGCCTTGCTGGCGAAATTGCCCGGTACGATGGCCATGGGGCATACCCGCTATTCGACAACGGGCGAAGTGGCGTTGCGCAACGTGCAGCCGCTCTTTGCCGAGCTGGGCGACGGTGGCATTGCCATTGCCCATAATGGCAATTTCACCAATGGCCTGACGCTGCGCCGGCAAATCATTGCCACTGGAGCGATCTGCCAGTCGACCTCCGACACGGAAGTTGTGCTGCACCTGGTGGCGCGATCGCGCCATAGCTCGTCCACCGACCGCTTCATCGACGCGATCCGGCAGATGGAGGGGGGTTACGCAATGCTGGCGATGACCCGGACCAAGCTGATTGCCGCGCGAGACCCGATCGGCATCAGGCCACTGGTGATGGGCGAGCTCGACGGCAAGCCAATCTTCTGCTCGGAAACCTGCGCCCTTGACATGATCGGGGCCACCTATATCCGGGACGTTGAGAACGGCGAAGTAGTGATCTGCGAAGTGCAGCCCGATGGCTCGATCAGCATCGAGGCGCGCAAGGCAGCTCGCAAGGCCCCCGAGCGGCCCTGCCTGTTTGAATATGTGTATTTTGCCCGCCCCGATTCCGTCGTGTCTGGCCGCAGTGTCTATGGTGCGCGCAAGCGCATGGGCATGAAGCTGGCCCAAGAGGCCCCGGTCGAGGCCGATGTGGTGGTGCCGGTGCCCGACGGGGGTACGCCGGCGGCCATCGGCTTTGCCCAGGCCAGCGGCATCCCGTTCGAGCTGGGAATCATCCGCAACCATTATGTCGGCCGCACCTTCATCGAGCCGACCCAGTCGATCCGGGCCTTTGGCGTCAAGCTCAAGCATTCCGCCAACCGGGCCGAGATCGCCGGCAAACGCGTGGTGCTGATCGATGACTCGATCGTGCGCGGGACCACGTCGCTCAAGATCGTGCAGATGATCCGCGATGCCGGCGCGACGGAAGTGCATATCCGCGTGGCCAGCCCGATGATCTCCTATTCGGACTATTACGGCATCGATACGCCCGACCCCGAAATGCTGCTGGCCAACCAGCACAAGACGCTTGAATCGATGTGCAAGTATATCGGCGCGGACTCGCTGGCCTTCCTCTCCATTGACGGGCTCTATGAGGCCGTGGGCGGGGAGAAGCGCAACAATCAGGCGCCCCAGTTCACCGACCACTATTTTACCGGCGATTACCCGACCCCGCTGACCGATCTGGACGGCCGGGGGCGGAATGATCCCAAACATGTTTCCATGCTGAAAGAGGCCGGTTAATGGCACTAGCTCCCGATCAAGCCAATACGGACCTGGCGGGCAAGGTCGTTCTCGTGACGGGCGCCTCGCGCGGCATCGGCTATGCGGCAGCGCTCGAGGCGGCGCGGCGGGGTGCCCATGTCGTGGCCGTGGCCCGGACCGTGGGCGGCCTCGAGGAACTGGACGATGAAATCCAGGATCTGGGATCGTCTGCCACGCTGGTGCCGCTGGACCTGCGCGATGGCGACGCCATCGACCGGCTGGGTGCGGCCATTTTCGAGCGCTGGGGCGCCCTGGACGGGCTGATCGCCAATGCCGGACAGCTGGGCGTGCTCAGCCCCCTGCCCCATGTGAAGCCGGAAGATTTTGACAAGGTATTCGCCGTCAATGTCACCGCCAATTACCGGCTGATCCGCTCGACGGACCTGCTGCTGCGGCAGGCCGAGGCCGGGCGAGCCGTGTTCGTTTCATCCTCGTCCGCCAAGTCGGCGCGGCCTTTCTGGGGGCTTTATGCCGCCAGCAAGGCGGCGGTGGACGCCATGGTCAAATCCTATGCGGCCGAGATCGAACAGTCCAAGGTCAAGGTCAACGTGTTCTATCCCGGTGCCGTCCGCACGGCGATGCGGGCCAAGGCGATGCCCGGAGAGGATCCGGCGACGCTGCCGCAACCGGCCGACATTGCCGCCCAGCTGGTCGACATGGTCAGCCCGGCCTTCAGCCTGAGCGGCAAGCTTTATGACGCCAGTACCGGCGCCACCACTGACCTTTAGGCACTGCTGATGGCGACCATCCGCGCTTATCGACCGGACGACCTCGCCGCGCTCTACGATATCTGCCTGACCACCGGCGCGTCGGGCCAGGATGCGAGCGCGCTGCATAGCGACCCCGAGCTTGTCGGGCACATCTATGCGGCGCCCTATGGCGTGCTGGAACCCGACCGGGTGCTGGTGGCTGAAGATGAACAGGGTGTGGCCGGCTATATCGTCGGCACGTTTGACACCGATGGGTTTGCCGCGCGCCAGGAGCGTGATTGGTGGCCGGCGCTGCGGGAACGCTATGGCGCCGATTCTGCCCTGCTCACGGCGGCCGACAGGCAGCGCATTGCGGTCATCCGTGCGCCCGAAAGCAATCCGCCTGTGATCGTGGCTGACTATCCGGCGCATGTTCACATGAACCTGCGCAGTCGCCTGCGTGGCCAGGGCGTCGGGACGCAGCTGCTGCAACGCTGGGTCGACATGGCGCGGGCTGGCGGGGTGCGGGGCGTTCACCTGGGCGCCAATGTCGGCAATACAGGCGGCGTTGCCTTCTGGCAGCGCAGCGGCTTCGTGCCGCTCCAGACCATCGGACGGACGGTCTGGATGGGCATGAGGCTGGCTGACTAGCCGGGCAGCCGGGTCATCAGGATCTTGTCGATGCGGCGGCCGTCGAGGTCGACGACTTCAAACTTGAAGCCGTCATGTTCAAAGGTTTCACCCTCGGCCGGCAGCCGGTTGATAATCGAGAGCACATAGCCCGCAACCGTCTCATATTTGGCGTCGCGCGGAATGGCGACCTTGAGCTTGTCGCTGAATTCGTCCACCGGCATCCAGCCGGCCACCAGCCAAGAGCCATCCTCACGCCGGACCACGGCCGGATCGTCGCCTGTCTCCTCCTGGAAGACGCCGGTAATGACCTCAAGAATGTCGGCCGAGGTGACGATGCCTTCGAAATGGCCGTATTCATCGACCACCAGCGCCATGTGGACGGTGGAATTGCGGATGGCGCGGACCACGTCCAGCGCATCGGCATGGTCCATGACCACCGGCACCGGCTGCACGAAGCGGCGCAGCTCAAGCGGCAGGCCATTGGCGAAAACGCCGATAATATCCTTGATGGCCACCACGCCGATGATGGAATCGGCGTCGCCATCCTGGACCAGAAGGCGCGAGCGGCTGGTGCTCAGGATGGTGCGACGGATGTCTTCGCTCTCGTCGGAAAGGTCGAGCACGTCAACATCGAGGCGCGGGGTCATCAGGCCACGCGCAGACCGGTCGGCCAGGCGCATGACGCCCGAGATCATCGAGTGCTCGTCGCTTTCGATCACCCCGGCCGTGGTGGCCTCGGCAATCATGGTCTTGACCTCTTCCTCCGTCACCCGTTCCTCGGACTGGCCAGTCTGGCCGAGCAGAGCCAGCACCGCCTTGCCGGAAATATCGAGCAGCCAGACCACCGGCGAGCCGATGGCCGCAATCAGCTTCATGGCTGGGGCGACGCGGGCGGCGACGCCCTCGGCATCGCGCAGGGCGATCTGCTTGGGCACCAGTTCGCCCAGGATCAGCGACATATAGGTGATGGCAACGACCACCACGCCGACGCCGACAATGTCGGCAATATTGTCCGCCACACCGACGGATTCGAGCCAGTCGGTCAGCCGCAGGCCGAGCGTTGCCCCCGAAAAGGCACCCGACAGAATGCCGACCAGCGTAATGCCGATCTGTACCGAGGAGAGGAATTTGCCGGGATCTTCGGCCAGCACAATGGCAATGGCGGCGCCCTTATTGCCCTGGTCCGCCATGGCCCGCAGGCGCGTCGGGCGGGCGGAGACAACGGCCAGTTCCGACATGGCCAAAAGGCCGTTGACGATGGTCAGAACGACGACGATCAGAATTTCTACGAACAAGGTACTATCTGTCATGCGGCCCCGCACTCAGCATCGGGTCGCTTCGGGGGCAATATAGGGGCAAGGCGGGGTTAGCGCCATGGCCCGGACGAATATGTTGCCACACAAGTGCCTTAGGCAGCGAGAAGACAAACGGGGCCCCGAAGGGGACCCCGTCGGATCGGTCAAGCCAGGTGCGGATCAGCCCAGGCGGCGCTTGGTCTTGTCGTCATAGGGATTGTTGCTGCCGGCCCGCACCCAGAGGCGGATGGGCGAGCCCTTGATGTCGAAGGCTTCGCGCATGCCGTTGACCAGATAGCGCTGATAGGAGGTCGGCAGCACATCGGGGCGCGAGGCGAACAGGATGAAACTGGGCGGCCTGGTCTTGGCCTGCGTCATGTAGCGCAGCTTGAGACGGCGGCCCGACACGGCCGGTGGCGGATGTCCATCGACCATGCCCTGCAGCCAGCGGTTGAGGCGGGCCGTCGAGATATGGGTATTCCAGGTCCGCTCGATCTTGAAGATGGCGGCCATCAGCTTGTCGATATTCTTGCCGGTAAGGCCGGACAGGGTGACGAGCGGGACGCCGCGCAACTGCGGCAGCAGCCGCTCGCAGGCCTCCTTGAGATGGGCCAAGGCGGCGTTCTTGTCCTCGATCAGGTCCCATTTATTGACGGCGATGACCAGGGCCCGGCCCTCGCGCTCGACCAGGTCGGCCAAAGCCAGATCCTGCTTTTCGAAGGGCACGGTGGCATCGAGCATCAGCACGACGACTTCGGCATATTGAATGGAGCGCAGGCTGTCGCCCACGGCCAGCTTTTCCAGCTTTTCGGTGACGCGGGCGCGGCGGCGAATGCCGGCGGTGTCGACCAGGTTGATGACGCGGCCCTCCCATTCCCAGGGGACCAGGATGGAATCGCGGGTAATGCCGGCTTCGGGACCAACCAGCACGCGCTCTTCGCCGACCATGCGGTTGATCAGGGTGGACTTGCCGGCATTGGGACGGCCGACGATGGCGACGTTGAGATAGCGATTGGGGTTCCAGCGGAGCGTGGCTTCGTCGCCCTCGCCCTCGAGCATGTCGGGGGTAATGTCGACATCGACTGCCGGCATCAGGTCCATGTCGGCGATTTCCTGCGCGCCGCGTTCAAGCGCCGCTTTGTCGATGGCGGCCGAGACGATGGAATAGAGTTCCGACAGGCCCAGGCCGTGCTCGGCCGAGAGCGCAATGGCCTCGCCAAAGCCCAGCTTGAAGGCTTCCACCAGACCGGCTTCGGCGGCGCCGCTTTCGGCCTTGTTGCCAACGAGATGGACCGTCTTGCCCGCCTTGCGCAGCACCTGGGCGAAGCGCTGATCGAGCGGCACCACGCCGGCGCGGGCATCGATCATGAAGAGGATGACATCGGCTTCGCGAATGGCCAGCTCGGTCTGCTGGCGCATGCGGTCTTCGAGGCTGCCGTCGGTGACATCCTCATAGCCAGCCGTGTCGAGAATGCGGAAAGTCAGGTCGGCTATGCGGCCCTCGGCCTCGCGGCGATCGCGGGTAACGCCGGGTGTGTCATCGACCAGGGCGATCTTGCGACCGACCAGGCGATTGAACAGCGTGGACTTACCAACATTGGGGCGACCGACAATGGCGACGGTGACGGTCATGGGCATTCATTCCGATCAGGCGGGAGACAACGGCCGTTATTGCGCGGCTGGAGCGGTCTCGGTGGGGGCGGCCGATGCATCGGTTGCCGGTGTTGCAGGCGTCGTCGGTGCGTCGGCAGCCGGCACGTCGTCAGTGACAATGGTGTCAATGGCGCTGGCGGCAGCATCTGCGTCAGTTCCGGCCGCCGGGGCGACAGCACCCTGCGCCAGCAGCTGGGCGAGATAATAGCCCATGCGGTTGCGCGTGGTGGTCTGGGTCAGCGGATCGTTGATCACCGCATCGAAGCTGGCCTGGGCTGCGGCGAAGTCGCCAGCCTTATACTGAGCAAGGCCAAGCGCCTCGAAGGCCGCATTGCGCAAGGGGCTGGCATCGGTGGCGACGCTGCCGACGCGGGCTTCAACATCGGCCAGCGTGCCGGCATCAACCATCAGGGTGCCGGCAAGCACCAGAGCGAGCTCGCGCAGGCGCGGATTGGACTGGCTATTGGCAAGGGAGTCATAGGCGGCGACAGCCTCGGCGATCTGGCCGTCCTTGGCGAGCACGCCCGCCTTGCGGAATTCCGCCAGCACGGGGTAGCTACCGCTGCCATCAGCGATGATCGCATCGAGCTGCGTCTGGGCGGCGGCAAGATCACCACCATCGACCAAAGCAAAGGCGGCATAGAGCTCGTCAGAGGACTCGGCGGCATTGTTGGAATGGTACCAGGACCAGCCCTCATTGACGGCGACGATGGCCACGACGGCGACTGCCGCACCGATCACAAAAGGCGCAAACCGACGCCAGAGCGCACGCATACGGTCGCTGCGCAACTCCTCGTCAACTTCGCGGAAAATATTGTCTTCGGCCATGGTCTGCCTAATCGTCGGGTTCGAATTGGAGCGCACGTTTAGCACTTTGCCGGGGGAATGCAAATGAAGCCGGCACGGCTATACCCGCGCCGGTCCCTGTCATTCTAACCCGCGGCCGTGACGGCGGGGATTATTCCCACTCGATGGTGCCGGGGGGCTTGCTGGTCACATCATAGACGACGCGGTTGATGCCGCGGACTTCGTTGATAATGCGGGTGGCGGTGCGGCCGAGGAAGTTCATGTCGAACTGGTAGAAATCGGCGGTCATGCCATCGACCGAGGTCACGGCACGCAGGGCGCAGACGAATTCATAGGTGCGGCCATCGCCCATGACCCCGACCGTCTGCACCGGCAGCAGGACGGCAAAGGCCTGCCAGATCTTGTCGTATTGGCCGGACTTGCGGATCTCGTCGAGATAGATGGCATCGGCCTGGCGCAGGATGTCGAGCTTTTCCGGCGTAATGCCGCCGGGGCAGCGGATGGCAAGGCCCGGACCGGGGAAAGGATGGCGGCCGATAAAGCTCTCGGGCAGGCCGAGCTCGCGACCGAGGACGCGCACTTCGTCCTTGAACAGTTCGCGCAGCGGCTCGACGAGCTGCATATTCATGCGCTCGGGCAGGCCGCCGACATTGTGGTGACTCTTGATGGTGACCGAGGGGCCGCCAGTAAAGGACACCGATTCAATGACGTCGGGATAGAGCGTGCCCTGGGCGAGGAAGTCGGCGCCGCCGAGCTTTTTGGCCTCTTCCTCGAAGGTCTCGATGAAGAGACGACCGATGATCTTGCGCTTGGTCTCGGGGTCGGAGACGCCATCAAGCTCACGCAGGAAGACCTTGGAGACGTCGACATGGACGAGCGGGATATTGTATTCGTCCCGGAACATGGTGACGACCTGCTCGCTCTCGTTGAGGCGCATCAGGCCATGGTCGACATAGATGCAGGTCAGCTGATCGCCGATAGCCTCGTGGATCAGCACGGCGGCCACCGAGGAATCAACGCCACCGGAGAGGCCGCAGATCACCTTGGACGTACCAACCTGGGCGCGGATCTTCTCGATCATCTTGGCGCGATAGGCGGCCATGGTCCAGGTCGAGGCAATGCCGCAGATCTTGTGCACGAAATTGGCATAGAGCTTGGCGCCGTCGGGCGTGTGGACCACTTCGGGGTGGAACTGCACGGCCCAGATGCGACGCGCCTCATTGGCAATCATGGCGAAGGGGGCGTTGGCCGAGGTGCCGACGACCTCAAAGCCCTCGGGAAGCTCGACGACGCGGTCGCCATGGCTCATCCAGACCTGGTGCTGGCTGCCCAGATCCCAGACGCCGTCATAGAGGGCCGAAGGCTGGTCGACGCGCACTTCGGCACGGCCGAATTCGCGGTGATGGCCAGCCTCGACCTTGCCGCCCAAAGCCATGCACAGAGCCTGCTGGCCATAGCAGATGCCCAGGATCGGCACGCCGGCGGCGAAGATCGCGGGGTCGATGGTCGGGGCGTTTTCGTCCAGCGTCGAGGCGGGGCCGCCTGACAGGACCACGCCGCTCGGCTGCATGGCCACGACGGCAGCGCCAGCGCTCTGGAAAGGATGGATTTCGCAATAGACCCCGGTCTCGCGGATACGGCGCGCAATCAACTGGGTGACTTGCGATCCGAAGTCGACGATGAGGATCGATTGCTGGTTGTCGGCGGGGTCTGGGGTTTTCATGGCGAGCCCTTAGCTGTGCTGGCGAGATTCCGCAAGATGGTGGTGTGCAAGACAGCTCTGTTGCCAGGTGCGCCCGGCAACCAATTGCGATAGGGAACGTTCCGCGCCATGAGCGATTTGTGTCACCCAGAGTTCTCCCGTGCCCCCTAACCGATTGTCTGGCGCCGACTTTTTGCGCGCTGCTGCCTGCATGCTGGTGCTGCTGCATCATCTGGCGTTTCGGCTTGACCTCAACAAGGCGCCCCAGGGGCTGCGGCCGGTGCTGGATTTTCTGGTCATGGGCAGCTTCGGCGTCTCTGTATTTTTCGTGCTGAGCGGGTTCCTGCTGGCGCGGCCATTCTGGCTCGCGCTGGACCGGGGCGAGGCCATGCCCGATCTGGGCGTCTATGCGCTGCGGCGCGGCGCCCGCATCCTGCCCGGCTTCTGGCTGGCGCTGGTAGTGAGCCTGGTGCTCAGCATCACGGTCAGCGGCAGCGTGCTGGATAGCGAGCAGGTGATCCGGTTCCTGGCCGGGTTTTTCCTGGTCAGCGACTGGCACTGGCTGACGCTGTTCCCGGTCGACAATAATGGACCGCTATGGTCGATCGGCTTTGAGGTGACCTCCTATGTGCTGCTGCCGCCGTGCCTGGCGGCGCTGTTTTTGCTCGGCAAGACGGGCTGGGCGGCGCGGCTGGCCTGGCTGGGGGTGATCGGTCTGGTGCTGGTGGTGCATGCTGCCGTGGTGCAATGGGCGCCGATCGACGAGGTCGAGCGCGGCTGGAATCACGGCCTGGTCGGTGGCGCCAAGGCCTGGATGCCGCGCTTCAACCCGATCGGCTTTTTTGCCATTTTCGCCCTGGGGGCGCTGGCTTCCGGGGTGCAGGTGAAGCTGGCGCGGTGGCGGCACTGGGGCTTTGACGCCCTGGGCCTGGCCGCGGTCGTGGCCGCCGGCTGGGTGATGGCCAGCCATATTGGCGGGCTCAATGAGGGCTTTGGCTTTTTGGGCATTCCCTATGGCTTTCCTGCCATGCCGCTGGCCATCGGGGTAGCGCTGGTCGCCCTGCCCTCCTCGATGCTGGCCGGGCGCCTGCTGGACAATGGGGTGACCCGCTATATCGCCAATATTTCCTTTGGCATCTATATCTGGCACTTCCTCGTCATCGGGCTGTTGGCGCGGCTGGTGCCGCCGGCCTTCAACTCCAGCGGGGACGATGCCTGGACCATCTGGCTGTGGTCGGCGGGCGCGACCATTGCCATCAGCTTTGTGGTCGCAACTGCCAGCTTTTACCTGCTGGAGCGGCCCGTGGTGAGCTGGGCACGGGGCCTTGAGGGCCGGGTCGGGCGGCGTGAAATGGTGGCGCGGCGGGTCAGTTGAGCAGGGCGATCGACAGGTTGAGCAGCGACGCAAAACCGACCCAGGCTGCATAGGGGACAAACAGCCAGGCCGAGACCGGGTCCACCCGCCGGGCAGCCAGGATAAAGGCAATGATCAGGCCGAGGATAACCAGGATCACCGCAAAGGCGGGCCAGAGCAGCTGGCCAACGAACCAGACCGGCGACCAGATCCAGTTAAAGCCCATCTGCGCCAGCCAGAGCTTCATGGCCGGGCTTTTCGGCGCGAGCGACCAGATGCGCCAGCCGGCAATGGCGATCATGACATAAAGCGTGGTCCAGACCGGTCCGAAGACCCAGTTGGGGGGATTAAAGGGCGGTTTGGTCAGGCCCTCATACCAGGGGCCGGGGATAGAGACCGAGCCGATCAGGCCGCCGACCCCGACCACGACGAGGATAAACAGGCCCAGGGTGATCCAGGTGCGGGGCGAAGCAGGGTCGATGGAGCGTGTCATGACATTCGATCTCTCGTCACCGATTGGGGCAATCGGCTAACAATAATACGCACAGGAGCACCACATGGTTCAGCCTAGCTGGCAATGCGCTGCAGCAGCGCGCAATAAAAGCCGTCGGTGCCGGTCAGACGGGGGGTCAGCGCGATGCCGCCGCCCGCAGTGATGGTGCCGGAGGGCGCGGCACTGCCGAAAGCGGATTGCCAGAGCGCCCCCGCCTCGACAACCGCGAAACCGGGATGGGCGGCGAGGAAGGCGGCGACCTGGTCGTCATTCTCCTCGGGGAGGATGGAACAGGTGATATAGACCAGGGTGCCGCCCGGCTTGAGGTAGAGCTGGCCCGCTTCGAGGATGGCGGCCTGTTCGGCGACGCGCTGGGCAAGGAGCTCCGGGGAGAGCTTCCACTTGGTATCGGGGCGGCGGCGCCAGGTGCCGGTGCCGGTACAGGGGGCGTCGATGACGACACGGTCCATCTTGCCGACGAGATCGTCGAGCGCGCCGGGCAACGGGGCGCGGACCTGCACATTGCGGGCGCCATTGCGCTTGAGGCGGTCATAGATGGGCGCCAGGCGGCTGCGATCGCTGTCATAGGCAAAGATCTGGCCCTTATTGGACATGGCGGCGGCCAGAGCCAGGGTCTTGCCGCCGGCGCCGGCGCAGAGGTCGAGCACCTGATCGCCGGGGGTGGCGCCGGCCAAGGCGGCAACGATCTGGCTGCCCTGATCCTGCACTTCGAACCAGCCCTTGAGATAGCCCTCGTCGGTGGTGACATTGGGGGTGCGGGCATCGCCCGGGCCGGCCGGCATGGTGACCCCGAGCGGGGCAATGGGAGTGGGCTGCGGGTGGAAGCGGTCGAGCGACTTGAGCACGCGGTCCCGCTGGGCCTTGAGGGCATTGGTGCGCAGATCGAGCGAGGGGCGGCCGGCCATGGCCTGGCCCTCGGCGATCCAGTTGTCGCCAAAGGCGCGCTCAAGCGAGGGCGCCAGCCATTCGGGCAGATCGGCGCGGATGTGAGCGGGGGCATTTTCGGGCAAGGGGCCGGTGACGCGGGCAATCTCCTCGGCGCTCAAGGGCGTCGGGGCATGATCGTCTGCGGCAAAGCTCTCGTTGAGAGCAGCCGGATCCATGGCCCAGTCGCGCACGGCGACGGCCAGCACGAGCGCGCGCGGGCTGTCATCGGCCATGAGGGCGGCATGGGAGGCGCGGCGGCGCAGCGCGTCATAGACGAGGTTGCCGATGGCGGCACGGTCGCCGGCGCCGGCAAAGCGGTTGGCAATGCCCCAGGCCTTGAGCGCTTCGGAGACCGGGCGCTTGCGCGTCTCAACATCGGTCAACACGGCAATAGCGGCAGATAGGCGGCCTGGAAGGCGCATGCGAGACCTCTGATTATTCTACTCTGGTGGGAAGCTGCAGCGTGTTTGCTGCGCTTCCGGTGCTCACGTACTGAATGTACGCTGCGCGCCGGTTCTCGAAAACCCGCCCCATCTCCCACACCAGAGCGAATATTCAAGCGGCCTCTAGGGGCCAGGGGATGCGACGAGAACGCGAAAGAGGACCATTAGCCAGAGGATGGCGAGGACCGCAAGGCCGGTGGTGTAGATGGCGAAGCGCTGCAGGAGGTGATTGGTGGTGACGTGGATGACGGCATGGGCAAGGCGCAGGGCCACGAAGAGACCGGCAGCGGCGACTTCAAGCCAGGTGATGCCGCCCAGGACGAGGGCCAGCAGGGCGACGACGTAGAACAGCACCGGCAGCTGGAACTGGTTGTCGAAACTGTTCGACAGCAGACGCGCCTTGAGCGGATAGGCACTGCGCTCGACCGCAACATCGGCCATGGCGATTTCGCCCGACATGACGCGCGGCACGCGCTCGCGGCCCATGAGGACGAGGATGGCCATGGTGAGGAAAGCCTGGGCGGCCATGGCCAGGATCAGGAGCTTGGCGAGGAGAGGCATGAAGGAAGCTCCGCTAAAGAGTCTTATACGCCCGGCAAGTGCTTTTGGATGCACCGAATTTCAGACATGGGCAGCGGCCGCGCGGCGGAACCGGGCGGCCAGAGCATGGTCGGACGGGGTCCCGAGACGGGCAATTAAAGCTTGCGTGCTCGACGTCAAGACCGCTCGCCAGGGCCGTGGTCAGCCTGACCTCCCGCAAATGGAGAGCCCTCGGGTCATGCCCGAGGGTGATGGTCCATGGATGGGGTCAGGAGCCTGCCCTGCCCCGGCCTAGCGGCCGGAGCGGTAATTGGGGGATTCGCGGGTAATGGTCACGTCGTGGACGTGGCTTTCGCTCAGCGCAGCGCCGGAAATGCGGACAAAGACCGCATTGTCGCGGAAATCCTTGAGATTATGCGCGCCGGTATAGCCCATGGAGGCGCGCAGGCCACCGGCCAGCTGGTGCAGCACGGCGCCGGCGGCACCCTTATAGGGCACCTGGCCTTCAATGCCCTCGGGCACCAGCTTCATCTGGTCGCGCACATCCTGCTGGAAATAGCGATCGGCCGAGCCCGAGCCCATGGCACCGACCGAGCCCATGCCGCGATAGGATTTGTAGGAGCGGCCCTGGTGCAGATAGACCTCGCCCGGGCTCTCATCGGTGCCGGCCAACAACGAGCCGACCATGACGCAGGAAGCGCCACCGGCCAGGGCCTTGGCCATGTCGCCGGAGAACTTGATGCCGCCATCGGCGATGACGGGGACGCCCTGGCGATTGCCTTCCTCGGCGCAGGCCATGACGGCGGCAAGCTGGGGCACGCCCACGCCAGCCACGATACGGGTGGTGCAGATCGAGCCCGGGCCAATGCCCACCTTGATGGAATCGGCCCCGGCATCGACCAGCGCCTTGACGGCCTCGGCGGTGGCGACATTGCCGGCGACGATGCGCACGCCATTGCTTTCGCGCTTGACGCGCTCAACGGCCTCGGCGACGCGGACGGAGTGGCCATGGGCGGTGTCGATGACGAGCAGATCGACACCGGCATCGATCAGCTGCAGCGAGCGCTCGAAACCGGCATCGCCAACGGTGGAGGCGGCGGCGACGCGCAGGCGCCCCTGCTCGTCCTTGACGGCATTGGGGTTGAGCTGGGCCTTTTCGATGTCCTTGACGGTGATGAGCCCGGTGCAGCGGTAATCGGCATCGACCACCAGCAGCTTTTCGATGCGGTGCGTATGCAGCAGTACCTTGGCCTCTTCCTTGGAAATGCCGTCACGCACGGTCACCAGCTTTTCGAAGGTCATCAGCTCGCGGATCGGCTGGGCCGGATGGGAGGCAAAGCGCACGTCGCGATTGGTGAGGATGCCGACCAGCTTGCCGATGGCGCGCCCGCCCTTGCCGCCATTTTCGACGACCGGAATACCGGAAATGCGGTTGGACTGCATCAGCGCCAGTGCATCGGCCAGGGTGGCGTCGGGACCGATGGTGATGGGGTTGATGACCATGCCGCTTTCAAACGACTTGACCATGCGGACCTGCTCGGCCTGCTGCTCGGCCGTCAGGTTCTTGTGGATCACACCCATGCCGCCGGCCTGGGCCATGGCAATGGCCATGGCGCTTTCGGTGACGGTATCCATGGCCGAGGAAAGGATCGGCAGGTTGAGGGCGATATCCTTGGTGACAAAGGTGGAAATGTCGGTCTCGGTCGGCAGGACATCGGACCGCGCCGGCTGCAGCAGCACGTCGTCGAAGGTGAGTGCCGCGTCGCCAGTGATGGTGGTAATAATCTTCGCCAAGGCCAGACCTTTCCGGACTTCTGAGGGGATCAGAACATGGAGGATGCAGAACCGGACGGAAGAGATTTCGTCGGGTTCAGGTTGGCGAGGGTCAATAGCACCGGCAAGGGGTCTTGCATAGGGGGCCGTCCCCCTATGACAGCTTTGACATTTTCCGGCGGTTATCCGGCCCCGGGAAACCCATGCGCCGACAGCAAAATTCTACCATACAAGCCGTCTTGCAGGCTTCTCAGATGCGGCGGGGCGGGCCATAGTGGGGCGTCGCATTCGCGATGCCTCCGATTCCTCCCGGTCCCCCTATCGTGATCCGCGTTACCCCCCTCATCCTGGCGGTCGCCCTGTTCATGGAACAGATGGATTCGACCGTGATCGCCACCTCGCTGCCCGCGATTGCCAGCGATATCGGCAGCGAGCCGATCGCGCTCAAGCTGGCGCTGACGGCCTATTTCGTGGCGCTGGCGATCTTTATCCCGATCAGCGGCTGGATGGCCGACCGCTTCGGCGCCAAGAATGTATTCCGGGCCGCCATTGCGGTGTTCATGCTGGGCTCGCTGGCCTGTTCGTTCTCCTTCTCGCTCGAGAGCTTTGTCGGCTCGCGCTTTCTGCAGGGCATTGGCAGCTCGATGATGACCCCGGTGGGCAGGCTGCTGCTGGTGCGCTCGACACCGCGCAACGAGCTGGTAGCGGCCATGGCCTGGCTCACCATTCCAGCACTGCTGGGGCCGCTGACGGGGCCGCTGATCGGCGGGTTTCTCACCACTTATCTCAGCTGGCACTGGATCTTCTGGATCAATATCCCGATCGGCATTGCCGGGATCATCCTGGTCAGCATCTATCTGGACGTGCCCGAAGGAGGGCCACCGCGCCGGCTCGATTTCAAGGGGTTCCTGATTGCCGCTGTGGCCTTTTCGGGCACGGTATTCGGGCTTTCCGTGGTCAGCCTGCCGGCACTGCCAATTGCCTATGGCTATGCGACGCTGGCCGTGGGGCTGGGCGCCGGCGCGCTCTATTTCGCGCATGCGCGACGCACCGCGCATCCCCTGCTCGACCCCGCCCTGTTCCGCCACCGACTGTTCCGCTCGGCGATTATCGGCGGCTCGTTCTTCCGGGTCGGCGTGGGTGCGGTGCCGTTCCTGCTGCCGCTGATGCTGCAGCTGGGCTTCGGGCTGACGCCGTTCCAGTCGGGAGCGATCACCTTCGTCTCGGCCATCGGGGCGATCATGAGCAAATTCCTGGCGGAACGCGTCTATGCCCGGTTCGGCTTTCCCCGGTCGCTCGGCTTTGCGGCGTTTTTCGGCGGCGGCCTGATTGCCGCGCAGGGCCTGTTCCAGGCCGATACGCCGGCGCCGGTGATCATGGCCGTGCTGCTGGTGGGCGGGGTGCTGCGCTCGGTATTCTTCACCGGCGTCAATGCGCTGGGCTATGCCGATGTGGATGACAAGGAGGCCAGCCAGGCGACAGCCATCGTGGCGGTGGCGCAGCAGCTGAGCATTGCCTTTGGCGTGGCGGTGGCCGGGGCCATTCTGGAAGTCAGCACCCAGCTGCGGGGCACGGCGCTGTCGCTGGTGGATTTCCAGATCGCGTTTTTCGTCGTGGGCGGGCTCAGCGTGCTGGGCGCCTTCATCTATTGGCGCCTGCCGGCGGATGCGGGCAGCAATGTGTCGGGCCACCAGGCCCTCGTCACCGAAAAGGAGTGACCGGGGCGCGCCCCGGCAGATCAGCCCGTGTCCCGTATCACCCCCCTCATCCTCGCGACGGCCCTGTTCATGGAAAACATGGACTCCACCGTCATTGCCACATCGCTGGCCGCCATTGCGGCCGATATCGGCAGCGACCCGATTTCGCTCAAGCTGGCGCTGACCGCCTATCTGGTGGCGCTGGCCATCTTCATCCCGATCTCGAGCTGGATGGCGGACCGCTTCGGGGCGCGCAACGTGTTCCGCGTGGCCATGGCGGTCTTCGTGCTGGGCTCGATTGCCTGCGCCTTCGCCAATTCGCTGCAGACCTTCGTGGGCGCGCGGTTCCTGCAGGGCATGGGCGGGGCGCTGATGACGCCGGTGGCGCGGCTGGTGCTGGTCCGCTCGACGCCGCGGCACGACCTGGTCAATGCCATGGCCTGGCTGACCATTCCCGGGCTGATCGGGCCAATCGTCGGACCGCCCTTTGGCGGCTTCCTCACGACCTATTTTTCCTGGCACTGGATCTTCCTGATCAATGTGCCGATCGGCATTCTGGGCATTGCGCTGGTCAGCAAGTTCCTGCCCGATACGGTGCGGGTGGCGCCGCGGGCCATCGACTTCAAGGG
>TARA_R110002020_G_scaffold475963_2_pt1 | contig 17948 bp, 18 predicted proteins | sample TARA_R110002020 | Tara Oceans TARA_R110002020 (sample SAMEA4396489) | marine metagenome | biome: Westerlies Biome; feature: [MES] marine water layer (ENVO:01000295) within the mesopelagic zone...; material: water (ENVO:00002006), including particulate matter (ENVO:01000060) such... | reverse complement strand
TTTACGAAATCTAGCTCAAAAGAGTTACCGAAGGTTTAGTTCAACACATATATATGTGTAATTAAAGGTCAAGATATAAAAATAACCCAATATCTCCTTAACTCCTATACATAAATAGATATGATAAAATTTAAGAGTAGGTATTTTATATATCATTTTGTATCTTACAGTATATTGTTATACAAAATGAGGAATGGATTTTTCACAATATACCTTTAAGCCTACCGAGCATCGTAACAAAAATGTAATATTGGTGCATTTTCCTTATGATCCCCATTTGGTCCAGCAATTTCGGGATCGATTTACATCTGCAAAATGGAGTAAAACAAATAAAGCCTGGTATTTGCCAGATATACCCGCTGTAAGAACGGCCTTAAAAATAGAGCAGCGACCTTTTATTACAAAACAACTGACCAAAATTGCACCGGTTAACCAAGCGGCCCTAATACAGTATTATGATCAACTTAGGTTAAAAGCGCTTAGCCAGAACACCATTCGCATTTATGTAGCAGAATTTGTACACCTACTTCAATTGATTAAAAATTATCCCGTAGAAGAGCTTACACCAAAAAGATTAAAGGATTATTTCCTCTATTGTGTGTACCAAGAAGAAATGGGCGAACGTAAAATGAACGGTAAGATAAACGCTATCAAATTTTATTTTGAAAAAGTACTACATAGGCCACAGCTTTTTTTTGATATTCCAAGGCCTAAAAAACCTGTGACCTTACCTAAAATGCTGGCCAAGAATGAAGTTGTGAGGTTGTTTAAACAGCTCCAAAATTTAAAACATCGCATTGCCTTGGAACTTTGTTATGGTTTGGGTCTTAGGGTTTCCGAAGTCGTATCTGTTAAAATAAGAGACATTGATAGCGCAAGAATGGTAGTGCATATACATGGGGCAAAAGGTAAGAAAGATAGAATAGTGCCGCTTCCCGTAACCTTATTGCCAAAACTTAGGGAGTATTACAAGCAATATAGTCCCAAGGAATATTTGCTAGAAGGGAGATATGGGGGACAATATTCTAAAGGCAGCGTGCAGAAAGTGTTTAAAGTGGCCATGAAAAAAGCAGGTATCAAAAAAAATATTGGGGTACACGGCCTTCGGCACAGTTACGCAACCCATCTCTTGGAATCCGGTACCGATATGCGTTTTATCCAAGAACTTTTAGGGCATAGTTCCATTAAGACGACCCAGGTGTACACTAAAGTAACACCGCGTAGTCTTAGAAATATTGAGAGTCCGTTAGATTCGTTGTAAAAACAGGACCAAACCACAATGTTCTTAATTTGGTAAGGTCCAACGCTTCTATTTTCTATAGGTCCAGGCCACAAATCTACTCTTCTTATTGCCCTGTTCCATTTCAATGACCTTGACTTCTGCTGGATCGGTTTTATTAATTGCCCTTTTTATATTTTTTAGGTTTTCTTTTTGGGAGACCAGAGAGCTAAACCAATGTACCTGATCTTTGAATAGCACACTCTCCCCGGCCATCTTTTTTATAAAGGCTTCCTCACCGCCCTTGTACCACAATTCGTTGGCCAGACCTCCAAAATTTAAGCGTTCCCCACCCTCTAATTGTAGGTTGCGTACCTTTCGCTGGTTTTGTTGTTCGGCATCCGTGCGGTTTTTGAAAAATGGGGGATTGCAGACTACAACGTCAAAATTATCCCCAGGCTGAATAATGTGTTCCAGAATACTGCTCTTGAACCTTTGCCGTCTTAGCGCTATCTTTTGTAATACCTTGTTGCTGTCAATAATTTCCTGTGCGTTTTTTAAGGCATCCAGATCTACCTCACTGGCGGTACATTGCCAATTAAAGTGGCATGTAGCCAAAATGGGATAAATAAGGTTGGCCCCGGTGCCTATGTCCAACAAGCTAAGTTTGGTTTTTGGAATCAGCTCCGCCACATGCAAGAGGTAATCCAAACGACCGGGAATGGGAGGGCATAGATTATGCTCTGGAATATCCCAATGGTCAATGCCATAGTGGGCCTTTAATAAGGCCCTGTTCAATGCCTTTACCGCTTGTTTGTCCCCAAAGGTTATGGTTTGGTTTCCATATTCGTTCACAAAGACAAATTCCTTCAGATCGGGGGAGTGCTGCACTAGGAAATCAAAATCGTAATTTTTGGCAAAGGGATTTTCTGGGTGCACGGCTAGGGTGTTTATAAAAGGCAAAGTTAGCAAAAGCTAATCTAAATCGACTTTTCTTCCGAGTAGTCTTTTGTTATGAAAGAACAAAAGGAAAAGGTCCAAATATAATAATGGTGCTACACTATGTGCTGCCCCTACAATATAGGCCCCTTAAGATTCAACTACTGAAAATTATTTGGTAAATTTAAGAATGGAGCAGTTATTTTAATTTCATCTTAAAAGCACAGTAATGGAATTTACCTTAAAGACAACTTTTAATGCCACGGCAAAACAAATTTACAAGACTTGGCTCAGCACTCAGGGCCATACCAAAATGACCGGAGGTGAGGCCTTTGTGTCAGACAGGGTAGGTGATCCATTTACCGCTTGGGACGGATATATTAAAGGCGAGAATAAAATTTTGGAACCCTACCATAAGATTGTGCAATCCTGGAGAACTGATAATTTTAAGGATAGGGAGGAAGACTCGCAAATTGAGCTTATACTTTCAGAAACAGATGGGATAACCGAATTGACCTTAATCCATACCAATGTTCCAGAAGATGGTGAACATTATATTAAAGGTTGGCAGGAACATTATTTTGAACCCATGAAGTCGTATTTTGAATAGTGAAAAGGTTGCGTGTAGGTAAATCCACTGGTTGTATTAAGTCTGCTCAGTTATAGCTCCTTTTAAACTCTTTGGGGTTCATATGGGTCATTTTTTTAAATACCTTGGAGAAGTGGGCATAATCTTCATAGCCCAAAATTTCGGAAATTTCGGACAGGGAATTATTGGAGTGAACCATGAGTCTTTTGGCTTCCAGCATAATACGTTCCATAATAAGTTGGGTGGTGGTCTTGTTCAAAGTGGTTCTTAAAATTCTATTTAAGTGCTTGCTGCTAATATGTAAGGCGTCTGCGTAATATTTGGCCGATTTTTGAGATCTATAATGTTTATCTATCAACTGTTCCAAGGCTCTTAGGGTACTAAAATACCGTAGGGAGATTACTTCTTTCTTTTGGCCCTGTGCCATATAATGTCTGGACAGATCAATATAGACTGAACTTAGTAGGTTGGCCAATTTTTGTTTTTTAAACGGAAGCTCGGAATAGTATTCCTTATTTATTTCCACAAATTTAGATTCCATACGCCGTATTTTGTCCAACGCTATGTTTACCAAGGGCGGGTTTTTAAAGGAATAATAAAATGGAAATTGCTCTAACTTGTTATTGGTAAAATGAAATTCAAAGAACTCCTGGGTATGAAAAAAGATATAGCCTTGTGGACTGCTGTTGAATTGCCAAAAATGGGTTTGGCCGGGTCTAAGAAAAAATATGCAACCTGCTTGCACAGTGTAGGTTTCAAAATCAATTTCATGTAGGCCCGATCCCTGGGTAAAAAGCACACAAAGGAAAAAGTTATGCTTATGGGGTTTGTGAAAATATTCCCTGTTCTTTTTTAAGTGGTTCTCCAAATTATTGCTATAAAAGTCCTCCAATTGGGCTTGGTGCTCAAATTGTTCTATGCCGAGAATTGGAATTGTTTTCATACTAAAGGCCTTAATGTCCGAAAAGTACAAAAAATGGGGATAATGGGATAATATAATCCAAAACTATTGGGACTAACTTTGCCCACATAATTTTAGTACAAAATAATGATTTTAAGTATAATCAGGGGGAAGTGTCCCCATTGTAATAAAGGGGACATATTTAGCTCTAAGGGGAGTTCAATACTTTTTAGAATGCCTGAAATGGGTAAAAGGTGCAAAAATTGTAATTATAAGTTTGAAGTGGAACCCGGTTTTTTCTTTGGGGCCATGTTTGTTAGTTATGCCTTGGCCTGTGCCGAAATGATCGCCTGTTTTGTGCTTACCTGGGCCATTCTTAAAATCCCGATTGCTTATATATTTTTATGTGTGGTAAGCATAGCCCTGCTTAGTAGTGCCTTCAATTTTAGGTTATCCAGGACAATTTGGATGTACTTGTTTTACAAAAAACGCTAGCTTATTTTTTAGTTTCAATGGTCACCGATCAATTCTCATAAAATATCCCAATTTGGATTTCCTTAAAAGAACTCGACTATTCGGGGGATATTGAACGAGACAATGATACTAAGTCATGGGGTACCTAACTATGTACCAAGTTGGTACCCCTTGTATCATTTTTAAGTGCTTATTCTTCCCAAGTATCGGTTCTAAACGAAGAGGCCGGAAGTCCGTCGGTATTAAAAAGGCTGCCCTCCTCACAATTCTTAAAGGCATATCTAACGGCCACAGGATTTAATATCCCTTCTGCCCACACGCTTAGGGTCCTGTCCCCGTTTATTTTTGCTTCTGCAGGATGAAAAACTTTATCCGCCCCGGCTACTTCAAAGCCCGATAATGGCCGTCCATAACTGGAGAGTCCGTTCTCATTATACTCAAAGGACAATTTTACTTTCCCATCCTTTATGTCATCTATTGCTTTGTACACCGGACCGCTATACGCAATACCCTCCATGCTGTAATCTTTGGCAAGTGCCCAAAGGGCCAATCTATCTCCCACCAGTTTCTTCTCCCTCGGATGGATAAAATCGCAGTCGCCAATGTCCATTGTTACGGCCATTCCCGTATTTTCAACCGTTTTCATAGTGTGCAATTGCGCTTCCCTAACATAGCCTGAATTACCGCCGTCATAGCCATATGGTGCAATTTGAACAAAGTAAAAGGGAAACTTGCCCTGTTGCCACTTTTCCCTCCAGGTATTGATCATGGTGGGGAACAGCTGGGCGTATTCCTTGGCCTGGTTCCTGTTCGATTCCCCTTGGTACCAAATAGCTCCCTTAATGTTGTACCCTATTAAGGGGTTGATCATGGCATTGTACAATAGGGTAGGGGTACGTTGTGGTGCTCCCTCAGGAAGCTTTTTGGGCAACTCTATGGTATTGAATTCGGAAAGCGTCTCCTTATCCATCCAGGTCTCCACATTGGATCCGCCCCAGGAGGTATGGATCAAACCGATGGGAACATTTAAAAGGCTATTCAACTTTTTTCCAAAAAAGTAAGCGGTGGCACTAAAGTCCCTTACGGTGACCGGACCGGCCTCGGACCATTGCCCTTCCACATTTTCCAATGGCTCCAAGCTGGTAGCTCTTTTTACGGTAAACAGGCGTATCTGACTGTTTCTGGAATTTAAAATGGCTTCAGCACTGCCATTTATGGGTTGGTTGTTAAATCCTTTTACAGGCATTTCCATATTGGATTGCCCGGAACACAACCAAACCTCCCCGATCATAACATTATTCAGGGTACGCGCATTGCTCCCCTTTATGTTCAGGGTATAGGGTCCGCCATAGGATGGGGTTTGGATCTTCAGTTTCCATTGTCCGTTGGCATTGGCAGTTGTGGTGGATTCTTTTCCCCAACTTCCTATAACCTTAATTTTTGCGTTCGGTTTATCGGTTCCCCAAATGGAGACATCGCTATTTTGTTGTAGGACCATATGGTCCCCAAAAAAGGCAGGTAATTCAATTTGAGCTAAGGAGACTGTAGCAGTGCTCAATAGCAATGCCAATAGTAAGGTTTTCAATAAATTCATAGTTGTTATAAATAAGGTAATAGGCTGTTATTAAAATGTTCCTCAAAAGGCTACCCTGGAATTTTCCTTAAGGTGAAAGCACTCCGATAAATGTAGCAAATTTTTAGGTTTTCAAGTAAGTTCTATGTTTTATCAACACTGCCCAGTGTTAGGAGTAGAAGTCCAATTATAATTCAATTGATTTTTTTATCTCCAAGTCTCAGGGCTATGGTTAATCCAAAGCAATTTTATCGATCAACAATATAAAGTTTTCGGTTCTTTTGTTCCCGATCAGGAAAACAATTTCCTCAATGCTATTTTTTGAAAAATTGGGCATGTCCAATTTCCTGCCCCGAAAAGAAGGATACATATCTTTGAGTGAAATTTTGATTTCTTCCCACTCCCCTGAAGTTGGGAAAGTAACGATATAGGAATAATAATTGCTGGAATCGTCCTTTACCCTAAACTGATAATTTTTGCCGTCGCCTTTGAGTTTAATGGTTATGTTACTGTCTTCGGTTACCTGTAGCTTTTCAAACCGGTAACGTACGGAAGAGAATCCACCATTGTTTTTCAAAGAAATTTCACCATTAAATAAACCATGTCCATTAGGGCTCAAGGTGAAGCTCCCTACCGACAAGCCTCCCATGACCCCATCATTCACAATTCTCCATTCCTTGATATTGGAATCTTTATTGAAATCGAAAATTATTTTTGAGGTCATAAGCGTCATAAAAACTAAAGTGGCCAAAAGATACTTCATAATTCACCTTTAGGGTAATTTACGACATCTTAAGCTAAAGACCACATTTAGTTAGGGGATATGGTTGGCACAAGTCAAAAATTAGACTTTACATTTTTAGTAAATGGACCGCTCCACCTTGTTTTTTATGGGGGGTATGGTCTGCAAGTATTCAAATATGGCCCCGGCTTCGGCATCGGTAAGTTGAGGATAGGGAAGCATGGGGTAGGTCAAGGCCTTTGCACCCTTTTTCTGCCCATACTTCAGTGCATTGACAAAATCTTCCTTAGTCCAATTCCCAATTCCGGTTTCCTTGTCCGGTGTAAGGTTCGATGTCAGCATTACCCGTCCCTGCAAATCCAAGGGTTTATTGCCCCCTCCAAAATACCCTTCACTCAATTCAGGATTTAGAAAATCGTTGGTTTTAAAATCGGCCGAATGGCATGAGAAGCAATCCAAGTTATGTGCCAGATATTTGCCCATTTCGACAGCATTATTGCCATTTGGTAAGGGAATTGCCTCTGTGGGCAGAGGCAGTGGCTTAAAGGCAACCCTGCACAGGATTTTGGTCAATAAGGAGGGTTTGGGGGGGATATCCGGAGTGGGATCCGCTTTCACCATAGGGTGGTCCGACCTTAAAAACGCAATAATGGCATTAATATCCTCATCCGCCATATGTGGTAATTTGGCCATATAGGGCGGACTGTATTGACCGTCCCTTTTTATGCCCGTTCTAAGGAGATATACCAGTTCCCCATCCGTCCAGTCCCCAATGCCATAGGTCTTGTCCTGGGTAATATTCTGGGAATAGATTTCTCCAAATTCCGGTGGGGCATCCATCATTTTTTGACCCGTAAGTTTATTGGTTTGATGGTTCAAATGGCAACTGGCACATAGCATAAGGGCCAATTTTTCGCCCCTGGCTATAGCTTCGGGGTTATTATTTACCTTGAAATCAATTTTTTCCACATCATAGGAAGGAATATCGTTGGCACTGATAAAGATTACAACAATTCCAATCAATAATACAATCAATCCTATGCTCACTCCTAGTATTTTTAATCCTTTTTTCATCTAAACAATATTTAATTTAACAAAAGGGTATTTAAAATAAAGGGGGGGATTTTATAGTTTCAATAAGTTGTTTTCAGTATTAATAGCACAAAAGACAACAGCTATATGCCATAATAAGAACATAGGGTTAGCCACTCAGGTAACGATTGCACAATGTTTCCGAAGTCTAATTAAGTGAAAGATTTTGGTCATGGGTCGTTTTTGGTTATTACTTTGGCCCAGCCGCTAGTTTACGAAATACGGCGTATCACCATTACCCATAAAAATAATATTTTTTTTAATATCTATTTAAACTTTATAGTATAATAAACTAGTGCCCAATGGGTTCTGTATAAGAAAAGCCAATTTGGACAATAATTTTAGATTTATGGATATTGCCTTATTATTACAAGGGAATAGGAAGCTTGACTATAATTAATTGTAGGATTTTGCCTTTTCCAAAGCCTCATTGATATTCTTGAAGATATATTCTTCTTCCAATACAGAGAACATTTCGTTCTTCTCAAAATCCTTTTTGGTATCTTCGTTGATCCCGGAAAGAATTACTTTTATTCCCTTGGCCCTATACGATTTTATGATCTCCTTTAAGCTCTGATACCCTGTGGCATCGATCATAGGAACATAGCGCATTCTTATAATAATCACCTTGGGTTGTAAATGGGTATTGGATATGGTTTCCTGAAATTGTCTGGCCGCACCAAAAAACAAGGGGCCATTAATTTCATATAGCAGCACATTTTTGGGAAGCTCCAGTATTTCATCGTCAAACAAATGTTCGCCGTTAATATTATCCGAAGTAATTTTTTCAACCAGTACCGCCTCGCTCATTCTTTTCATAAACATAAAACTGGAGAGTACAATCCCAATTTCAATGGCTATAACAAGATCAAAAATAACCGTTAGGAAGAAGGTGCTAAGTAGAATGATGATATCCATTCTATTGCCCTTTAAAATCGATTTAAATTGTCGCCATTCGCTCATATGATAGGCCACGACCATTAAAATTCCCGCCAAACAGGAAAGGGGTATCAACTTGGCATAAGGAGCAAATAAAAGCATTATGGACAAGAGAACCAATGCGTGTACTATACCCGCAATTGGGGTTCTACCGCCATTCTTTACATTGGTGGCAGTTCTTGCTATGGCCCCTGTGGCGGGGATTCCCCCAAAGATGGCCGAGAATATATTGGCACCGCCCTGAGCTATCAATTCCATATTGGAACGATGTTTTCCGCCTATCATGGAGTCCGAAACCACAGCGGACAGCAGGGATTCTATACCACCTAATAGGGCAATGGCAAAAGCAGGCTGTATAAGGGACTTTACAGTGGCATAATCTACATTGGGAAGGCTGGGCATGCTCAAATGATTCGGGATTTCCCCAAAATTGCTCTCAATGGTATCCACCGGTATCCCAAAAACCTGTACCACAATTGTGGACAGTAGGATGGCAACTATAGAACCCGGTATTTTCTTTATCAGTTTTTGAAAATATAGGGTTATGATGACCGTTCCGCCAGCGATTGCAATGGCATACCCATTGATCTTGTCCAAATTTTCAAAATATACCGCCCATTTATCCATAAAGTCGGCCGGTACCTTCGCTATCTGAAGTCCAAAAAAATCATTGATCTGGGAAGAAAAGATAATCAGGGCGATACCACTGGTAAAGCCTACTATAAGTGAATAGGGAATAAATTTTAATAGGTTCCCCAATCGGGCCAGTCCCAGGCCTATGATGATAAATCCGGCCATAAAAGTAGCTATGGTAAGGCCATTTATTCCATGCTCTTGAACAATACCGTATACGATTACGATAAAGGCTCCAGTTGGCCCCCCAATTTGGACCCGACTACCGCCGAAGGCCGAAATAATTATTCCGGCAATAATGGCCGTAATTATTCCCTTTTCCGGCGATACTCCGGAGGCTATTGCAAAAGCGATCGCCAAGGGAAGGGCAACAATGCCCACGATCAAACCAGAAAGTATGTCTTTTGTAATGGTTTCCTTGGAAATTCCCTCCTTTAAAAGTGAGAACAACTTGGGAATAAATTCTTTGTTCATATTGGAATCAAATGGTAGTCAAAGGTAATCAGTGAGGTACTCAAAGTATATTACATTATATAATAGTAATAAGAGAGGATAAACCTAGGGTGATTTTTTCTTTTGAAATATGACAATGATCATTTTATATCTTTGTAACATCATATTATTAATATTGGGCAGTCCTAATTTTCTTTTAGGATTGAGGAGTTGTCGATACGGTGGCCGTGTCATTTTTTTCTAGGTCTATGGTTATGTAGGAATAGGGCAGCATGCCATTGGCTACTTGGGTACTGGCTGTTTTTTCTCCATTTACAAAGAGAAATTCATGGGTACCAGGTATTTTAGCGGTCCATTTTATGGTTTCCCCATTTATATTATGGGCTATGGTTTTGGTCTTTCCAAAATGTTTTACACCAATTTTATTGGATAATAAGGGAACGTTGGCCATTTCGGCCCATTCCAAATCTTTTTCCAATCTGGAAAAGCTTACAAACCCATTGTTAGCTGCATCTGCCTCTATACCCATTAACCCTCGGGTTAAATGCTCTATTACCGTATAGGAATTCTCGGGATAGGCCCTTCGGGGGTTTTGAACGCTGCACAAATTTATGATCATCTTATTGGCCAGTTCCGATTTGCCATTTTCATAAAACATAATAGGCAAATAAGATTTTAGCTCCACAATTAATTTGTTGAAGTTAGCCTCGTATTTCCCTACTAAATTCAAAATTTTGGAATTGTCCTTAATGGTATCAAAATAGAATAGGTAATGCAGAAAAGCCTGATCTTTCCCTACCATAAAATAATCGAAGCTTCCATCGTCATAAAGAATGGAACGATATTCCTGTTTTTCGTTATCGTACCAAAATTGATCTAGGAATTCCTGTTCCTGTTTGGCCTTCTCCAAGTATTCGGAAGATAGGGACAGGTCGCCCCTAAGCTTTAGCATCTCTGCGTAGGCCTTGTAAGCGGCTATTATGGAGGCGGTCATATCTATTCCCAGCATAGTTTCCCCTCTGCCACCTTCATTATAGGAAGGGATTCCCCTCTTATTTCCAAACCTACTATTTTCCGGATTGTCGGGCGTATGCAGGGATCGGTTTCTTTCCAGGGTTTCGCGGTAACCTATATCCCAGTGATCCAAATATTCGTTGAGACTTAATTCATAAAAATTTATTAGATCCGGGTTCTCCAGGTATTCTTTGTTTCCGGTCCATTTATAAAGTCGGTTGGCAGTAAATGTAATATCAAAGTTTGCCGGCAGGTTATACCAAAAATCTTGATCATTTTCATAGTCTACCGGGGCAGGTTTGTTATACCTGTTAATTTCCCAATAGCTACAGTAATCCTTTTCCTTACTAATGTTTTGGGCAAACTTTAGAAACATATTAAAATTGTGTTTCCCCAACCCTAAAATTTCCGCACCAATTGCCTGGTGGGAAACATCCCGCATGCAAAACGCTTCCCTGTCGGGTAGGGCAGCCTCATACCAATACCCAACTGGGTCATTATTGTCATGGGCGTAGGACAAGGCCTTGTTTTTGGCCCAGTTGAAAGCTTTGTTCAATTCTTTATCGGAAGAAACGAATATTAGTTCTCTGGTAGGTTTTTCGGGCGATTTTTGGGATGTGCCATTGCAACTCCCCAATATGGAACACAAAAAAAATATTGGAAAGTATTTTAAGGTGGTGGTTGGACTTGTTTGCATTTTTTTAATTTAATTTCTGGTCTAGAGTTTGGTTCAGGGATTGGCCTAACCAATTTTTAAGTCTATCTATTCCTTTTTTTGTTCAATTCCGCCCTTCTCATTGGCATGGAGTCTATGGTTCCAAAAAGTTCTTCAGCGGAAAGCAATCCGTTTTTTTCAAGTTTATTACCGCCATCCAGTCCAATCAATACTACTTTGAAATCCACATTTTTTCCAGCAAATTTATCGAATAGGGCAGAGGAGGAAACCCATTCATTTTGTTCGGGATCAACAGGATCCTTGATTAAGGTATAACGTTTGGGCAAAACATGATAGATCAGCATTTTTCTTTCCTTAAGTTCTCTTGGAAATTTATAAAATTCGGCAATTTGATCCTGATATTCCTTGGAATCCTGGTTTTGGGTCATGATTAGTAGGACCCTATTTTTCCATAGGTGTTTATTTAGATCTTGTCCATGGGCATAGTTTATCATCAGAATTCCTAAGAAAATAAAGCCGCTTCGTATTATATTATTTTGTGTTTCTACAACCATTTCTTCTTTCTAAAATAGATCAACATTCCAATGGCAATGAAGATAATTACCCCCCACATAATAAAATAACTGTATTTATAATGAAGTTCCGGCACAACATCAAAGTTGGTCCCATAAATACCGGCAATAAAGGTCAGCGGAATAAAAATCACGGAAAATACAGTCAGAAATTTCATGATGTCGTTCAGCTTGCTACTGATGGTGGTATGATAGATGTTCAATTGGTCGGACAGTATTTCCCTATAGCTATCCGAAGAGTCGCTGGCGTGATTTATGTTGTCCTGTAGCTCCTTAAAATGCATTTCGGTGCTTTCCGTAATATAATCCGATTCCATTTTTGCAAGGTTCAATATCACTTCCTTGGCTGGTTTGATATTCTTTCTCAAAAAATTTAATTCCCGTTTGTAGGAGTTGATTTCCCCAATAATCTCCTGCCTTGGTTCCAAGAGCAGACTTTCTTCCAGCATTTCAATTTTTTCCCCCAATACGCCAATAATGTAGATGTAGTTATCAATTACAATATCCAACAGGGCAAATAAGAGGTAATCCGTACCGCCGTTCCTAATTCTTCTTTTCTGTTTTCGGATCCGTTCCCTAACTGGTTCAAAGACGTCCCCTTTGGTTTCCTGAAAGGAAATCAAAATCGATTCGGTCAATATCAAACTCAGGTTTTCAACATTTATGGTATCGGAATTGGGGGCTTGTTGCAACATTTTTATGGAGATATAAATGCAGTTGTCGTATTCCTTGATCGTTGGTCTTGCCTGGGTGTTCATTACATCTGCCAAGACCATACGGTCAAAATTGAATTCATTCGCAATGCCCTCAATAATTTCGGTATTGTGGAGTCCGTCTATATTAAACCAGGTAACTGTGTCCTTTTCCTGATATTTTAATACCTCCTTTACCGTCTTTATGGTTTCTTCTGCTAAGCTATTGGCATCAAAATCTATTATTCTAAGCAGTACTTCATTAATTTTTTTATCACCACGGAAGATAAGTTGATCAGGTGAAGTCCCTATTTCTTCCTTTGATTTTTTTAAGAATCTTGCCATTTTTATTTTTTTGTTGATCACATCGTTCTATGTTGATTGGGTTCATTTTCTAGAACCTGGCTGTTCATTTTTAGGGATTATTTCTGTATGGCCCGACTTAAAGTGAAGGTCCATTTGGGGAAAGGGTATTACAATCTTGTTTTCACTGAATTTCCGGTTGATGATCTTTCTGATATCACTTTTCACCTTCTCGATCCGAAACACATTTTCGCTAAAAAACAGCACCTCAAAATCCAAGGAGGAATTGCCGAAATTTACAAAGCGTCCCTCTATCATTTTGCTATCATCAAAATCAGGATGTTCCAAAACACTTTCCTCCAGTATTCTGACAACAAGATCAACATCACTACCATAGGCCACACCAACACCTATTTTGAAGCGGGTTTTTTTCTTCTGGTGGCTCCAATTGATGACCTTATTGGTAGTTATCAATGAATTTGGAATGATTATGGAAATGTCGTTCCTGTTAAGTCCCCGCGAAGTTCTCAATCCAATTTCCTGTATTTCCACTATATCGCCATCTATTTCAAGGACGTCGTTGATTTTGATCGATTTCTCAGAAAGTAATATTATGCCAGAGATTACATCGTTGAAGGTTTGTTGCAGGCCCAATCCCACACCCACCAATAGTGCAGCGGAGCCGGCAATTAAAATGGTGACCTTGATGCCCACGGATTCCAATATAAAGCCAAAGGCAATTACCCATATAACATATTTAATGATTTGATATAGGGCATAAGTGTTTCCCTTATCCAGGTGCAATCCCTTATAGCGCCGAAATAGCGCCGATTTTATGAGCTTCAATATTACCCTGGTAATTAGAATTATTAATAGAATTATAACCAGGGTGTATACTTTTATTTTATAATCCCCAATACTGATCAGATTAAAGTCCAATAACTTACTTAGCGTATCCATTTCATTTTTTTAGGGCCACCGGATGCCTTGCCAAGAAGTTCAGCTTGTGCAGGGGGAGGGTAGGAGCGTTGGTTTTATTATACTGAAATATAGTGAAATCCCTTGAACTATCCTCAGGAAAATGAGCATTAGAGCGGAAAATGAACATCGCTTCCTTAGGTGGGTTTAGGACCAATTAAAAAGGGACAATGTTCTTATTATCCTTATTTTTTTTGGAAGGATTTAGGTTTTAAAAAAGTACTTATACCAATTCTTTAGTTCTTAAGTGGCATGGTCAAATTAGGGACAATGGTTTTCATGGCCTCCTCTGTGTCAATATAGGCCAGTAAATCCCTAAGGGAAACCACCTTAAAATTGTGGTCTGATAAATACTGTAGATATTCTTTGAATAAGTTTGGCGGGGTATTTACCCATGGATGTTCCACATCCGGTACGCCGTGCAGGGTAAGCACTGTGATCTTGCCGTTTTTGGCTTCGCCCATAGCGGCTTTAATTTCACTTTTATTACCCGCATTGGTCGCCCAACTAGGGATTAAAAATGGATGGTCTGTTAAAGGGTCGTATGCCCTGCTGCCCCCGGCCCTGGCAAAACGGTAACTTTTTTCTTCCAAAAACTTAAGTACATCGGCATTTAGTCCGTAACCGGGATAGGCAAAGTTTTGTGGCGGGGTTATCCCCAGGGAATCACATTTATTTTCTATATATTCCAACTCTGCATTAAATTGTGATTGGGAGAGCTTGCTAACATTGGCATGGGTATGGGTATGATTGGCCACTTCAAAGCCCATTTTGTCCAATTCTTTTATCTGTCGCCAATTCATATACAGGGTGCTGTCCTTATAATTTGGAGGAAACTCGCATACAAAAAATGTAGCTCCAAAACCGTATTCCTTCAAAAGAGGGGCCACCACCGCATACTGACTCGCCGGGGCATCATCAAAAGTGAGCACCAACAATTTATCGGGTATTTCCTTTTTCAATATTTGTGCATGGCCAAATAAAAAAAGATTAAGGGCCAATAGGACAAGGATGTTTTTTATCATGAAAAATTAGGTCTTGGTTAAATTTAGGAAATTTTGTTCAGTAACTATACCTACTCAATTATACCAGACAGCATATCGCTCCCTCCTTAATTCCAAGGCCAAGCCTTCCTCTATTTCCAAAGCTTCCTCTCTGGTCAGAACAGGATCTATATGATTGTATAGGCTGGGCCTTAGATAAAGCCCATATTTCTCCACAATGTTGGACGATAATTTATGTCCCTTCTTGTTTCTATATCCGGTCTTATGCTGTTCAAATCGCTCCTTGGGGGTTTTGGAGGTCATACCCACATAAAAGCATTCCAATACTCCGTTAAATTGGGGATTGGCAGCCCTAAACTTCGCATTCTCTGTAAATACACGTTTGGATAATTCCACAACATAGACTCGGTAAAGGGTTTTGGACATGGTAGAATATTGATATTTTGGCGTAAACTAAGTAAAATTCAAATTAATTTAAAGGCAAATTTTCCATATTGCCCTCTAATTACCAATTTTTTTACGAATTTTAAGGAGTATAAAGTGCAAATCAAATCTATTGCAAATCCAAAAAATCAATCTTAATAATGAAAAAAGAACCAAACAAACCCTTACCAATTACGCGAAGATCTTTTATTAGTAAAACAGGCGTTGCCGCTGCTGGAATTACCATTCTCCCGAGTAATGTTATTTCGGGACTGGGACATAAGGCGCCTAGTGATAAACTGAATATTGTTGGAGTAGGAGTGGGAAGCATGGGGTTCGGCAACCTAAGAAATTTACAGAGCGAAAATATTGTTGGATTGTGTGATGTGGATTGGAAATATGCTAAGAATTGTTTTGATCACTTTCCCAAAGCGAAGAAATACAAGGATTTTAGGGTGATGTATGATGAGATGGGCAACGACTTTGATGCTGTTCTGGTAGCTACGGCCGATCATACCCATGCTATTGTGGCTGCCGATGCCATGGTCCGTGGAAAACACGTTTATGTGCAAAAACCGCTTACCCATTCCGTTTATGAATCCAGATTACTGACCAAATTGGCCAAGAAACATAATGTGGCCACCCAGATGGGGAACCAAGGGGCATCTGGAGAGGGAGTGGCCAAAACCTGCGAATTAATTTGGAGTGGTGCCATAGGGGATATAACCAAAGTAGAATCCTTTACGGATAGGCCCATTTGGCCACAGGGAGTGAATCCTCCTGCCCAAGGACAATGGGTCCCCGATACTTTGGATTGGGACCTGTTTACAGGCCCTGCAGAGTTGATACCCTACAATCAAGTGTACCACCCATGGAACTGGCGAGGATGGTGGAATTACGGTACGGGGGCATTGGGGGATATGGCCTGCCATATTCTACATCCCGTATTTGAGGCCCTAAAATTGGGTTATCCTACTAAAGTTCAGGGAAGTTCCTCCCTACTCTTGAAGGACAGTGCCCCAACGGCACAGTCCGTACAAATGATCTTCCCTGAACGCGGAAGAAAAGGTAAAATTAAATTGCCGGAAGTAGAGGTGAACTGGTATGACGGGGGTATTAAACCAGATCTACCTGCCAATTGGCCTAGTGGCAAAAATCCTAATAAGTCTGGAGGTGGTACATTCTTTTATGGTACCAAAGGTATTATACATGCTGGATGTTATGGGCTGGATCCGGAAATATTGGGTAGGGACATGCCCAAAGTTGCGGAGACGGAGCGCCGTGTAGAAAAGGAGATGGGACTCGACTGGGGCAAAGGGGCACATGAAATGGATTGGGTAAGGGCCTGTAAGGAAAATCCGGAGAATCGCAAACCCTGTACCTCCGATTTTTCAGAAGCCGGTCCCTTTAACGAAATGGTCGTTATGGGAGTACTAGCGGTAAGGTTGCAATCCTTGAATAAAATTTTGAACTGGGATGGGGAGAATATGAGATTTACCAATATAGGGCAGGATGAGACTATAAAGACTGTAATCCGTGACAATTTTGTAATGAAGGACGGACGTCCAAAATTTGAAAAGGAATGGACAGAACCATATTCTGCAAGCGAGTTTGCTGCCGAATTGATAAAACATACCTATAGGGACGGTTGGAAGTTACCGGATATGCCAGCATAAAAAATAAATTTTATCATATACTAAAGGGGAGGGGCAGGAGCTTCTTCCCTTTTTATGTATTGGCATCATCCGGATTTCAGTATCTAAGTCAAGCTGAGTACTTAATGGAAGCATTGCACTTACCACTTTGCACAACGATCTATTTCATGGAATGTATGCCGATCATATTGCCTTCGGTATCGCAGGCCAGAACCATAGCCCCATAATCGTCCAGGGAAACTTTGGACTTAAATACTTTTCCGCCTGCAGCTTTAACCCTCGATTCTTCCACACTGCAATCCTCGCTCATGAAATAGACAATTGTACTGTTGTTGCCAGCTTTAAATCCATCCATTTTGACCAAAGCTCCGGAGGCACTGTTCTTGGATTCCATATTGGCCGGAAAAAATAGCATTTTCATACTGTCATCGGCAGAAGCTGGCATGGGCATTTCATTAAGTTCAAGTTGAAATACGGTTTCGTAAAATTTTTTGGCCCGATCTAAGTCATCGACATAAATTTCGAACCAAACCACTGGGTTTACATTTTTCATAGTTTTATAATTTATTGTTTGATAAGACTTCCGGAGTTAATAAGGGTGTTCAAAATGAATGGGTCAAGGTTCATAGATCTTGGTTTAACTAATATATCAAAAAATCCCCAAACTTTGGATATAGAGCTATTAGCACTGCAAAAAGTTGGTTTGGGTTTATAATCTTACAGTGTAGATGGTATTTATAGGCAAGAGCCAATTGTTAGTAAACAGTAAACAGTAAGTAGTAAGCAGTAGTCTGTAAGCAGTTTTAAGTAGTCAGATGACAGTAATCAGTGTTCAGAGCTATGAGCCTAGACAAAAAAGAGTCCAGTTTCTAGGCTCTATTAGCAAGGGTTCTATATCCAATACATTTATATCGCACTATCCCCTTGCTCTTAAATCTTTACAAGTCTGACCTCAACCGACATTTTGTAAGGCCATTGTGGATGATTTGCTCCTTTTTCAAATTTTATAACCAATAATTTGGTATCTTTAGGAGGCTGGTTGTCATATAAATATGACCTATGATGAGTCACTATACG
>TARA_R110002020_G_scaffold101665_1_pt1 | contig 17960 bp, 20 predicted proteins | sample TARA_R110002020 | Tara Oceans TARA_R110002020 (sample SAMEA4396489) | marine metagenome | biome: Westerlies Biome; feature: [MES] marine water layer (ENVO:01000295) within the mesopelagic zone...; material: water (ENVO:00002006), including particulate matter (ENVO:01000060) such... | reverse complement strand
AAGAATGTATTCTCTATCTCGAACATACTCTAGTATATAGTGTTGGTTATACTTATTTGAATATCTAGGTAGAACATTATACGTCCCTTTCCTGATGCAACTAATTGAGTTTTGATTGTCCTCCCACGGTAACTCTAAAGTAACGCAACTAAACACTAAGTCTAAACCTTTAAACAAAGAAAAGTGACCCAAGCATTGCTCAGGCCCTTCATCCAACCTTGTTAGTACCGCCCTATACATTCTTTTTGTTACATTTAGGACATTTTTCTTTACCTAAAAAGCATAAAGGTAGCACCGCTATTAAGGCTAAAGCTAAAGATTGCCAAGTAATACCGCTAGAATCAATTTGACTTACCGCTGCGATAGCGAGTACTCCTGAAACTGTACGCTTACTACTCCATTTACCCTTATTGTCTTTAAACATTTCGGGGATAATGGCTATAATGCTTTTGGCTATTAATTTAGGTACTACAGCCATAACTATTCTTTTTTAGCCTTGTTGTTACTAATAAAGAAAGCTATCAAATCATCTATGTAACCAAATACTTTATTATCTTTAAGTGAAGGAGTTAACCTTACCACTATTCTAACTACAGCAAGGATAGCTAGTAATAACTCAGCTCCATTTGCCATTAAAAAATCTAAAACTTCCGACATAATAATCTTTGTTTAATTAAACTAATTTTTGTAAAGGTAGTGAAAAAACAGGAGAAAAGGTAGCTAAAACCCATCTTTTCACATCACCCTTACTTATTATTTTTTATTTTTACGCTTTTCTCGTATAGTTCTTATCTCAACAATCCACCTGTATATACCAAAAGTTACGGCTAATATAAGGGAGGCCATTTGAAGCCATTGTTCTACGTTGGAAAAACTTATACCTATAGCTGCTAGTTGAGCTACTGAGACTTCTGTGCCTTTAGTCATTTTTTTTTAAATAATTATATTTTTGCTATGGTTATTTTAACTCCGTAAATTTCGTCTGACGTACTACTTGGATTCCATTCAATAGTATTATACTTTCCTTTTACGGCATTGATTCCTGAACCTAAAGATAAGGTTGTATTTGTTGTTCCTGAATGAGATAAAACACTAGTCCCCGTGGTTAGTGTGCATAGATATACAGAGAAAGTATCGTTTGAGTTTGAGTAAAAATCTACAGATGTAGCTTTATAGCCTTTAGGTATCTGAAACTGAGCGTAAGCATTTACCCCTGATGAACTCACAACGGAGCTACCTCCTTCGGTTTCTGTGTAAATATAATACCTATCATCATCCAATTGAGTAAAGTCAAGAGGTGTGATAAAAATAGCGTCCTCATATATGTTACCTATATTGTTACCGTAATAATCACCCTCTATATTGTCAGATGTAAGGGTATTTGTAGATTTGTCATACTCAAACCCTGACTCAGCACCTAGAACTCCACCATCATTAAATTGAACCTCTTTATCGCTACCTGCTACGGAAGCACCACCGCTACTTCCTCCTATATGAGCAAGAGTGTAAGCTGTAGGAATTATCCTAGAGCTAGTGTCATAAACTCCATCAGGATTCCAAGTATTGATAGTTAAAGATGTGTCCCCTTTCTCAGCATTAGCACCTAAAGTTATTACCTCAAATTTATACCCTTGCGAACTTGATTGTATTTGAAAAGTCTTACCTGACGGCACATCGTAATCTAAGGCTGTAATAGCTACAGAAGTCGTACCTGTATCGTCAGGGGTTATTACCTCGTTTAATTTACATATAGAATCATTCTCTATAACCGTAGTTAAAACAGTATCGCCCGAAGCTACGGACTCCATTGGAGCTAATCCCGTATTATCCTCTATAGGTTCTTCAATATCTACAACCTCTATATCGGGAGCTACAAACTTATTGATTAGCCTACCCTTGAATGACCAAACTGATTCATTAGCCCTGTAAGTTAAACTTTCAAAAGAGTATATTTCATCGAAAATATCTGTACCATCTTCATCTACGTAAGTCCTTGAGAACCCATTTATAGGGTTTAACGGCTTTTTATAGTAGCTAATAGGTGGTTCAATTAATGTAGATTCAAGTCGGGTAGCCTCTATATAGTTGAAGTTTAGAATCTCGTCACTTATCAACTTGTGTACTTTAGATGCTGTACCTGCACCATCAACCTTCCATTCAGTTGACTGTGCAAGAGTACCACTACCATCATTTTCATCTATATAGATAGTGTTTATCCCTCCCGAAGTTGGTCCATCCCTAAATAATAAGTCAGAAATAACTAATTCCTCACTCCCTCCTGATGATTCATTATTAGAAACATAAGAGTCTACAGTTGAACCCGTAAATCCTTCACCATCCCTAAACGCAAATAACTCAACCGATTCGTAGATAGGTTCAATCGTGTACCCATCACAAAATGAGTCCTCCCTAGAGATAATAGTACCATCCATTTTTTCTATAGCGAACCAATCACCATCGCCTAAAGCTGAGTCCCAACCACCTGCATAATCATTATACACGAATACACCGCCTGCTTCGGGTACGGTAGATATATTGGTAGTTATGTTAATATCAAAATCATACTCTTCATAGTAACCTACCTCACTAGTTGTTTGTAATGAGAACACCCCTGTTCTAAACATTATAGCTGAATCAGCCCAAGTTTCACCGCCCGAAGGTTGGTCTACCCATTGACCTCCTGTAGCTGTTGCACCTGCAAAAACATCTGAGTCAGGTATAATACCTGCGGGGTTAGAGCCTATAGTTGGTTTCCAATACCTGTCTACGGTGGCTACATTATTATTATCAGACACCTTCAACCAAAACGGAAATCTAACCCTACCGAAAAATTGATTTGTAGCTGTATCGGTAGCCCTAGTTACTCTAATCTTCATTTTAACCCTTAGTTGATAGTTCACATCGTCACCATCCTCAAAGTAACCACTAAGGTTAGGCCCTGTCAAATCACCACCGAAACCACTCCATCCCGTGTTAGGTGTTTGCCACCTTGGGAAGTAATCAAGGGGTAATAAGTTAGCCCCCGCATTATTACCTTTAATTTTTACAGAGTTCAATTTCCCTCCAAACGTGGATGCCCTATTGTAGAACCCTGCTTGTGCTGTGGTTAAATCTATCCCTGTAGCGTAAACTCCCCCGTACTCCCCTGCTATAGTATTTACCGTTTCAATAGAAGTTAATTCACTTGCATCAACGCTTCCGTCCTTCTTATACAAAAAGTATGTATTTGTTACTAATTGCCTGTGGAATTGGGAAAAGTAAAACTTACCATCATTCATTAAGAACCTACATTGGAACGTTTTACAGATTTGGTTCAACACATCGTAATATGTAGAGAATTTTGTTTCACCGCTATCATTTATAGTTGTGAAAGCCTCTTTATATAGATACGTGTATTTACACATATCATTACTTGTAGAATGACTACCCTCATACCAATTCACCCTAGTAGCTAAAGCTAACCCGTTTGAACCGTAAGCATTCCCTACATCTAGTAAATCTATTATATCAGTAAGATACCCAACTAAATTTTCCGTGCCTTGGAAAGTGTCACCGTTAAGTTTTTTAAAATCTTTATTTTTTAATGATTGGATTCCATCAGTACAAACAACCTTCAAGTCAAAAGGGTAGCAATCATCTTTCTTTGACATAATCCGCTTATTAATAAAGCCAAGCCAAAACAATTTATAACCAAGTCCTGTTGGAGTGTAATCATTCTCTGAACTGTAAGTATCGTCTTTATAAACCCTTATACTAAACCTACTCTCGGTACTCTCAATTATATCTTTAGGGAATTGATTTAAGGTGGCATTATCCACATTCATAATGAATGTTAAATTGGACGGCTTTATTAAATCGTATGTTTTATCCCCTCCTTGGTAGCTCAAATCGAAGCCATTACCTCGGCAAGTGAACTCAGCGGCTTGCTTAACAAGGGTGATGTTATCTAAATGTACATTTACGTTAGCCCCACCTCTTTTCAGTATAAAAGAAGTTTGAGTGGTAGCTGTAAACTCTACAGTATGAACCCCCACCGTGTTTGGTATATACATTTCAGGGCCTGCTATGACTAAACTACCACTACCACTATTAGCTGTAACCTCATAAGTTAAGGTGTAGGCCTTGCCTACTTCCATAACGGCTTGTTGGTAAACATAAGAAAGCCCACCTGATGCTCCGTTAGATATAACTACACTTCCACTATCGTAGTAAGGTGCAACTCCGTCACCTGTAGCGGTTACGCCCCATCCTTCTAAATCTCCTGTAGCGAAGTCACCATTTAATAGTAGGTCAGTTTCGCTTTGCCATAAACCTCCACCTATCGTCCCATCGTTTTCGTTACCCGAAGAGTCTGTAGCCACTAAACCTGTACCTTCATCCAACTTATACCAAACTTTTAAGTCGTCATTTGTTATAGCCGTTCCTTGCCTTGAAGTTACTAATTTAGAACCGTGTTCGTAATCATAACTAACATCATTAACCGTCCACGCCTTATCATAGTATTGAAAGTCGTTAAACCTACATTTAGGTTGATAATCATATACTCCACCTGACTGATATCCACGACCTAAGTTATATAAGAGTAGCTGTGTCGTTGCAGGCGTGATAGAATCCTCTAACTCACCATTAACGTATAGAGATATAGTTGTTCCGTTTGAAACAAATGTAAGTCTATTATCAACTCCACCTTCGGGTAATTGATAATCAAAGTCGTGATAAGCCCAATCTGAATCTCTAAAGAAAACTTGACCGCTATGATTAAAACCTATATTCTTAGCTGTTGTATTCGACCCTATAAACCAATCTAAAGAGCCTTGCTCATAATTTGAAATCCAAAAAGATACAGTCCAAGCATCTGTTGATGTATCTATACCTGTCGATAACTCTATATAATTATCTCCACCATCAACACCATCTATAGCGAACTTCTCAGGGTGCATACTAGCCGAGTCGTGAATCTCGACTTTGTACAACTCCCTTCTAATATTCCTAAACTCCGATTTATATTTTAATGCCATATCCTTGTTTCTTTTCTACCTTTATTTTACAACCCTATTGATGTCTTCTTAATGTTTTGCCGCCTTTTTCCATAGCTATTTCATTACCTTTGATTGTAGCAATCTGAATACCCTCAGCATCTAAAGTGCCGAAAACCTCAACTCTTTGAACTCCACCGTTACCACCACCTAACATTGCGTTAGGAATAATTGTACCTGCTTGTTTAGGCACGAATAATTCAGGGCCACGTTCACCAACCATACTTACTTTACCGATAGAAGGATTACCACCGTTAGCGAATTGAGGTATTGGTTGAGCTGCGATTGCTGCAATTTGCGCCCCTACTAAAGCCGCCATCATTGGGGCAGCCTTAATAGCTCCTATACCTGTTTGCCCTGCTACTTTAGTTATGGCTACTGCTCCGTTAATTGTAGCTGATATTAAAGCTGCTATTTTATCTGCAATAGCTTGCTTTTTCTGCAACTTCTTTTTCTCCGTAGCTAAATCTGCATCTAATTTCTTAATTGCATCAACTTTGTCTTGTTCAGCCATTGTAGAGTTATTTATAGCCGTTAAATCTTTAGCATAAGCGTTATCTAAAGCTATAGATTTATTCTCTATCATTTGACCAAATATATCACCAACCATCCCGATTGCCTCGCCCCATTTAGCTGCAAATGATTCTATTTTTGAAGCCCAAGACACGGTACTTTCTTCTAATTTTTCACCAAAACTTTTAAGTTCATCTTCCGCTGATGGAGGTATAGATATATTTAACTCTATTTCTTCTATCTCAAAATCATCCTCAACATCGTTGGCTACCTTGGGGTCGTTAAGTGTTTTAACTGTAGGTGTGGTATCTCCTTTTATTTTAGCGTTAACCCTATCTAAAGATTCTTCGTAACCATTTAATAGTTTTTTAAGTTCTATTAAAGACTCTTCTTGTCGTAAGAACGCATTAATCTGAGCATCACTAGAACCTTGGGCAGACATAAACCCTCTAGTTAGGCTTTCAACCTCTTCTATTTCCTCCTTAATACCTGCGATACTCTCAGATAATTCTTCCGCAGTTAGTTGAAGGCTACTTTTACCGAAATTATCTAATTGTCTATTAATTTCAGACAATCGGTCTGCTGCTGTTTTTGTAGCAGGGTTAAAGTCGTCATTTAAAACATCGCTTGCATCTTCCGTTTGCGACATATATGCATACAAAGCTACACCTATCGCTGCTAAAGCTACTGCGACTGCTCCTAATGGGTTAGATGCTATCGCTAGAGTTAACACCTCAAAACCTGCTGATAATGCCGCCATACCACCACTAGCTGCGTAAGCTGCCACTACCGACTCACCTAGTAATATACCAAAAGCACTCATACCTGCTATAGAGAAAGGTATTATTGCTCCTAAAGCTCCAAACGCAGTACCTAACATTCCCACACCTGCTGCCATTAAACTCAAAGTTAGCAATAGAGGTCCAACTACAGCGGCTATAGCCGTTACTTTAAGAATCATATCCTTTGTTTCAGGAGCTAACCCTTGAAACGCACTTGCTAATTCTGTTATCTTGTAAATCATTGGCAGTAAGGCTTCGGCAAGTAAAGCCCCAATCTCCATTTTCATAGAGTTAATAGCAGAATCCATTATTAACAATTTCTGTTTAGTGGTTTTACCCATTAAATCAGTCATTGCTTTTAAAGCCCCTGTATTTGTATGATATTCTTCTGTAAGTTGAGCTACTTTATCTTTATTTTCAGCTAAAATAAGTAATTGGTTGGCAGATGTAACTCCCGCTAACTTCATAGCTCGCTCTAAACCTAATTCTCCTTGTGTAACTAAATCTAACACCTCAGTAAAGTCTCTACCCTCCTTATGGAGTTTCATAAATATCTTACGAAGTCCTGTACCTGCTTTAGAAGCCTTGATACCGTTATCCATTAAGACACCCATCATCGCTGCTAACTCTTCTAAGTCCATCCCTACTGCATTTGCAGAAGCCCCTGCGTGACCAAAAGCTGTGCTGAATGTACTTAATTGAATAGATGAATTTGCTGCTGCTGAGGCTAATGTATTAGCAACTCTAGCTGCTTCACCTGACCCTAATTGGAAAGCATTAATAGATGTTGATACTGTTTCTGCCGCTAAAGTTAAATCTTCACCCGTGGCTAAAGCTAAGTCAGAAACCGCTTTAGTCATATTATTAATCTCTCTTGGATTAAACCCTTTTCTACCTAAGACTAACTGTAGTTCAGCAAATTGTTGAGCCGTGTATCTAGTTGTTGCTCCTAAAGTTTTAGCTGAGTCTGTCAAGGCTTTAAACTCTCGCTCTGTAGCACCTGTTACGGCAGCCACCTTAGTCATACTATCCTCGAAGTTAGCAAATGTATTTAAAGCTGACTTACCTAAAGCTGTTAATGGCGCAGTTATCCCGAAAGATAGCATAGAACCCATACGTGCTGCCTTAGATGCGAAACCTGCTAAAGACTTGTTAGCTTTACCAAGACCTTGCTCTAAGCCTTTGATATTCGCAGCAACAATTATCGAAATAGTCTTTATTCCACCCATTATTTATTGTTTTTTTTTAACATTATCTGTCTGTGTCGCTCTATGTTCTGTAAGCGTTGTTCGTCTGAAATAACCATTTTGTTCTCTATTTGAGAACTTTTAGAGTCCCACGGGAAAGGTAGTATCTCAGAAGGGGCTTTACGCTCTTTTAAATGTGGTGATAAACAAGAGTGTACTATCATCCTAGTTTGCTCCCAATTATTTTGAGCTTGTTGTTCTTGATGGTTTAAGAATCCTGTAAGCCGATTGTTAAAGGAGCGAGGGGTATGGTCGTACAATTCATCATACGCCAACCCCATCATTCCTAAACCTGTTTCCTCTAAAATATCCCAAGTAAATTCTTGGTCTAGCTTAGAATCTACTTCCTTCCCCTCTTTTGCTTTCCCTTTTCTTGGGGTTGCTCTAATTGGAAGGCTTCAAATATTTCACCGATTTTACCAAAGTCCTCATTATCAAGCCATTCCTCAATATCTTGAACTGAATACTCAAATGGTTCACCGATTTTCTTTGCACCTGATTTTAGACCGTGAAAGGCGATAATCCCTATGTGGTCAACTTCCGTTCCTAATTGGTACATTTCACTCAGCTTTAAGTTACAAGCCTTGCAAATCTCTTTAATACCTAAATAAGAGAATCGTATTGGGCGGGCTTTACCGCCAATTTCTACTTTATTCATCTTTTCTACCTTTTTTATGAATAGTTAATACTAACTTTATGCTACCGTAATAGCACCTGAACCTGTAAGTGATACTGAGAAAGAAACATTATCCTCCACACCTGCATCTGCTGATACACTTGTGATTAATGCTGAACCTGTATAAGTTTCAGTCGCACCGTCAAGGTCGAAGATTACAGTTACCGCTGAACCAACGATTAAAGCGTTCACCATATCTTTATAAGAAGCATCACCTGCTAATATATCAACGAAAGAATCACCACTCATTTCCCAAGACATTAAGCCTGAAAGGTTTTCACCCCAACCGTTAGAGCCTTTTGTTGTTGAATCACGTAAATCTCTATTGATTGTAAAACTACAGCTTGTAGAGTGAGCCATTGACTCGCCTGCGATTGATAGCGTTACCGCTGTTGCGTTTAAAATTGCCATTGTTATTAGTTTTTAATTATTAGACAGTTAAAATTTATGTTTTTGTAGAATTTTTCAGCTTGCTTATAGTAACCATCGTCTAGGTCTTGAAACCTAAAACTAGCCGTATAAGATACACCATCCTCGGTGTACGTAACTGAGTACTTATCCAAAGCCTCTACAATGGCTTTAGCTTGTTGATATGTTGTGTTATATGAATCTGCAAAGCACGCTAATCTAAGGAATACTTCGCAAGAACTAAGTGATGTATCTTTTGTCATAAAATTAGACACGCCCGCTATATCAAAGGTTGTGCTTGGGTAAGCCGTTCCTTGTGGTATAACAACAGGAAACACTTTAGTTTGTTGAACGCATTTAAGCGAGGCTGAACCGAAGTAAGAATAAGAATCAGATACACTACTAAGGCTATTTAATTGAATAAGCCCGTACCCTGTGTAATTAGATTGGAATGAAAACGACTTAGACCCTGTGCCTGCATTAATTTCATCGCCCTCGTATATATCATCACCTCCTATAGTTGTACCTATATTTACGCTAGTTTTATAAGCCGAGTCGTATTCATAACTAACTACATAGTTCATTCCATCAACTAAAGATACTAGAGCGTAAGTTAAACCATTACCACTACCATCTGTAAGCACTTTGATACTTGTTTTTGATGAAGTCCAACTAATAGTTGTAGAACCACCCGCCTGCACAAACCAACCGTCAATACCTGTAGCAAAATCAGGATTAGTCACAAGCTCAACGCCTGTGTCCTCGTTCGCAACATTAAAGCTGTAACTAGAACGTAACTTATCGTATATTTTCTTACCTATTACTGCGAACATATCTAAAAACCTGCGTTTCTTAACATTTTATTTATCACTTTATCAATACCTTTTTCAGCTTTTGCTGAAACGGATGCGTGCATCTGCTTCCCTGTAGCCTCGAAAATATCTTTTCTAGGGGCTTGTATTTTGTTACCTTTAATTTGCATAGCAGCTAAATTGTAACTCTCTTTGCCCTTTACCTGTATTGGAGTGGTTCTACGTTTGATAGGCCCGACATATAATCGTGGTGTCTTTGCTCTCCTTGCAGTTACTACTCCGATAGTTTTCCAAGTCGGTGTTCTCCCTAACTTCCTAGTACCTTCAAAGCGGTTAAATTCAGCACGATAAGCCTTCTGCATACCCCTAGCAAGCATATCACCTGCGGGTCGTAATGCCTTGTTTATCACCGTTCGTGAGTTTTTAGCAGACATTTCTAGCTTTTTAAAACTAGCCATAACATCTTGCATCCCCTCTAACTGAATCCTTGTACGCCTTTTAGCCATAATACTATATAGGTGAACTCGTTGGTAAATCTTGTTTTACGAATATCTCTATAAACTCTTTTCTAGGGTCTATAACAAAACCTAAAACCTCATAAGAATCGCCTGTTGAAACTTCTTCTACAATCCAATTAGCTTTTATCACTTTAGTTTCGCTTGAATACCTAATAGTATAAACGAACCTACCATAGGATTGAAGTTCCATTCCCTCGAACTTTTCTTCTATATCTCTAAGGGTTTTTACGTTCTTGTTAGCCCATACTGTAGCAGCTGTTGTGAAAGTGTCTGAAACACCTCCAAAACCATCTTGTGTGCTTGATATGGACTTCAACTTGATACGTTGATTAAACTCCCCTGCTTTTATTTTACTTATAAACGACATATCTTAATGGTAGCATTTATAAGGTTGTAGTAATATTTCAGAAGCCATTGGAAATTTCCTCTTTCTATCCTCTCTGAAAAAATACATATCACTCACAATCAGCTTAATAGCTTGGTGAATAGCTTGTGGCACATCACTTGCAGCCGTTCCAAAACCTGTATCAAATTTGTACCAAAACACGTTAGATGCATTAGTTGATAATGTAGGAGTTGTAAAGGTACTTTTAAGGTAAACAATAGAAGGATTAGAGTAAGCATCTACGTAAGCATCTGTTGATGATTGTTCTGCACCGTTTTCATCAACCCAATTAACAGGTTCGGCAGTTAAAGTACAATCAGGAAAAACTAAAGAAGCGGTAGCTCGAACCGAAGTGAAAAACAACTTGTATTCGTGTGTAATGAAATTTCTACCGCAATAATTCTCAGCCATTTCCGTTGCTGCATCAATATATACCCCTAACAAATCATCTTCATCAGAAGTGTCTATACGAAGGTGTGCCTTAATATCAGTAACCGAAACAACCTTAGTTGTAGGGTTATTGCTTAAAACTAAGTCCCCTTGTGTGTTTAGATTAGGGTTTAAATACATATATATATCTCTACGTTAAAGGTTAAAAGAGGGAAGCCCCGAAGGACTCCCACTTAATCAATTATAATCTCAATCTACTACTCAATCAAAGACTGCATTACGCTACCATTTTGAGCGCAAATACCATCTACAAGACCTGTAGCAACCATACGACCTGCACCGATACCCGCTTGCGTGTAAGGGTCAAATAATACGTCTAATCCACCAAAGATTCCCATATGTACTTTAGAGAAGTCACCGCAAAGAATTTTATCGTTTGCAGTCGTTCCATCAGAACCTAAAGCACCTGAAACGTGGTAAGGAGTGTTGTTAATCATCTTATCTTTCAAGTCCAAGTAACCACCTGTGAAGTCAGCACCTGCTAAACCTGCAATAGTAGCCCAAGCAGCAGGGTTAAAGATGTACGAAGTACGAGAATCTAAACCAACACCATTAGCAATTAATTCAGCTTCTAAACCTGCAACTAAAGCAAGAGTAGCAGCAGCACTTGTTGAATAAGCACCTGCATCTTTAAAGATAGACTCAGGAGCAGAAGTAACATCACCCTCAGCCAATAAAGCAGCTTCCATTTTAGCCATCATTGAAGCAGCTAAATTTCTACGTAAAGCACCTTCTAAACCTGAATTTTGAACCAATGATTCAGCACTCATATCTACGATAGAGATAATTTTCTTTGGGGCAAGTGTTTTAACACCTAAAGAACCCGCAGCAGTTGGAGCACTACTAACATTTTCTGCTACCCAATTAGATACAATATCTTGAACGATTGGGAATTTTCTATCAGCAGCCATTCCTGAATAGAAGTTTGCACCCGCAGCCTTCAATACAGAGTTAGCTTGCAATTGGTCAATGAAAGAAGCAACTTCTACAGGCGCAGAGTTACCTGTCAATACAGTTGCAGCACGTTCCTCTTGACTTCCGTTTAATACAGAGTAAGGAATTGCGATACCACGGAAAGATTGGTTAGGGTTCTCGTTACGAGCCTCTTGGTCCATTTCCTTCACTAAACCTTCTACACGACCTGAATAAGCAGCTTTAGCAGCATCTACGAAAGAGTAACCTCTTAATTCTTTTGATGTACTAACGTCTTGCGTACTGTAAGATACAGGAGCAGCAGCGATTTCAGCGTTTAATTTTTCTTGTCTTTCCACCGTTTCGATGTTTTTTTGTAGTTTATCAATAGACTCCATTTTACCATCGTAAGAAACTTGTTCAGTTTCGTTGAAGTCACGATTTTCAGTTTTGCAAGTTTCAACCATACCATTTGCATCAGCAATTAAGGTAGCTCGGTCTTGGCGTAATTCTACAGAATTTTTCATATCCGTTTCTTTAATTTTAATTCGTTAGTTAATAGATTCATTGTCGAACCAACTTCTTTTCTTTCTTCCTGTTGCTCTTTTGTTGATTCAGGTAGTTCTTCTTTTTCGCTTGATTTCTCAAACGCCTCTAAAGAACGAAGTGCAACATCCGTATTTGCGTAAGCACCTACGCCTACTATTGATACATCTACTAATCGACCTATCTTGTTGATAGTTCTTTTAGTCGTATCACCATCTTTATACCAATCATCATCTTCTACTGTAAAAGCAAAAGAAGATTCGTATAATAGACCTCTTCGCATTAATTCAGCTACATCATTACCTGTTGTTGTGTTAGGTAAAGTAGCTTCATAAACTAACCCTCGTTCATCTACAGATAGCTTTAATGAGCCACCCATATTTCTATCAAGAATTAAGTTAGGGTCGTGATTAAAGGTAAGTATTACATTATCCTCTAAACGCCCATCAAACGCTCTCTCTGCGATTATCTCTCGGAAACCTAAATCTCGGCTTTCCGTGTCAAATAAAGCAGCGTAACCACGTACTTTCACTTCGTCAGAACCTTCATCCAAACGAACCTCGTAGTTACCATTATATATCCTTGTTTCCGTGTTCTTCATAGCTTTTTTATTTCTTTAATAAATAGCAACTATATCTCTAGCAGTTGTACCTGTTGCAAACACTTTATTCACATAAATACCTCTAAGGAATGTTCCGCTTGGTACGTTTTTAAGTGTAACTACTGTACCACCGTGTAAAGTAACTTTTACGTGGCCCTTAGTCCCGATGTACAATTCAGCCTTCTTTACAATAAGGTCGCTAGAGTCGTCCCCTGTAATCTCTTCACCGTAACCACCTTGGTTCTTGTGTAACTCTCGGTGTTTAAGTTGGTTATCTGTTAAAGCTTTTTGTTTAGTTTTATTACCTGCTTTTGCTCTTGTAGCCATATTATAAATCTGTTCTTTTGGTTGACTCTCCTAATTTATCTAAAGGTAGCATATTCGATTGCATATACACCTTATCACTTTCTCCACCCATAGGGTTTAAATCTTCAAAAGACCTTACTTCATCAGGTGTAAGTACACCAATGTTTAGAAGGGTTCTATAGTAATCTGCTCTACTCTTTGAGTCACCTCTAAGAATAGCGTTAAGATTAAACTTGAAGTATTGCTTACCTCTCTTATTAGAAGGTATTAATTTGTTATTTAATTCGCTTTCAATACGCTTAATCCACGGTGTAATAGTGTGTACCACAAAGTCGATTTGTTGCGCCTCAATATTGCTATATGTCGCTCTACTCAAGTCATTAACTAAGTGATTAGGCACTCTAAAGATACGACAAATATCACTAACTTGATACTCTCTTGACTCTAAAAATTGAGCTTGATTGTTTGGTACAGTTCTACTAACCCAATCCATTCCTTCTTCAAGGATAGCAGTTTTACCCGCATTATTAACCCCTGAGTAGTTAGAACTCCAAGACTCTCTAAGTCTTTTAGCTGTATCAGGCTTTAGTGTGCTAGGATGTTTAAGAATACCACCTAATTGTGAGCCGTTCTTAAACCAATTCCCTGCGTGTTTATCTAAAGCTAAAGAGATTCCTAAAGTTTCAGCAGCTACTTCGATTGGCGATTTACCTGTAACACCATCAAAGGATAAGCCTTTAACGTGAATCATATTTATAGCTTGTACCTTTCCTGAGATTGGATAAGTATTCCCTCTTTCCTGACTTATTTCATAATAAACTTCCCTTCCATCAGGCGACAAGAAAACATCAACATCATCGTATTGGATAGGGTGTATAGCAACGGGTAGTCCACCTTTATTTCTTTCAATGTAAGCGCAAAAGTTTCCATCAAAGGATAAATCTACTAACGCTCTTTCAAAAAACATAAAGCTGTTGTATAACGAGGAAGGTTGCTCACCGATTAAAACATTTAACGGGTCATTCGTTAATTTTATCTTATTATTTTTTTCATCTTTAGAATAAAGCGAGATTGGAAGGGAAGCTACTGTTTCAGATAGGACTCTGACACAAGACCAAACCGCTGCAATGCGGATAGCTTGATTTTTGGACACATCTTGACCTGCGCCATTAAAAATACTATTAATCACCGTAGACCCAAAGATAGAACGCTGTTCTTCTTTAGTTGCGGATTTTTTGCTTGTAAAAATGTCGAATATACCCAAAAGCCTCTTTAATAGTTATACTTATGTAAATAGTAAAATAGCCCAAAACCTGAACTACTTTTCGTGATTATTTTTAAGTTTTAATAAACTTTGCGCTAAAACCTTATAGACGTAGCGAGTTGAAACACCTTGCACTATAGCTATTTCATCCATTTTAAGGGCGTAATCAAACCTCAAATAGATTAAATTCTGAGCAAGTTCACTATCTAATTTAGGCACTTTAGCCCAAACCTCATCAGCTCTACTATCATAATCATCCTCTAAAAACGGTTTTAAAGGCTCTCTAAGGCGATAAGTCTTATGGAAAGGGGAAGAGGTTGACAATACCTGATTCGTGACCACACGGGCTACGAAATAGCGTAATTGGTTTGTTTCGTATAAAGATTGTATAGTTTCATCTAGCTGAGTCAGTAAGATTACATTCACATCTTGAAATAAATCATCAAGAAGGTGTAAATCCTTGTTATTACTTAACACCGAGGCGCAAATTTCTTTAATAACCCGCTGCTCTTGTGCTATAATTTGATTTTTAGATAAAGAATATTTCTTTTCCATCGTATGCTGAATTTCCTCCGTTTTTATTATTCATTGCTTCTGACAAGCCCATTAAGCAAGCCACTACGCCATCTATTTTGTCATTTGACTTCGCCTTATTCGGTTTTACGTTACCTGCGGGGTCTAAAGCTAATACTACATTAGACATCATCCATCTAAGAACAGGATTACCGCCGTGTCTAATCTTACCGCCAAGAATTAATGTTTCAAACTCTTTTGTAGCGGGTGACATCGTTCTATACCCTTGACCTACAGGTATCATAGGGCAACCTTCTTCTGTAAGGTCTATCACAATCTGTGATGCGTTCCATCTATCGTATGCAACTATCTGTATATCATACTTTTCAGATAAGTCCCTGATTTTTTGTTTAATGTAGTTGTAATCACACACATCACCATCAGTAAAGGTTACATAGCCTTGTCTTTGCCATTTAAGGTAATCAACCTTATCTCTTTCTGAGCGTTTATGAGCGTTATCGGAAGGGATGAATGAGTGTAGAATTAAATCGTAACTACCCTCTTCATCAGGAAACAGCAAAGCTAGACAGGTAATATCTCTAGTGGATGCTAAGTCCAACCCCACATAACAGCGTTTACCCACTAAACGACTTTCGCTTACAGGTTCATCGCAATCCATCCACTTATCATCACTAATCCACTTAGTTTCATTGGCTACCCATTGGTTGAGGTGCAACCTTCTAAATGTATTTTCGTAAGATGGTTCATTTTTGGCTTTTACGGCTTGTTGGCGCATATATTCCTCGGTAATAATCGTACCAAACCCAGGATTTGCCTTCCTCCAAACGGCTTCATCGAATATATCATCGTTCTTATCTGCCTCATATACAACACCTAAGAAAGAATCATCTTCAATAACCCCCTCAATCAGCTTTTTAGAGTAATCATATAACTCTTTACATATGTGGTCTTTTTGATGCCCTGCTCCCGCTGTAGTAATTCCTAGCATCAACGGTTCTTTTCTAGCACCCATCGAAGTAAGGAGTACATCGTAGAGGTCACGATTCTTGTGCGAGTGAATTTCATCCAATAAGCAACAAGATAAGTTAAGACCGTGCTTAGTATCTGCATCAGCCGAGATAACCTTATAGTACGAGCCTACCTTATCGTAAGTGATAGAGTCACGGTAAGTGTTTGAGCGTTTAATCAACTCAGGCTCTTGTAGACACATTTGCTTAGAGATTGAAAAAGACAAGCGTGCTTGCTCCTTATCTGCGGCTGCCGAAACAATCTCAGCACCCTTCTCACCATCTGAAAATAGCATATAAAGGGCTATACCGCACATTAGATTCGTTTTTCCGTTCTTTCTAGGGATGAATACGAAGCATTGTCTGAACTTGCGTAATTTTGTCTCTTTTGACTTCCAACCAAACAAAGGGCGAATAATATCATCCTTTTGCCACTCTTCCAAGATAAATCTCTTACCTGCTAAATCCCCCTTTACGTGCTGACAGAATGTTTCGATAAAATCAACAGCTCTTTTAGCTGCCTTTTCATCAAAGTAGTATCTATCTTTGTCTATGTGGTGTAGGTTATTCATCGTTATTGAAGAAATTTTCTATTTTAATGTCAGGCGTTTGAGCTGAACTTTCAATAGCGTTTACCTTTGCTCTACTCGAAGGAGTTAAGCCGAACTCTTTTAGAAGGGCGAATAACCTTACAAAGGCTTGATTTGCAATTAAGACTTCGGGTCGCTGTATAGACTTTGCGTGTCCCTCTCTTGAAGTTACTTCCTGAGTAGGCCCAAGTTCATTGATTATCTCTTTAGCTTGCTTATAATCGCCATATGCATCACATAGGAGGGTAAGGGATAGTTCATCAGCCTCGGTTAGTACGGTCATATCTCCTAGCAAGGTGCTTAGGTGGATAAATGATTGCTGACCATCCTCAGACAGCCAACTAGGAATAGGTGGAATAGATACAGGTAGTTTAGGCTCGTTAGGATTAACTCTATCGTTCCTTAACGTGCCTCGCTGTCTTTTTAATTCTGTAGGTATTCTTTTCATAATCATTTCATTATTTGGTAAATGTAAGAAAAATTATCTATATAAACAAATAGATGTTTAAGGGATTTGTTTTTAAAGAAAGAAAAAGTAACATAAAAAGAAAGAAATACTCTTTATCCTTATCCTATATCTATAGGGGTATGCTTGACCCCATCTTGACCCCATTTAGACCTCAATTAGACCCCATTTAGACCCCTAAAGTGTAAAAGCCTATCACTCAGGGAGTTATAAGAAAAAGTATGTTTTTTTGATATTTTTTAGGTATAGATTAGGAATTTAACAAATGTTGATATATATTTGTACCAACAAAGAAGCTAAGAACTCAAAAACTACAAATTATGACACCATTTGAAATTAATTGGACTGATGGAACAACAACCAAAATGGTTAAAGGTAAAGTAGTAACAGTTCCAACTATTAAGAACTAAAAAAGAACAGGCATAGGTGATTAACGGTTAAACCTAAATAATCTCAGCTACCGAGCGTAATACTTCGACACCAAACCTGAGAGCCTGTTAAAATATAAATAAAAAAGGATAGTCACGACCTGATTATTAAACTGTAACAAGTCGGTTACAATCCAAAAGACCACTCGTAGTACGTGATGCTACAACAAAAATTATCGTTTGGTCTAGTACGTGAGCAAGCTGCGAGAACGCTGCAAACATAACTCCCTAAACACTATATATAAATGGTGCGTAATTGGTCTTACATAGGGAGCATAGTACGTGAGCAAGCTACGGGAGTGCTGCACATCAGAAGGTGGTGAAATTGGTAAACACACGGGTTACACACTCGTACCTTGCAGGTTCGAATCCTGCCCTTCTGACAACGAGAGTTTCCTGCGTGAGTGGAGCATATAGTGAAAGTCCTCTTACATTACTAAACCGAGAGGCAAGAAATCCTACCCGTGGGAAGGTAGGTA
>TARA_R110002020_G_scaffold6721_5_pt1 | contig 17972 bp, 4 predicted proteins | sample TARA_R110002020 | Tara Oceans TARA_R110002020 (sample SAMEA4396489) | marine metagenome | biome: Westerlies Biome; feature: [MES] marine water layer (ENVO:01000295) within the mesopelagic zone...; material: water (ENVO:00002006), including particulate matter (ENVO:01000060) such... | reverse complement strand
CACTCGTGTCTTCCGTGGTTGTAAAGTCAAGGAGTTCTCAATGACTGCTGATACAGATGCTGCCGTCAAGCTCAATCTCGGATTCGACGCAGCACTTTGTTACACCGACACAGGTAGACTTGAGGCGGGTAATAATAAGGGTGATAGGTACAATCCACATAGAATATTTGAGGATGTGGCCAATACTGAGCTAGCTAGGAGAATAGCTGGTATAGGCAAGAGAACCCAGAAGCCCTTCATGTTCTACAACGGTATCATACAACTCGGTGGTGTGACTCTTGGACAAGTAGTGTCCTTCGATTTGAAGGGCAAGACTGGAGTGGCACAGCATTACACCATATCTGGTAATAACATAGCCAATGCCGCTACGGACCAAATACCGTTTGGTGGTGCTAGAAATGCTAGTCTAGCCATAGAGGGCAAGACTGAGTACGAACTAGATATGGAGATAATAGTCGATGACCCCACTCTGTATCATCAAATGAGAAGAGCGGTTGAGAGCTTCGATGATACCACTAAATTCGTTAGACTATCCTTCACTAAGCAAGGAGCCGAAGCTTCTTCTGGTAGAGAGAGCATGGATATTGTTATGGATGACTACTTCATCACTGAGGCCCCTCTTCCTATACCAGATGACAAAGGACCACTTCGCTCAAAACTCAAGATTATGCCAAAGACACTGAGGGTCTTCACCCAAGACACAGTGTTTCACTACTAGGAGGAAACATGTTACCAAGAGCCGGAACCAGAAAATGGAAGTTCCGAAAGCTAGGTGCATCGGGTTACGTTGATTGGTTGAACGAAATACTGGGTAGAAATGTTGTAATCGAAGGAAGAACATCAAGAAAACAGATTGATGCTCTAATGTTAGATTTGATGGAAACTCCACCTTGGGTAGAAGCTGCCTTAGACTCACTTAAGAAAAAAGAAGTTGTCGAAGAGGTTGATGGTATCGAGCCCTCACTTGAAGACGAGAAAGAGGTTATTGAAGAGATACACGAGGAGTTACAGGAGGAGGAAATTGAAGAAGCTCCTTTGGAGGTTGTTGAGGAAGTAGCCCCTCCAGAACCTGAACCCAAAAAAGAAGTTATCATTATTTCAGTTGAGCAACCATTCGTTGCTGCAATAGATTACAATTCCATGACAGTGCGTGAATTGCGTGAAGTATGCAAAGAACGTGACATCACCGTAAGAGGTACGAAGTCTGAGGTTGTCCTCAGACTGAACCGATACGATGATGGTATCATGGATAACGCCGCAACAGACGAAGCTGATGCCCCCTCGGAAGAGGCTGTAGATGCAGAGTCGGATGCCCCCTCGGAAGAGGCTGTAACCAAAGGTGATGAAAATGCAGATAGCAGACAAAGAAATATTATTGACGAAGAGGAATGAACAGAAACACGTATTGAGCGCCAGTCGGGATAATCCTGACTTGAAAATGGAGGTGTGGACTCGTGATGTTACATTCCTTGACATGCAGAACGCTGCTCAAACCATGTTTAAGATGGAGAATGACGGTACGGCCAGCTTAGATTTGGAGGGCTATTGGAGATACGCCTTCAGACACTGGGTTCTAAGGACTAATCCCTCAATGACGCCCGATGAGTTGAGTGACGTAAATGCTTACATTGGTGAGCAATTATCTTCCATACTTCCCAAGCCTACTGAGCTGGCGGAGGCAATGCAAGGGGGTTTTACGAAAGCGAACAACTGAGGATTCAGAGGTATCTGGAGCAGAAGAACTACACTGGCACGGATGCGTTGGTTCTTCAAAATCAGTTGTTCGCCTATTTCGTAGCGAAACATTATGGCATATCGATAGTAGAGGTTTTAGAAATGAGCATACCAGTCTTCCAGCAATCACTCACTTGGGCTCTTGCCATGCAGGACCGTGACAACAAAGAAAGAGCGAGACAAGCCTTGGAAAGCAAGACTGGTAACGAAACCATTACACTCGACTACTCCTTCCTAAACTCGGAGGAGTTCTGATGGTGGCGTTACTACAACTTAGAAACGCTCTTCTTGAAGTCAACAATTTAGCTAGAACGAGCAATTATGCCATAACTATTATGAGTGGTCTAGTTAATGGTATAGGAAGTGCTTTTAGTGCTGCTTTCGGCATAGCCTCTGGTGCAGTAACTACTGCTTTTGATACCATGTCAGACTTGTATGACACACTCATAAAGCCTATAGTTGATAGACTCACAAATCTGAGCATACCGACTTTCAATCTAGTGAACCCATTTACCATTCTAAGAAACGAACTAGAAGAAATCAAAGTTCTCATTGACAATATCAAGGACTTCAGCCTCACCGATGTAGTGACTAATTTAGCTCCAGACTCCATAGCCTCCCCCGTGAGGGCGATTACTGCCGCTGGTGCAGCATATCAAACTGCATCCAATAATCCCAATTTCACGTTTCATATGACGCAGAACCTAAGTGGCATAACGGACAAACTGGATAAAAAGAACTTAGCCAAACAAATAGCTAATGAGATGTCGAGGGAGTTCAAGAGCAGATTAGGTGTCTTACCGGGTGGCGGGGGCTTGTTCTGATGCCCACTGGCACACCAATCCGTTTGGTTCGTGAAGACGGTGGATTGATATCTCTGAATGCCACTCAGGTAGCAATGTCTACTGAAAGAGAGTTTGGGCCAAAATCAATGCCTTTTGCTGGCAGCGAGCGTCTGGCTTTAGACTTGAACATAAACAAAGCCATGATTAGAATAGATGGTTTCTTCTCTGATGATACTCAAGCCACAGGAGCAGCCGCTGCTGAAGCTAAGATAAATTTCAATGTCAATGCAGCAAAACAAAACTTCGTCTCTTCTAGTAATTTAAGCGCTTTCTTCTCAAGTACAAGCACTCCCTCCTTATTCTTGCAATCAACAGATGGGACGGTTTCTAGTATTATTTTTACAGAGGACAATACTGCCACTACTGGTTATAATTCATCCACTAACGCACTAAAGGTGAATGTTACTAGTACAACTGCATTGCTTTTAGCTAATGCCGTTAGTTCAGCGATAAACGACCAGCACTCCTCGTACTTCACAGCTTCGCTATACGACGCATTGGACAAGGATGGCAATGCACAAACTAACTCAGGCGTCTTGATTAAGCAGGTACAAAATGGCAAAGCTGGAAATCATAAGTCCACTCCTAACTTTACCGCTAGTGGATATTTTTTCCTCCAACCACAAGTAGAGAAATTTTCAGGTGGTAGAGATGCTGAACAGAAGTCAGCAGGGGACAAGGCTCAGGACCTATATTCTATAGTTAATAACAGCAGTAGGACATTTAGAACAGTGCTTTATGAAGCCATGCCTGATTTCCTCTTTCTTTTTGGTAAAGACGCTTTGAAAGATAGAAGCTTCGTCGTCGGCGGCTCTGCTAGTGATTACATAGTAGGCTTACAGATTCCTTACAATAGTAAAATAGCAGTCGGTAACAATGAATATATTGCCAAGAACTTCTTCATGCCCACCGGCGTTTATAACAAGAAACAGAAGGACTCCACAAACGCAAAACTGGCAGGAGTTGAGTTTGACATGTCTAATGACTTCACAGGCATCCAAGGGGGTATCTCATCTCTGGACATAATATACGATGCCGGTGAAGCCATCTACAATTTTGAGTTACGTTTCCTACCTGCTGATGTAATGCTGTGATATTATGACTGTACTGGGGAGGAGGAATCATGCGTTTTTCTTCGATGGCGTTAGCGATAGTATAGTAATACCACAAGGTCGTTTCTCAAGCATTGGAAAAACGAACCCAGAGGGTCAAGAAGACATCAGGGGTCTTCTCAACCCAGAGCCCAGAGGTGGTTCCGAGTCCATAACATCAGGGCTTTTCAACGAGGAGATTACAATCGAGGCTTGGCTCATGCCAGACCAAGGAGGCACTGTCCTTGAGAAGAGTGGGCAGTACAAGCTTTCGGTTGGTAAGATACACGAAGCCGCTCCAGCTACTTTCACAATACAACTGACCAACGGTGAGGCAGTAGAATCCCACACAATCACCACTGGGAGTCACAATGGCACTAGGTACACTGGTGCGATATACCCATTGAGTGAGCAAAACGGCATGTTCGATACTAAGGACAGTGGCTTGAACAGAAATCACAGGCCACTCATAAACGTCGTAGCCACATATCGTTCTGGTAAGCTAGAGCTTTACGTCAATGGAGTTCTAATGGCTAGAAAAATTCTAAAGGACAAATCCTTGAAACTAGCGACTAGTAGCGAGAATCTCTACATTGGCGGTAAGGGTGGCGAGTACAGAGGAGTGATAGAAGCCATACACATAACCAATGACTTCAATCCAGACTTTACTGTTAGAACTGCCCCACTAAGAAGAGCAGCCACCATGTTGCTATACAGATTTGAGGAGCCCATAATAACGTATGATGATGTCTACACACTTACATCGTCGGCTTCTTCTGGTGCTACTAGTATTTCCATAAGCACGACTGAGGCTGCTACATTAGCGACAAAGCTGACAGGTTCATCTGTCACTAGCGGCACTATCACTTTCACATCTTCACCATACACAAGCGGCAACTACAAGGTCCTGCAAAGCACATCAACCGGAGTCACCCAACACGATGTGGCTCATGTTCCATACAATCTACTTCTGAAGCCAGTCGGTGTAAATGACCTTACACAAGCACCTACTAGCCTTCCCCCTGAGAGAGTCAGACTACAGAGCATAAATGTAGGTACAGGTGTGTTGACGATAGCTAGCATACATCTTGACTACAATACAGCCAGCAGTGGTCAGAGGGGTTTGCTCCATGACCACGCTAGTGGGGTTCAGCTCGTTGTTATAGGGGCTGACTTGTTGTTGGACTCTGGTACAGGCAAACCGTATCAACCTCCACACTACTCCTCAAGGGCTATTGACAGAACGGGTCAGATGGTGTTAGATGAGGGTCCATTAGGACAACATGGCTTCGTGTACTCCTCACAAATGGCGATTAGCACTGATTCACCGAACAACCCCTATGCAGTGACTTGGCCCACCACCATATCGACTGAGTTCTCAATTGGTCACTCTGGGCGTCACACTCTCAATCATGTTGATGGTCACCACTATCTCAGGATGTTACCAAAGCCAAATGAGGAAATAATAGACATGGAAATAAATGGTGTGGCCGATATATACAAAGCACTCTATGTTGACTCTCAACAAGGCATAGCAGAGCAGTTGCCTGTAAATACAGAGGTAAGCATTCTGAGAAACATAGGCCAGTTCACAGTCAATAGGGTAGTAAGTAGCACCACTGTGAACACAGTCTACAATTCTCATCAAAGCACTGGTAGTGGGGCCAATGGAACAAGAAACCTCATAGCCATAGGAGGGACTAATTTTGACTTCACTCCTTTTTTTCTAAAAGCTCCAATACATTACAAGGGTGCGACAGTGGATTCAACTGTGAGAACACATCATCTAAGACCAAGCAAGACTAGTAGAGTGGCAATTCTAAACGTACCAACGCTTTCAGGTTCTGACTACAACATGTCCCCTTATGTTGAGATTCACTACAACGCGATAGACCTGACTGGGGCTAGTATGGCAACAGAAAACAATGTTGCTTGTCTAATGGTAGAGAAGACCGTACCTGCTGGGGATACCGCCATCGGCACTGGTGGAGCTGCTACTACCATCTATGATTTGATTGATGCTCAGATGGGAACCTTTACTGACGCCACTTGTGATACCAATCACACTAGCGGTCTTAGTGATGGTTCAACGACTAGTGTTAGACATATCACAATAGATAGCACTTCTTCCTTAGTAGTTGGTATGGAGGTTTCAGGAACTGGCATACCTTCGGGCGCATTTGTAAGTGCTATCAATAACTCCACTGCTTTTACACTCAGTCAGGATACAACGGCCACTAACACAAATACGACATTGACATTTACTAGAGTTGGTTTGAGCCTACATGCACCCGGTGGCTACATAGACATAAGCACTAATGACTTCGCACACAAGCAGGAGCTTTTGAACCCACATTCCCTCTCAGGTGATAACAGTGAGGGCTTCGATGCTGATTTGACTCTAGATGAGTCGCTGACACCCGGTAGCGGTTATGCTCCATATGCCTCTGACACCAACGAAAACTCCACCCCTAGTGTGATAGAGGACTCTACCAGCAAGACCACCACACACGAGTCCTCATTCCACAAACTCTTCTTTGACCCTCTGCCATCAGAGAAGGACCTAGTTGATTTTTCTGATTTTCAGAGAATGGATGTCGTATCATCCGGCTCTAACGCAGGTGAGCCAGATGTGCTGGTCACTTCCTCTAACTCACCCATATACGAGTCCTTTGACATCATAGACAATGTGGAGATAAACACGATTGACTCCAATATGAGATTGATAATACACCCAAGTGACAGGACTAGAACGAACCAATTGCACTACGCTCAGGATTCGCTCAATACCAAGGGAACCCCGAATGAAGTGTCAATTCACTACATGATGACTCGTGCTAAAGTCAAGGGTGTATTAGAGGAGGATAATGTAGAGGGCAGAAGCTATACCACTGTCGAGTGTTGGGGCTTGCAGAACAACATCGGCAGTAGAAACATCTCAGCAATTAGCTCAGGAAGCCCTGACTCCAACGTAGTCAAGGAGATTGAGCCGAATGCCCCTGTCGTTTCTGTCACCCTTGGAGGGCCGGGTCAAGGGGGTGTGGATACCAAGCCCACCTTCACTAAGAGCCCTTTCAGTCACAAGCCCTTCTCAACTAGGAGGGCGTATGCTGTTGCCACAAAGCAATTTGACTACAATCACTCAAGTGGGGCTTTTATCATTACAGTGCAACCGCTTAATAATCAGTCCTCTGATATGAAGAGCTGGGGTACCTTTGGTTTTCCTAATTCTGGTAGGATTTACTTTGCTGATGGTAGTAGCGCCAAATACGACTCAAGAAGCTTGACTACATTCACTTTTTCCAATGCTACTGCTGGTAGTGGGGATTTCATCACATCTGATGGGAACGAGTTCACTGGTATTCTACCTTTGTTGAAAAATATAGGAGCGACAACCAATTCAGCTACTGGAGTTACTGGTGTGTTTGCTTTCAACGTCACTCTCTTCAGTGAGCCTGACTTTGGCGATGAGTCGATGATAGACAACGGCACAAACGTGAATGACAGAATGTTCCAGTCCCTCAGTGATATCTCACATGACTATCAGCTTGGTACTCAGTATGCCAGCACTAGGGCACTTGTTGAGATACCATTCTTCTCAAACCAGTTCTTCAATAATCCAGATAGTGGTACATTCGTTGGACCCGGTAATGCCTTCAAGATTCATCTCGACGCCACTCACACGGCACATACCTACAATCCTAGCCCTGTGGGTAGAAGACCAAAGGGCATCGAGCCAGCAGACAGGGAGGCTAACTCGGCTTACTCAATCTCCATAGCTAAGGGCGAGCATGTGCCTTACAGTAGAATAGTGAAATGGGATTCTTCCAACAGAAGGATATACGTTGAGGATGCATCAAAGTATCCACCACCATCGGGTAGTGGTTCTTTCAAAAATCTGACATCAGTGCCAAGATACAGAAGGGCGTTCTTGAGCAGTGGCGAGTGGGTGGTTTATGAGAGCGTTGATGCTTCTAATAATTTCTTAAAAGTACCAGATAACCTTTCTTACGTTTTTTCAACTAATTTCATCAATGAACTTAGGCGTTCTGAAAGACTACCGTTGCTCGTCGGGTTGCACGATGACACAGCTACGGCAATGGCCTCAGATGTCTACACTCCGTCGTCTGACTTTGAGAGTAGAGGCGAATATTATTATGACCAAGCTAGTTCAATGACGCAGGGCGGTAATGTTGACTACGGACTCAGGCAGTACGTCAGCGCTGTTTCTTTCAAGAGTGGTCCCGAAACCAATCCGCATGCTCCTCGTGTTGAACCTAAGAGGGCAAAGGGAGAGATTGTTGGAATTAATGCCGAAAGGACCACGGGCGACGGAGGCAATACGTATGTTGTATCACTTTCTGAAGAGGACTTTGCTCGCTTTCCTAATCTTGGTAGCCGCAATTCTAATACAGCGAGCGGGGGAACAATAGGCGATTTATTGTATGAAGCTGTAGTAGATGTCAATGGTACTGAGTACAGGTTTCACTACTACGGTCATCTTGATGAAATCTCTGGCACTAGTAGTAACACTGCCATACCTAACTCAGCGATAGTCATAGCACATTACGAGAAGACAGGCAGTTACTTCACGCCTAGCGACTTGATTGGCTCTGAGGTTGTTCTCAAGCAGAGGACTAGGAGGATAATGTACGATGAGTACATAGCTGCTTACGCTGGTGGTTCTTTCACCAATAACATACCACCTGCTCTAAGCACTGTTGACCCTCTGTACAGGGAGCTTCTGAACAACATTTACTTCGGCGCGGTTTTCTCAGCTTCATCTTCGGGTAGCGGTGGTACTACGCTAACAGTCACTGGGTCGAACAGTGTGAATGACCTGTTTGATTTCAATGTGCGAAAGGACGACAAGATATTCTACAAGTACGCAGACAGTGGTGATGTCAGAGTAGGATTCTTAGGGACCGTAACCGAGCATATAGCCGATACCAACGCACTCAAGTTTGAGATTGACACGACTAATCTCCATAGCACTGTCACGTCTCAACTCGCTGCTGATGGTGGGGCTCAGATTGGCGTCTTGGTCAACGACTTCAAGGATGTCGATGCAGTCCTAAACGCTACGTGGCTGAATCCATATACACCCGGCGGGCTAAGGGATGGCGACACAATCTGGGCCAATATGTCCTACAACAATCCACATGCCGTTGAGGGGCTCTTTGCCAAGAGCAGGGGTGTCTACAACGAGGGGGAGGTCTGGAGCGAGTTCAATGGTGGGCAGGGCACCTTAGCCGCTAGCAACCCCAGAGACAGCATACCGTTGGAGAATTTCCTGATAGGCCCTAATGCCCTTGAGACTGCCAGAAACTACACCCAACACGTCAATAGAACGATTGAGGAGAACTATGTGTCTCTTGGTCTATCTGCCTCTCTAGCGCCCACTGTGGCATACGTGGACCCGTATCTAGCCAATGAGGGGCATGCTAGGGTCTTGCTCTATGATGTTGCTCATGACAGGGAGTTCATTGCATTTCAAGACATTCACATGCAGGTTCAGTCATCGGCTGATGCCACTCACATAGGTTGGAACAGGCATGTCGTACAGGGCACTGCGGCGACTATGACGGATTTGGCTACTCACCTCCCAGCTACCAACGGTGCAGCTCCGTATGCTTGGACTACACAGATAGACGTGGCCAATGGCTTCCCCTCCCAAAACAGGTACATTCGCTCAACACAGCAATCCAAGTTCATAGAGAGTGCATATGCACATGACTTGGCTAATAAGCAGAGCGATGACCTCACAGGTCAGAGTGTCTACTCTGATGACGCTACACAGAATAACTATTCCAGATTGTTTGGTAAGGCACATGGTCACCACGTCCATGTAGGTTTCAGCATAAACGGAGCCGCATCGAAACAATCCTACTCATTCAGCACACCTCCTAGAACACAGGAAAGTGTAACCACATTGAATAGAGCCATCGACAGGCACTCTCTATCAAGAAAAAGCACTAGGAGCTTCGTTGACTCGTTGGTTAAGTTCAGAGAGGTAACAGGTAAATCACTACGTGACCCATCTACATTCTTCGACACACCAGATGGCACTCGTGTCATACCAGCCTTCCTCTGTCTCAAGGGCATTCGCTCTAACTCACTTGACTTGAGTAGCCACGCAGAGGCTAACCAGAGCAGTGGTCTAAGAGGCATCAAACACCTACCACAATGGACTGACATGGATTTCGTCAGAAGACTCACAATAGATGCAGGTGAGATAGCAGAGAAGGAAGGTGTTGTTGATGTGCTCTCAGGTGTCACCGAGATAGTCAGAAAAATCAATCAGTATGGCGCTTTGAATGCTAGAATGAGCAAGCGTACCATAGAAGTTTTTGATGGTGGTTTGTCAAGAGCTCTTGGTCGTAGTATCATTTCAACTGCTGAAGTGGCTGGTGGTTCAGCGCACGACCCCGCTGTGTGGTGGGATGTCAACCAAGCTTTCACAAGCACAGATTCTGGCACTCACATGGGCTATCTAAGGGCACACTTGGGAAGAGAGGTTGAGGATGCTGATGGTAATATCGGCCACACCATAGTGATTCACAGCACAGTCCCCGGCGCATCAGGTAGAAACTTCTGCGTTTGGTTAGACAACAGCACATCTCAAACCACATACAAGCCAGAGTTCCTGATTGGACATGGTGGTAGGTGGAGAAACTTCTGGGCTCTTCCAGACGAGAGGGAGGGGGAGAACATGCACCCTGCTCCCATGCCACTAGACAAGAACGGTAGGCCGTTCGCTCCAATCACCACGCTCAAGCAGTACATTGACAGCGATGAGAGCGGGGAAAACGTAGTATCAGTAGCTGATATTGGCACGGAGGAAAAGACCGATTTCATGTCTATCTCTGATGTCATAAGCGGTAAGAGCCACAACAGCATCAACAGGGACTCCTTTGACTTAGAGGGCAGCACCTCAACTCTGGTCAACGGTCTGAGGATTGGAAAGAGAGCGATATCAAGAATAAACTTCGGTGGTCTGGTGGCAACTGGTGTTCCCGGTTGGGCTCCAGTAGCCGGAACTTGGGGCTTTGGCAAGAATGGCGAATCGACTTACAACGCTAGGTATGGTAGTTCAAGCACGACAAAAACATACTCCTCGCACATATCAGCTAACATGCTTGACGAGGAGAACATAGGGAAAGGACAGCTCTACGGTTTCAGACTCAAGGACCATCTGGGTGGTGAGCATGGTATCAGATTCATCTACAGCAGAAGGGGACAGGTCTTCGCCAATGCCAACACCAAGACTCCTGATACCCTGCAAGATGAGATATGTGTCTTCTTCGATGACAGGTCCTCTTCTCAAGGTGGCTTTACGGTTGGTGCCTCGATGATGGGTTCTGGTGACGCCACTGGTAGGTTAGTTAGCTCATTTACTGACCAGAGTTGGAGAGGCGCTCGTTGGAATGCAAAGCCAGCACCTGAGATTGCAGTGAGGATGGAGTTGACATTCACTTCAACCAAAATTAACTATAGCTTAAGCGCACCATATGATTCTCTTTCCCATCCCGATGTCTTAGGGTATCTCGGCTTTCCACTTGAGAATGGTGTTTTCCAAATGACCGATGCCGTAACTTCTCAAGCTGATGAAGTTGGCACAGTCGTGTCATACGGAAGAAGAGATGGAAGTTCATTCTATGATATACAAGGTGCTCCCACTACTGGAAGTAACAAAGTAAAGCTAGTATCCCCAACCATCAACTGGAGTTGCTTAGTTACTGATGAGTTAATGAGCGCTGTTACGGCAGCTGCAATAAACAAGGAAGATGCGAATAGCGTTACTTTCTTCGATTGCACTTCCATGTACGCCGCTGATGGTAGAACCTTCGGTGAGTGGGGCGTTACACCCGATGCCATACAGATTGTGGCTTTCAACACAGAGAGGAACGTCACGCCACTCTCAAAGCTATTCAATGCCATAGTCGCACCAGACTTGGGAATACAAGCGGCACATCTGGAGTTTGGTGAGATACAGAAAGCTGAGTTGACAGCTTCTGGTGTGTGGGATTTTGGCACTAGTTTCGCACGCACTGATGTTCAGATAGACGCTGGTATGAGAATAGATTGTGGTTACATACCAAAAACTCTGCTGGAAATAAGAACGAAGGGAGTTGGTCCAAACACCAACACAGCCACACCTATTTTCGTAGATAGCGATAACAACCCAGTTTCCACTGTGGCATGGAGAAAGAATCTCACTGGTGAGTCCTACACCTCCGTATCAGGTGACCACATAATCCCGAAGATAGACAACCCTATTCTACAGATAAATCAAGCTAGCTCAAATTGGGGTAGTGACAAATTCACATCGGTTACAAGTGCGTATCATTTCCTAATACCAGCTAGCACTTATGTGAGTAGTGATGCCTCTCGTTCAATAGGTCAGAAAGCAGTTGTCTATCTCGATGATGAGAAGTATGTTGTGGTTGAAAGTGAGAACGATTCAGCGAGCGCATCTAATATTAATATGAAATGGTTTTCCGACACTGAGGTGAATTGGCCTAGTTCAGCACCATCTCAAAATGAATTTGTACATCTACACTTAGAGAGAAAATTCGCTGGCATACGCTCCATAGGAAGCGTCTTCTCAGAGCCAATAGTCCTCTTCAGAGGCGGTAAGTCCAGTCCCGACCACAGCGTACCACTATTCTTCGGTGGCGGATTCAGTGGTGTTGTCATGGATGTCAATGACGGTAGTAACAATGACTACTCGCAGTTCTACACCCACCCTTACGCTAACGGACCCACTGGTACAGCGGGGATTCAAAACGCCAACGAGATATCCACTAGCTTCGCAATGTTGGACTGCAATGCCATATTAGCTTTCTTCCCCGGTACAGCTCTGCTCAATCAACACAGAGCGAGCGCTCTACCTCCGTTTTTCAACAAGGATAACGTGTTAAGCACTGATTTGGATTTAGGTACTACGACTTACACCGCTGGTGTCGTCAAGGCAAAAGCAGTACCTTTGGTATTGAGGTTCCCTCATCCGACAGCAAGGTATGACGACCATGTGAATGGAGTGGACAATAAGACGACTTACCTTGTTTTTGGTCCCGGTCAGGCATTCCCAATAAGGGAGGAGACATCCGTATCGAATCCAAAAGAACCACATCCGGGTCGTGTGATTACCACTGGTAACTCATTCTCAAAAGTTCCTTTGATGACCAAAGCCTTCCACAATCACATAAACAACGAGGATAGGGATTACCTGCCACCCGATAAAGCAGAGTATCTAGCGAATGCGGCTTATCATTGGCGCGCTATGGTGAACTGGGAATCACCTGCTGGCTATCCCTTGGGTCTTACATACAAACAGAGGCCATCACACGGTAGAATGTACGGTCAGATGATTTGGGATGAGTCTACCTTTGATGACAGAACCCAACCACTCAGGCACACACCCTTCATTGGCTTCGGTATAGCAATGGCAGCAGACACCGTGTTCCACATGGACGGTGGCTTCCATCCCGGTGGCTCTTGGTTGGATGACCAATTGACTTTCAACCCACCAAAAAATGATGCTAGAATATCTGTTAGTGGATATAGCAAAATCAATCCAACTGCTTTCCGTGTAGCTGGAGCTATGTTGAAAAGCATTGTTACTGGTAGCACGACAATAGCCGACAAAGACACCGATATGGAATACATAGCAGTAGATGCTACACGTTGTCAGAATGGAGAGGAGCTTGCCACCGTACTAGGTGCAGCAATAAACACATTCCCCGGAAAAGGCGCTTTGAAGGCAATAGGAGGCACACACATGCCTTCCATGGGGAATGCAATGAGACAAGACAGATACGGTTGGATAGACATAGGTGCAGCATCAGGTACATACCAAAACAGCAGTCATCCGTACTACATAGAAAGCGTTGCCACAAGCAATAGGGACCTTCTTGAGAACCTACCAGCTTCAGGTTGGATTAGGGGTGACATCGACAATAGCGCCACAACCAATGCTGCTTCGTATGCATGTTATTTCATGAAGCAGATAATATTGAGTGGAACGGATTTCAAAGCAAGATTCTATCTTGCGCCCAATAGAAAAGAAAACGTATCATCTCCCGATGCAAATTTCTTGCATGATAATGGTGGTGTCACGCCTTCCTCATCAAAGAATCTGTATGTCTGGTCCAAGAGCGGGGTCATCAGGTACAACAACGAGAGCGTTAGTGCTCGTGACCACATGACACAGGTTCACTTCTCAGGCATAGCAGATGCCGTAGATAGAACAAAACCAGTTGGAGCTGTTGGATGGCATGGTGAGAGGTATTCCTATCTCAACAGTCTCAAGATTACAACTAGTGTCACAAAAAATACCACCACGACGAATACCACTGGTTACGCCGCTGGACTAGGTGCGTACCATCCATTCTTGAATTTCTCTCCTTACGGGTCGGCTGGTACTGTGATGAATACTTACGGACAGCTCCCGTTAATCGCACCACTGTTCGGAAGTCCTGAAAGCACACCAGTCATAGACGGTGGGCAAAGCGCTACAAATCAAAAGGGATATATCGACAGTATCTATTCTAATAACACATTTTCGTCATATGGTAGAAGTTACAACTACAGAGACGCAGAAGACGCGGCACCGAATAATCTCTTTTCCGACCCGACAAATTATGTGATGTCACACGCAAATACATCGAATACTAGCATTTTACCTGATGAGTTACAAAAATCACAGGGAGTCTACACATCTGCTTTCCTAGTTATATCGTACGAAAGCGAGTTAGCTCTTGTGGCAAAAAGAGACAGGGACGGTACAAGTGCTGTTGGGGATTGGCTGTATTTGAGACAGGAGGAGGACATCTCTGATTCTGGTACTACAATATGGGATGATAGAATACACGGTCAGGATAGATATACAGCACCAGCAAACGCTGGGCCAAACGTAGAGGCTCTGATTGCCGATGGTACAACGGTCCCAGTAGATACCATAGACGCTAACTGGATTGATGACTTGTTCCCAACTGGAGGGACTCCTGCTTACAAGTACATGCATAGTGCTCCTTCTACAGATACCAATCTTTCCAACGCCACCCCAGACAGAGCAAAGACTGGTGATTTGATACATGACTTAGACTTCTCGCCCGGTTCATTCAATCTACAATCTGGTGAAGCAGAAAGAAATGTGGCTGAAGACAAATATTCTGGCACTGCTTACACGGCTGAAACAGGCTTCTCAAATCAGTATTGGTTGTCTGATGTAAATGGTTTCCAAACTCAGAAAAAATTTGCTGCAAAGAATTTTTCTGTAGAAAATATTGTTTGGAAAAGAATGGACGGAGGCAACCTAAGTCTACCTACTTTGGATGCTAGAGGGCTTGGTGCAGTGCCTTTCGTGACCCGTGTAAAAAGCAATACAAAATATTTGACTGGAGAAAAAATTTATGGAAATGTGCGTTTTTCGTTTGAAACAACCAATTCTGCTATGATGCCAGTGTTACAAGCACAAGAAATTTCTCAACCACAGCTCTCAGAAAAAAATATTTTCAATGTAAAAAATATTTTACAGATTCCAAATGAAGAAATTCAATTTGAGGAAATTTTAGTTGTTGACGATGCTGGACAAGAGCATGTCATAGAAGGTGGAAGCCCGCTTGGTACAATTATCAGAGCTTTCAATCTCAGTCAATTTACTCACCAAGAAACAACAAGGGTCTTTGAGATGGGTTTGTCGGGCGCTCTTGGGCGTAGTGTCTTCAGTAATTTAACAGAAGACAAGACAGGACCTGCTTTAGCCAATTCTGGACTCAAACCAAGACTAGCGGTACAACTACCAAACCCAGACAGCATACCGGGTAACTTAGTGGTTCGTTCTGGTTTCGACCCCATACAGGCGTATCAAAACGAGACTTTTGGCTCCGGTGGCGTGCAACACCCCGGTGATAACTCAACTAGACTGAATGGCTTCTATGATACCACATACGGTATTGGGCAGGGGCACCCCACTTACGAGGAGGTTGGATGGGAGCATTATGACCCAGTCAATCAGAAATCAAAGGTAGGTGGTTTGGATGTTGCTACTCTGAAAAACTCCTATGAATTGCACGATAGGGCACTTTTCTTCCATGTTACGAAGATGGGACACAGTAGCACACACAGGTATCCAAACGTGTACACTACTGGTTCCAACTCTGCTGCAAATGATGTAGAGGCACAGACTCTCACATTCGTCTCTTTCTCCAGTGGTGTTGTCACTGCGAATGCCGCTCCGAACGTACATGTCTGGAAGAGAACCTTTACCAATGGTACATGTAGTTACAATAATTCTACCAGTGTATCGATAGATAGCACTGCCTCCCTAGTCATAGGAATGCAAGTTTCTGGCACAAACATACCAACAGGTGCAACAATATCCAGCATATCTAACAGCACTTCCTTTGAGATAAGCGCGACTACCACCGGAGGTAGCACATCTGGTACTCTGACTTTCAAAGAAACCAGAGACTTTGGCTCAAGGGAAGAAAATGACGATAGAAGATACATGAGATTGTACAATCCCACTACCGGAGAAAGCGGCGTAGCTACCTATACAGGCATTTCTGGTAGCACTTTCACAGGTGTGAAGGCTGATGCAAATTTCACAATCCTAGCCGCTACATCGAATACCATGTATCTGGTCCCCTCTTTCTACATACCCGCAGGAAGCAATAGATTCTTTGCGGCAAGAAGACTACGTGACCATGCTGAAGTAAGCGGAAACTCCCCTGATATGGCACATACTGAGTATATCGCTAATGTAACACACGCTTACGATAGATACACAAAGCCCGTAATGACGCCTATGCCATATCCAAGAATGGGCCATCATTATGTGAATGCAACCCTACCCATGCTACCGGGTCATTGGGCTCATCCAGTGTACCAGTCCTTGTACAAAAAGCACAGAGTCGAGCAAAATATGCTAAGACAGACAATGGATGGAAAAATTTTGTTGGATGCCATAAAAGCCAGTGCCGAGAACGTACCGACAAAAAGCGACCTATCGATAGGAAACAGCATAAATCCAATGGAGGCAGAAATAAACTTCAGTGCGATAAACGCAGCACCTAGCGGTCCTTCCGACTTACACGGTGGCGCTTTTACACTAATGTTTGAAACTGCTGTAAAATGGGACGGTTACGGAGTTTTGGGTAGTCAGGGGGATGCTGGTACGATAAACAAGGCAGGTGGGCACAGCATCACATTACAGGCTGCCTCTAGCTACACGTTAGCAAATCACTTCCCAGACCCGGCTGAAGTAGGGGCGTACCAAATTATCATACAACCCAATCTTTTCAGCAATCAACTAGGTGGGGCTGACGACGCCGCCTACGCTTTAACAGCACAACAAGTCAACACAGTCATTGGAATAAAGCACGATGAATCCAATACTGGGGCTATGACACTAGTATTAGCTCGTTCAACTGAAGCAGATGTCAGAGGTTGCGAGGTTATGATAAACGAAATGATGCTAGACATCAATCCTGATTTTGGAAGTCAATTTACAAACATACCAAAATTACTTTTGTATAACCCATATGGTGTAAATTTGAATGAGAGTCCGTCTTTTTCAAGAAGAGGATTCCCTTACTCACCGATGTTTTCAGATTCGACACCCGGAGTCACTTTGAATGTACCTTGGTGGAGTGTTTTATTCGCAGATATAGCTAGTGATGACTTATCAAATGATGAGGGCTTCAGAGGATTAGCACAAAGTGCGCCTCATAATTACTATTCACATTCTAGAAGTACATATGGAAGTATAGGAAATACACTAACTATGCAAGGATACCCTACAATATACCCTGACATATACTCACATATACTTCAAAATACATCTAATATACCTACATGTATAGTACAATCATTCAATACAAGTACGAGAAAAATAACAGTTGACAATGCAAGCAGTTTCCCTAGCCTACCTAGATTCGGAAAGCACCTACAATACACTGGAAAGAACGGAAAAACGTATTCTGCACCATATACATCACGTAGTGGATTTAGTGCATCTGAGATAAATATACCAACCATATTCACCTTACCAAGCACTGCAACTAGCACAAACTTCCTAAACAATATATTCGACGGTGCTGAGATTACACTTTCAAGTACATACAATACAATATCTGAGAATACTTATGCTAAGGATAGGACAAAAAGCATATTCGCAACTAATTTAGATGATATAAAATTAGGTACTAGAGATACTAATAACCTAAATCCACCAGATGCATTCCTATGTTTATGGCATGAGAATCTAGGTAGGCCATATACTATATTTTCAGAA
>TARA_R110002020_G_scaffold455471_1_pt1 | contig 17979 bp, 19 predicted proteins | sample TARA_R110002020 | Tara Oceans TARA_R110002020 (sample SAMEA4396489) | marine metagenome | biome: Westerlies Biome; feature: [MES] marine water layer (ENVO:01000295) within the mesopelagic zone...; material: water (ENVO:00002006), including particulate matter (ENVO:01000060) such... | reverse complement strand
TCATTCCCTGAACTTCTGCGCCTGGAAGGACCGCAAGGCCGTCGCCGTCGATCTGCGCGCGATCTATGGGGCCGTGACCGCCGATCAGGCCGCTGCACAGCTCGATGCGTTTGAGGCAAAATGGGCAGGGAAATATGCGTCCATCGCCCCGGCCTGGCGTCGAGCTTGGCAAGAGGTGATCCCATTCTTCGCCTTTGATCCCGCAATCCGAAAGATCATCTACACCACGAACGCCATCGAAAGCCTGAACCGCGTCATCCGCAAATCCATCAAGACACGGGGCTCGTTCCCGACGGACGATGCAGCCACAAAACTGATATACTTAGCCATCCGCAATTTTGAAAAGGACGGCAGAAATGTCCAAGAATGGTTTGCCGCCCGCAATCAATTCGCTATCATGTTCGATGAACGCTTCAATGCGTGACCGTATCTGAAACCGGCATGGACCCGGCCAGATACACAGAGTTCATGACACTCCCGACAAGCTGCGCTCCTACGGGCTACGAAACGCGAGGTCGCGCCTTGCCTTAATCATTGGTCACACAAGGGGCTCAATACCCGCGCCGATAACCGCGACTTGCCCTTACGAAAAAGAGAGCGGGTGATGCAAGGTTTCCGATCGCCGGGTGGATTACAACGCTCCGTCACAATGCAGTCCGCAACCCGCAATCATTTCTCTGTCCCAGTCCGCTGTCGGTCTGCTCTCACAATTCGCTACGCAACGTGACAACACTGCCTCAAATTCAAAATTAATGAAATGTTCCGGCATCAGCTCCCCGACTTCGCGAAGGCTCAAGTTGAACTGGGGATAGAGCCAGGCAAAATTTGCAATGATCCGGAAACCTCAGCGGCGTTAAGGTGACAACACCGACGCAGGCATTCCGCTCTTCTGCGTAGCGGATACGACGTGCCATTCTAGCAGGGTCTCACGTCATCATCGCATGTTTTGTTTCCTTTTTAAGCAACGGTGGCGAAAATTTTTCGCCACCATAGAAAAACCTGAACGAATAGTTTGACCGATTGGTATGAGCATGACTACGCTAGTTCCAAACAACGGGGGTAGCATGACGTATTTCTACAAAAGTCCGATAGCCTGCATGGTGCCGACGTGAAGCGGTACTGGGCCGATCACAGCCAGCGCGAGTTTGCCGCACTGAAACACGACCGCCTAATCGCGGTGCTGCCCATCGGGGCGATTGAGCAGCACGGGCCGCACCTGCCGATGTCGGTGGACAGCTGCACGGTCAGCGCCGTAGCGCGCCGTCTGGCCGATAGCTTGCCTGACGACAGCCCGGCTATTTTTCTACCAACGCAGATGGTTTGCAAAAGCGATGAACACATCGACTTTCCAGGCACGCTGACCCTGACGGGGGAAACGTTGATCCGCGTGCTGTGCGAAATTGGCGCCAGTGTGGCGCGCGGAGGCGTGCGCAAACTTGTACTCCTTAACGGCCATGGCGGAAACATTCCGGTGATGGACATCGTCGCGCGACAGTTGCGCATCTCACACGGTATGCTGGTGTTTTCGATGAACTGGTTCGGCTTCGGGATGCCCGAGGACATCTATTCCGAAACCGAACGGACCCACGGCATCCATGCGGGTGACATGGAGACCTCGGTGATGCTGGCGCTGGATCCCGACAACGTCGATATGACCCAAGCCCGCGATTTCCGGTCGCGCGGGCAGGATCTGTTCGAGAACACGACCCATCTGGGTCTGGGCCGTGCAGGCAAACCTGCGTGGCAAACGCAGGATCTGAACCCGGCCGGTGCCTGTGGTGAAGCCCATCTGGCCACCGCGACCAAGGGCGAGGCAACGCTGGATCACGCTGTGGCACGACTGGTCGAGGCATTGGCCGAGATCGACGCCATGCCTGCCGACTGGCTGCACACCAAACCGGAGCTCTGAAACATGACAGTCACCCCAGAACCTGCAAACCTTCCCGCGCTGATCGACATGCGCGGCGTCGACAAGCAGTTCGGCAACGGAACGGTCGCCGTCAGGGATATGTCGCTGAGCATCCAGCAAGGCGAATTCGTAAGCTTTCTTGGCCCGTCAGGCTGTGGCAAGAGCACGGCGTTGAAGATGATCTCGGGACTGCTGTCTGTTTCGTCGGGGTCGATCACCGTAAACGGACACCGTCCAGGCGAAAGCACCGCTGGCAGCGACATCGGCTATGTCTTTCAGGAGGCGACGCTGATGCCCTGGGCTACAGTCTTCGAAAACGTCTACCTGCCACTTAAGCTGCAAGGCATCAGTAAGGACGAGGGCTGCACCCGCGTCGAAGAAGCTCTGTCGATGGTTGGCCTTACCAATTTTGCCAAATCCTATCCGCGCGAACTGTCAGGTGGCATGAAAATGCGTGTGTCGATTGCCCGCGCAATGGTGACTAAACCCAAACTGCTGTTGATGGATGAACCCTTTGCGGCACTCGACGAGATGTCGCGCACCAAACTGAACGACGAGGTGCTCTCGCTGTGGGAGAACATGGGCCTAACGGTGATTTTTGTGACCCATTCGGTGTTTGAATCCGTCTATCTGTCCAGTCGTGTCGTGGTTATGGCCGCCCGCCCGGGACGGGTGGTTCACGACATCGCGCTGACGGAGGGCTATCCGCGAAACTCGGTCTACCGGATGTCGCCCGAATACGCTGAAAGCTGCCGCAAGGTCAGCAAGGCACTGGAAGGAACTATGGATAATGTCGCGCTTAACCACTGATACGCCCGCCGCCGCGCAGATGGACCCGCGCCTCATACAAGAGCGCCGCCAACGTCGTCTGCAATACATCCTACCCATCGCGGCGATCACCTTTGCGCTTGGGATGTGGGAATTTCTGGTCTGGTACAACGAGGTGCCGCACTACCTGATCCCCGCGCCCAGCCTGATTGTAGAGACGCTCATCAGGGATTGGTCCAGCCTGATGCAAAGCGCGATGTTCACCGTCAAGTTGACCCTCATGGCACTGCTGCTGGCGATCGTCGGTGGCGTGGCATTGGGCATGGTGTTTGCACTGTCGCGTCCTATAGAAATGAGCCTCTTTCCCTTTGCCGTCATCCTTCAGGTGACGCCGGTGGTCGCCATTGCGCCGCTGATCCTGATCTATGTCAGTAACACTTTTGTCGCGCTGTTGATCTGTGCGTGGATCGTTGCCTTTTTCCCGATCCTGTCGAATACGGCCATCGGTTTGCGCAGCGCCGACCATAACCTGCGTGATATGTTCACCCTGTACCGCGCCACGCCATGGCAGCGCCTGCGCTATCTACTGATCCCTTCGGCGATGCCCTATTTCATGGCCGCGCTGAAAATCGCGGGAGGTCTGGCGCTGATCGGGGCGGTGGTGGCGGAATTTGTCGCGGGCACGGCGGGGCAGAATACCGGCCTTGCGTCGCGCATCCTTGAATCCAGTTTCCGCAACGAAATCCCGCGCATGTTTGCGGCGCTGTTTCTGGTGTCGGTGCTGGGCGTCGGTATTTTCCTGATCACCGCGTGGCTGTCGCGCGCCGTTCTTGGCCACTGGCACGAGAGCGAAATCAAGCGTGAGAAATGAAAATGAAAGATCATGAAGCGGGTACATTGACGGGTATCTCACTGGCCGGGCGCAGCGGTCATTGGGATATAGCGCACCGCGCTGGTCGCATCACGGCACTGCGGCCTGCGCAAAGTGGCGGAGGCGGCTATGTGATGCCGCTGCTGGCCGACATTCACACCCATCTAGACAAGACGATGACCGCCGGGCGGATGCCACGACGGGCGCAGTCACTTTTCGACGCGATCGAGATGATGGGGCAGGACCAGACCCGGTGGACCGACGACGATCTGCGCAACCGGGCGACGCGGGCATTGGATAAAGCCCATCGCCACGGCACCGCCCTGATGCGCAGCCATGTGGACTGGCCCACCGCTGACGCGCCGCGCGGTTGGCACGTGCTGCGCGAACTGGCGCAGGACTGGCGCGGGCGCGTTGATCTGCAACTGTCGTCCCTGACAGCTCTGGATGATCTGGTGCGCATCGGTTCCGGTATTGCCCCCACATTACTCCGTGACGGCGGCACACTAGGCGCGTTTGTCTATCGCAACGAAAATCTTGAGGCAGATCTTTCCGCCCTGTTCGATTTAGCTGAAAGCCATGACCTACATTTGGATTTCCACGTTGATGAGGGACTGGACACAGACGCCTGCGGCATCGACGTGATCATCGACCAGACCGCCAAACGTGGCATGCGAGGCCGAGTACTTTGCGGGCATGGTTGTGCCTTGTCGGTGCGGGATCCGGCGCAGGTTGAGACCCTTCTGGCGCGCGCCGCCGATGCCGGTGTCGGCCTGACCGTCCTTCCAGGGGCCAACAGCTATCTTCAGGACGCGGGCACAGGCCGCACGCCTCGCTTGCGTGGTCTGGCCCCCCTGCAAGAGGCCAACGCCTCAGGCGTGCCCGTCATGCTGGCGTCCGACAATGTGCGCGACGGGTTCTTTCCTTATGGCGACTATGATCTGGTCGAGGTGCTGCGCATGGGGGTCCTGATGGGCCATCTGCCGCCCGAAGACTGGTTGGACGCCATCAGCGCACGGCCCGCCGCCTGGATGGGCACCACGCTGGGCATCCGCGAGGGTGGCCCCGCCAGTTTTATCCACTTTGACGCAACCGACCTGAACGATGTGATCAGCCGCGCAACCGCCGCGCGGCGCGTCTGGCGTGATGGTGCGGTTCTGCCCCCCTTTCAAGGAGACCCATGATGTTCGATACTTCGGATCTGAACGCTTTCAAGGCCGCACTCGACGGCATCCGCTTTCACGACGGGCATAGCCACCTGGCCGCGCGCTCGCGCGACTATTTTTGGTACAGTCCAATTTTGAATGACCAGCTCAAGGACAAGATTGGCGATCTGCTGGTTGTGCCTCAGACCGTGGATGAGGTGATGCAGATTGCCTCTCTGATTGCCAAATACAAACTGCCGCTCACCTTGCGCGGCGGCGGCACTGGAAACTACGGTCAGTGCGTGCCGATGAAAGGCGGCGTTATCATGGACCTGACCCGTCTGGACAAGGTGCTCGAGATCACCGAGGGCCATGTGCGCGTGCAGGCAGGTGCGCGGATTTCGCGGCTGGACGATGCGGCGCACGAAACCGGGCAGGAACTGCTGATGTATCCTTCGACCCGTCAGATGGCCACGATCGGTGGCTTTCTTGCGGGTGGGTCGGGCGGCATCGGATCGTTGCGCCATGGCATGCTGCGCGACCCGGGCAACGTCAGCTACGTCAAAGTGATCACCGTCGAAGAAGAGCCGCAGGTGATCGAATTGCAAGGGGACGAGATCCAGAAGGTGCAGCATGCCTTTGGCACCAACGGGATCATGGTGGAACTTGGCCTTGCGCTGACCCCCAAGACCGACTGGATTCACACCGCTGCCCTGTTCGACGGATACGATCGCGCTCTGAACTTCGCCACCAAGGCGCAAAAGGATGGGATGGATTGCTATCTGCTTACCGCGGTCGAACGGCGCTTTTCCCCATATTACACCAAGTTCGGCGACCTCTTCCCCGCAGACCGTGACGCGATCTTTGCGATGGTCGCACCGGAGGAGATGGACCGCTTCACTGCCGAGGCGGAGGCCCAGGGAGGGCATGTTTCCTTCGCCATGACCAAGGACACAATCCGCGAAGCGGGCTTGCAGCCCGCCTATGAATGCGGCTGGAACCACACTACCTTGCAGGCGCTGAAGGTCGATCCCGGTTGGACCTACCTACAGGTCGCCTATCCCCGGCCCTTCGATGTAGATTTGGTGATGCGCCAGATGGAGCGTTATGGCGATGACATGTTTTGGCATCACGAAATGGCCCGACAGGACGGCGACATCCAGATCTTTGCGCTACCGCTGGTACGCTATCGCGGCAAAGACGAGATGTACCGTCTGATCGCCGAGTTGGAAGACACCGACGGCTGCACGATCTTCGATCCTCATGTCATCACCATCGAAGACGGCGGCATGAAGGAAATCGACACCTCGCAAATTGATTTCAAGAAACGGGCAGACCCCTACGGGCTGATGAACCCTGGAAAAACACGCGGATGGACTGATGACATGGCCCGCCGCGACGACAACCCCCAACAAGGAGAAACAGCATGAAAAAGACACTGACAGCATTCAGCGCAGCATGCGCCCTGCTCGCGGCTTCGGCGGTTTGGGCCGATGACAAGGTCGTTATGGGCACCAATTGGCTGGCCCAGGGCGGGCACGGCGGATTTTATCAGGCATTGGCCGACGGGACCTATGAAAAATACGGGCTGGACGTCGAAATCAGCCCCGGCGGGCCGCAGGTCAACAACCGTCCAATGCTCTCTGCGGGACGGCTGGATTTCCTGATGGCTGGCAATCTGCTTTTGTCATTCGACAACGTGCGCAATGGTATCCCCACCACCGTGATCGCGGCGTTGTACCAGAAGGACCCCCAGGCCCTGATGGCGCACAAGGGCCAGTATGCCGACTTCGCGGCTTTGACAGACGCCCCGACCATACTGGTATCGAAAGACGGGCAGTTCAGCTTCTGGGAGTGGATGGTGCAAAGCAATGGTTTCCGCAACGAACAGTTGCGTCCATATGGATATAACCTTGCGCAGTTTCTTTCTGATAACAAAATGGTGCAGCAGGCTTACGGCACCGCCGAGCCGATTTATGCTGCCGACCAGGGCACCGAAGTCGATGTGTTTTTGCTGGCCGATAATGGCTGGAATACCTACGCCGCGACGATCGAGACCCGCCAGGAACTGATCGATGAGAACCCCGAGTTGGTACAGCGTTTCGTTGACGCCACCATTGAGGGTTGGGTCAACTTTCTGTACGGGGACAACGCGGCCGCTTACGAGGCGATCATGGCGGCTAACCCCGAAATGACAGTCGAGAAGCTGGACAAGGAAGTCGCCCAGCTTCAGGCGCTGGAGATCATCGACAGTGGCGATGCGCTGGACACGGGCATCGGTTCGATGTCGGAAGAGCGGATCAAGGCGTTTCACGATCTGGCCGTATCAAGCGGCATACTCGAAGAAGGCGCGGTCGATCTGTCCAAGGTAGCGACGAGCCAGTTCGTCAACAAGGGCCACGGGCTGGATCTGAAAGCCAGGCTGAAAGGTAACTGAAGCCGACCGGTAGACCACATGCCCCGGCAGATAGAAAGGATGTTTACGCCCGGTTCCATGCTGGCGCGGGGGCACCGGGTTCTGCTAGACCAGCGGTGCGGCGAAATTGACGCGGCACCGCTCAGCCAAAGCCTGTGGAAGTTGTGATGTGACGAATGTAGGATTGCCAATGACCACAGCAAAAAAACGGCGCAGCGCCATTCATGAAGCGATCCGTGACGCGGCCATCCGCGAGTTCGCCCGCAACGGCCTGGCCGGGACGTCGACGCAAGCCATTGCCACATCCGCTGGCATTTCCAAAGCGCAACTGCACTACTACATCACCTCCAAGGAGGACCTCTATCAGGACGTTCTGGGCTATATCGTCTCGCACTGGCGCGAGTTGTTTTCGCTGTCGTCCGGTCTGGAAGACCCGGCCGAAGCGATCACCAATTACATCCGTCGCAAAATCGAACATGCGCTGGAACATCCAGACGTGTCTCGGTTCTTTGCCAATGAAATGGCCCGAGGGGCCCCGGAAATGGGTGGCCACTGGGGCCATCTGCGCGCCGCGGTCGAAGAGGCCAACGACACCATTCGCGCGTGGATCGACGCAGGCAAGATCGCTCCGGTCGATCCCTTGCTGTTCCAGATCCACATGTGGGCGGTCACGCAGCACTACGCCGAGTACGAAGCGCAAGCGCGAATGCTGATGGGAGTGGCCCCCGATCAGCCGATGGATGCGGAACGTATTATCGCCGAGGCAAGCGCGCTTTTCCTGCGTCGCTGCGGGCTGGAAGAAGGCACGCAAGGATGAAAGCACTGACACCAGGAAGCCTGCCCGCACCTTTCGGCGCTTACGAACACGGCATTCAGGCGGGGCGGTTGATCGCGACTTCGGGCCAGTTGGCGATGGCGACCGATGGTACAATTCCCGCAGATGTCACATCGCAGGCTGAATTGTGCTTCGAGAACATTGGCGCCATCCTGGCCACCGCAGGAGCGGACTTTTCCCACGTCATCCGATTTACCGGCTACGTCACCCGCCGCGAGGATTTCGCGCCCTACATGGCGGTACGCGACAGGCTGGTGAGTGTACTGGCAGTCAAACCGGCGTCGACGCTACTGATTGTGACCGGATTCACCCGCCCCGAATTCCTGGTTGAAGTCGAAGCGCTGGCGGTGATGCCCGCCTGACCACCGATATGGATAACATTACTATGACCCGCACGTCCCACCTCAAGACCATCGAACAGCGCCTGCTTTGGCTGTCGCACTGGATGATCCACAATGCCAATCACATCCGCACCAAGTCCGAAGGCATCAAGATCGGTGGGCATCAGGCGTCGTCCGCATCGATGGTTTCGATCATGTCGGCGCTATATTTCAGTGCCCTCCGACCCGAAGACCGCGTCGCAGTCAAACCCCACGCCTCGCCGGTGTTTCATGCGATGCAATATCTGATGGGGCAGCAGACACTGGAAAAGATGCAGAACTTTCGCGGTCTGCACGGTGTGCAGTCCTATCCGTCACGGACCAAGGACATCGACGATGTGGATTTCTCGACCGGGTCAGTGGGCTTGGGCGTGGCCATGACCTCTTTTGCCTCGCTGGTGCAGGATTACATTCAGGCGAAGCGTTGGGGCGGTGACATCCCGCTGGGGCGGATGGTGGCGCTGGTGGGCGATGCGGAACTGGACGAAGGTAACATCTACGAATGTCTACAGGAGGGCTGGAAAAACGATCTCCGCAACACTTGGTGGATCATCGACTACAACCGCCAGTCACTTGACGGTGTAGTGCGTGAGGGTCTGTTCAAACGCGTCGAAAAAATATTCGAGGCCTTCGGCTGGGATGTGGTGCGCATCAAATATGGCCATCTGCAACGCGCCGCCTTTCAGGAGCCGGGGGGTGACACGCTGCGCGAGTGGATCGACAACTGCCCAAACCAGCTTTACTCGGCGCTGACCTTTATGGGCGGTGCGGCATGGCGCGAGCGTCTGCTGGACAGTCTTGGCGATCAAGGCGACGTGACGCAACTGATCGACCGACGCAATGATGACGAACTGGCCGAGCTGATGGAAAACCTGGGTGGCAATTGCGTGCAAACAATGGCGGACACATTTGACGCCATTGACCACGACCGCCCTGTTTGCTTTCTGGCTTATACGATCAAGGGTTGGGGCACGCCAATTGCAGGCCACAAGGACAATCACGGCGGCCTGATGAACCCGACACAGATGGCCGAATGGCAGAAGTTGATGGGCGTGCCTGAAGGTCAGGAATGGGACAAGTTCGCGACTGTCGAGGACGAGGACGCCATGCGCGATTTTCTCAAGCAGGTTCCGTTCTTTGCCAAGGGTCCAAGGCGTTACAGCGATGAGGTGCTGGACGTGCCACAGGTCCAAGTCGCTACGGACCGCGAGATGTCTACCCAGATGGCGTTCGGAAAGATCCTTGACGATTTGTCCAAAGGCGACAGTGCGCTGGCCGCGCGCATTGTCACCACATCGCCCGACGTGACGGGTACGACCAATCTTGGCCCGTGGGTCAACCGGCGCAAGCTGTTTGCGCGAACCGAACAACAGGACACATTCATAAACGAAAAGATTCCCTCCACAGCGAAATGGGAGTTCACGCCTGAAGGGCAGCATATCGAACTGGGCATTGCAGAGATGAACCTGTTTTTGCTGCTTGCGGCCGCAGGTCTGTCACATTCGCTGTTCGGCAAGCGACTGATCCCCATTGGCACCGTCTACGATCCCTTTGTGGCGCGCGGTCTGGATGCGCTGAACTATGCATGCTACCAAGACGCCCGTTTTATGATCGTAGGCACCCCGTCTGGCATTACGTTAGCCCCTGAGGGCGGTGCGCATCAGTCCATCGGCACGCCTCTGATCGGGATGAGCCAAGACGGTCTTGCCGCGTTCGAGCCTGCATTCGTTGACGAGCTGGCAGTGATCATGCAGTGGTCCTTTGAATATCTGCAACGCAGTGGAGAAGGCGACCCGGATGAGCGGACCTGGCTGCGCGATGAAACCGGGGGATCGGTCTATCTGCGGTTGTCGACCAACCCGATTGACCAGCCCGGGAAACGCGTTGATGACGACTTTAGACAAGGCGCCATCGACGGTGCCTATTGGCTGCGTAAACCCGGTCCCAATTGCGAGATAGTGATCGCCTATCAGGGTGTCGTTGCCCCCGAGGCCATCCGCGCCGCCAGTATGATCTCTGAAGGCCGCCGCGATGTCGCCGTGCTGGCTGTTACCTCGGCTGACCGTCTGAACGCAGGCTGGACTGCGGCGCAGCGCGCCAGGGCGCGGGGCAATGCGAACGCGAGGTCGCATGCCGAAACGCTGCTTGGCAATCTGTCGCGAGACTGCAAGATCATCACCGTGATCGACGGGCATCCCGCCACTCTGGCCTGGCTGGGGTCGGTGATTGGCCATCAGGCGGTGTCGCTGGGGGTCGAGCATTTTGGCCAGACTGGCACCATAGCCGATCTTTACTCTCACTTTGGCATCGACGCTGAGGGCATTGTAGAGAAGGTGAACGGACTGACGGCGGGTCGTATGCTCAGCAGGCCGTTGCCGCGTTAAGTCGCGCATTCGTCAAGCTGTGGTACTGATGGTTCTGTCGCAAACTTTTGGGAATATGGGCCTGCTCGCCAAGCTGCGATAGACATCGCCTTTGGAATTGGCGGGCGGGTATCAGGTGGTGACGATTAACTTCAAAGGCAGCCACTATCCCAAATCCGTCATCCTATACGCCGTGTTTTTCTATGCGCGATAAGCTGTTTCCTATCGTGATCTGGAGGAAATCAGGGTCGAGGTTTGAGCTATCCCCCGAAATTCGGACACTGACGTAAGCTGCGATTTGTAGTCTGCTGATCATCAACACGAAGGAGATCAGATACGTCGAAACGGAAGCAACATCACCCAGAGTTTAGGCCAAGGTGGCGTTAGAAGCATTAAAGGGCGAGGAAACTGTCAGCGAGTTAGCCAGTCGGTTCGGGGTTCATCCGACAATGATCCATCAATGGAAGCGGGTACTGCTTGAAGGCGCATCAGGCGACTTCGAGCGGGGCAGCCGGAAAGCACCGGAAGTCGATGAAGAGCAGGTCAAAGGGCTTTGTCAGGTTATTCTTTAGCGACGTGAGCAAGATCGGCCTCACCATCATGCGCTCATTTCAGCGGCATAGCTGTTCCACAGGCTGAACGCGTCAGCCCGAGCATGGCGGTAAGATGCTGCGGAAAGGCGGTGACGTTTTGGGCGAAAGATGGTGGCGGTCTGGTCGTGGACGGATAGAAACTGCTGCGCCTGGCGTGGTGATTTGAAACGGCCCATGACTTTCTCTCGTCGTCGCGTGTGTCGGTGCGACGCCTCGGACCGGTTATTCAACCCCTTGTGCGAGCGATGATCGACGCTTGGGCAAATACCACGGACAGCCACGCCATAGCTGCGCAGTTTGTCTGTCACGAGCACGCGTGGCACGCCCCATCGCTTCATCAACTTCATCAGGAAACGCTTGGCGGCATGGCCGTTCCTGCGGCTTTGCATCAGGATCTCCAGTACGTCCCCGTTCGCGTCGATCGCACGCCAAAGCCAGTGTTTCCGCCCGCGGATTGAGATAACCACTTCGTCCAAGTGCCATTTGTCGGACGGAGCTCTCTCGCGGAACTCGGCGAGCACCCGCGGAAGGAATCTCTGCCCGAACGAGACAGGTGCCGACAGGCGCAGCTCGCCCGATAGCGTGGCGTGTTGCTGATTGATCAGTTCATCCGCCCGGTCCAGGTCGGCCAGAAGCGTTTGCATCCTCTCCAGATAGAGCCGCCCGGCGACGGTGGTTGAGACCTTGCGCGTTGTCCGCACCAGAAGTTGCGCGCCAAGCTCGCCTTCCAACTCGCTGACATATCGCGTGGCAATGGAGCGCGTGACACCGAGTTCACGCGCGGCCGCTGCAAAACCATTAAGCTCGGCGACCTTTACAAAGACCCTGATACGTTCAATTCGCCCGGTCAAAAATCAGCCCCCCATCCTTGGGCCCACGATCGGGCACATTCATTTTCACCGCGTTGCCGGTAACCTCAGTACTGTCGCTTTGCAAAAGCGATAGCGCATCGCGCGGTTGACGGGTCGGCAGCATACCGTCAACCACCGTGCATACCTCGCCCTTACGGATAACACACGCCGCCGAGCGCCCTTCGCGGTTTGGTGTTCGTCTCGGGCAGCGGAATGAAGTCGGATTCATCGCCCGGCACTGTGTCGAAGCGCCCGCGCCGCCATTCCTCCTGGGCCTGCTCGATCCGTTCCTTGCGCGACGAGACGAAATTCCACCAGATCCAGCGCGGACCCTCCATCGGCTCGCCGCCGAAGAGCATGACGCGTGCGGCACTCCTGGCCCGCACGACGATCTGGTCCCCCGGCCTCAGCACCAGAAGCTGGGCCGGCGCATAGGACTGTCCCGCCACTTCGATCTCGCCCGAGATGGTATAGAGGGCCCGTTCAGTCACGGAGGGCTCGACGGCAAAGCGCGCACCGGGGTCGAGCTGGACATCGGCGTAAAGCGTCTCCGATGCCGTCGCGAGCGGGGACCGCGCCCCGAAGGCCGCGCCGGCGATCAGCCGTACTTTGACCCCGCCATCTTGAATGACGGGCAGCTCTGTCGCGCCGTGATGGACAAAGTCCGGATCGCCTTCCTCCTGCGCCTCGGGCAGCGCCACCCAAGTCTGAAGGCCAAAGAGACGCTGGCCCCGTCGGCGCCGCTCCTCATCGGTGCGCTCGGAATGGACGATGCCGCGTCCCGCGTTCATCCAGTTTACGGCGCCCGGCTCGATCTCGCGATCCGTGCCAAGGCTGTCGCGGTGCCGGATCCGCCCCTCGAAGAGATAGGTGACTGTCGCCAGATTGATATGCGGATGCGGGCGCACGTCGATACCCTGGTCGGTCAGGAATTCCGCCGGTCCCATCTGGTCGAAGAAGATGAACGGGCCCACCATCTGCCGCTTGATCGATGGCAGGGCGCGACGCACTTCCAGCCCGCCAATATCGACGGCGCGGGGAATGATCAGCGTCTCGATCGCATCCACTGTTTCGGGATCACCCGGCGTGGGATCGGGGCAGGGGCTCCAGCTCATGATCGCATCTCCAATTCAGCGTTGCAGCACATCGTGCCAGTCGGGATGGCGCGCAAACTGCGCCTTGGCGAACGGACAGAGTGGGACGATGGAACGGCCCTCGGCACGCGCATCCTCGACCGCGCGCCGCACGAGGGCCTGCCCCACCGAGCGGCCCCGCATCGCATCGGGAACTTCAGTGTGATCGATGATTATCATGCTTTCACCTGCGCGCGAATATGTCATCTCTGCTTCCGCGCCATCGAGCTTGGCCACATAGCGGCCTTTGCTCGGGTGCTCCTCGCATTCGATCAAAAGCTCCTTCGGAACCTGTCTGGACATGATCTTCCTTTCTGCTGTCGGTAGTTTGGCATTTCCGGCGAAGGTTCGCACCCGCCCGTCGGATGCTGCTTTCTACGACGCTACAGCGTCAAGTAAACGCCGGACATGCGCCGGGCCGGTCGGCCGGATCCCTGTCGGGTTCAGCGCCTTGATCGAATAATAGCCCCGCGTGATGTGATCCAAGTTCACCGTTCCCGCGAGGCCCGGCAGCCGCAACAAGCGTTCCATATGCGCCGAAAGATGCGGGTAGTCCGCGACCTGCCGGTGATTGGTCTTGAACAGTCCGTGATAGGCCGCATCGAATCGGATGAGTGTCACGAAAGCACGAATATCGGTTTCGGTCAGGTTGTCGCCGAACAAATACGGGCGACCGTCACCGAGGCGCGACTCCAGTTGTTCCAGCATCGCGAACACCCCATCGACGGCCTCGTCATAGGCCTCCTGGCTGGAGGCGAACCCGGCCTTGTAGACCCCGTTATTGAGGCTTTCGTAAACCTGCCTGTTCAGCACGTCGATCTCTTCGGCCAAATCGGCCGGATAGAGGCGGATATCTGACGGGGCGATTGCTTCGAAAGCGGTATCGAACATGCGCACAATATCGGCGCTTTCGTTGTTCACCATGACGCCGCGCTTCATGTCCCACAGCACCGGCACCGTGGCGCGGCCCGAGATATGCGGATCGGCACGGCTATAGAGTTCATGCATGTAACTCGACCCGTATAGCGGGTCCTCATCCGCGCCCGGATAGCCGCCGAATTGCCAGCCCTGATCGGTCAGCGTCGGGTTGACCACCGTGACCGGGATCAAATCCGCAAGCCCCTTGAGGCGGCGTGCGATCAGAGTGCGCGAGGCCCAAGGGCAGATCAGCGCGACATAGAGCCGGTACCGCCCGACCTCGGCCTCGAAACCACCCTCGCCCGTGGGGCCTGGACGCCCGCCGGGGGTGATCCAGTTCCGAAACTCCGAAACTTGGCGCACGAAACGCCCCTGTTCATCGGCCTTCTGCACAGGCTGCCAGTTCTCGACCCATTTTCCATTCACAAGCATGTCTTGTCTCCTTTTTACTATCAGGTTCGCAAAGCGCGTCACTGCGCCAGCGCGAAGGCGGTGCCCCAAGGATCGGCAAAGCGGTCGCCGCCAAGGCGCTGCGTGATCGCCTGACGCGCCGTCGGATCGACGCCGAGGGTTATTTCGCTCAGCCCCGCCTCGGACGGGTCCCGCGTCCCGGCATTGCGGCTGTTCCAGATGTTGCCGGCCAACTGGTGGTGATAACCGCCGCTGCCGTAGAAGCTCGCGCCCGGATAGGTCGCCGCGATGGCGAAGCCGAGGGCGTCGCGGTAGAAGCGATCCGCCTCTTTCGTGTCGCCGATCTGTAAATGAACGTGGCCGATGATGCCGCCCTTCGGAAATCCGGCCCATGTCCGGCCTTGCGCCGCGCGCATCAGGCCCTCAAGGTCCAGAGGGTCAGTCGCCATACGGATATCACCCGCGCGATCGCGCCACTGGCTTGGCGGACGGTCGACATAGACCTCGATGCCATTGCCTTCGGGATCGGCTAGATAGATCGCTTCGCTGACGATGTGATCCGATGCGCCCTGCAGCCGCACGCCCGTTTCGGTCACATGGCCAAGCCAGCGGGCAAGTTCGCCGCGCGATGGCAACAGAAAGGCGGTGTGAAACAGCCCCGCTTGCCTGGGATCGCGCGGGCGTAACGACGGGTCGCCGTCAAGATGCAGCAGCGGCGTCTCTTCGGTGCCCAGTGTCACGCTGCTTCCGGCCTCTGCCAGCGGCACCAGCCCCAGAACGTCACGGTAGAAGGACGAAACGGCATCGAGATCCCGCACCCTGAGCCGAACGGTATTGATGCGGATCGGCGCGGTATTCATGTCGAAATTTTCGGTTGGATTGGTCATCGTGAAACTCCTGTGCGGAAGCGTGCGGGGCTGATTGCCCCGCACCATGAGGACGGATCGGATCAGGCCCGGCTGCGCTTGAGCGCATAGGCGCCGTCGCCCAGCAGGGCCTGCACGACCAGTGTGATCGCCCAAAGCGCCGGATACTCCCAGCCGCCGCCTTCATTCGAGAAGAAGAAGCCGGCCGCGCCATGCGGCGCGTAGATCGAGCCGAGCAGAACCGGCACCAACGCGAGCGACACCCAGCGGGTCCAGACGCCGAGGATCAGCGCCACGCCGCCAGCGAGCTCGGCGGCCATCACGAGATAGGCAAGCGCCCCTGGAAAGCCGAGGCTTTCGAAGAAGGCGGCCGTTCCAGCCGGCGTGAAGATCGCCAGTTTCAGCCAGCCATGGGCGATGAACAGTATTCCCAGAGAGACGCGCAGGATTGTGGCTGCCAGATCGGCATTTGCCACACCGGGAATCACGGGTGATTGAGGCGGGCTATGATGGTTTGCGTTGGACATTGTCTTTTTCCTTTGTTCGGGAGGTTGGGTCAGGCGGAAAACTGCCAGCGCGGCGCGATCTCTGTGCCTTTTCCGAGCACATAGCCGAACTGGATATTCAGGAAGCCGAGCGGCTCTAACTGACGGGCAGTGAACAGGGGGCCGGCATCGACCGGCTCGAACCCGGCCTCTGCGGCCAGCGTTTTGACGGTGTCGCGTGCCGTCTCGTCGTCGGAAGCGACAAAAGTCTGCAACGGTTGTCCGTCAAGCTTGAGATCTTCGGCATAGTGCTGGGCGAAGATCGTGTTGAAAGCCTTTACGACGGATGCTCCCGGAACGAGCGCGGCGATCGCCTCGGCCGCCGACGTGGTGGTGCCGAGTTGCAAGGCCGAGAAATCCTCAGTGACGGGGTTGGACACATCGATGACGATCTTGCCGGTGAAGTCTGCTTGGTCGGCTATTTCGGCAGCCGCCTCAAAGGGTGTCGCGAGGATGACGATATCGGCCTCATGCACGGCGTTTGCCACATCGTCGGCGCGACCATAGGTCCCGACCTCATGTTTTGTTTTGCTCAGGACATTTACCAGACCGGATCCGACATTGCCGTTCCCGATGATTGCGATTTTCATGACTTGCTCCTTTCAGTGCGCGCCTTCGCGCGCTGTTTGATCTGTCAGGAAGATGCACCTTGTCATCAGTCAATAAAATGGCGAATATAGAGAATGACTATCCACAAAACGTACTAAGTGATTTGCCATGGATATCGTCGATGAACTCCGGGCCTTCGTGGCCACCGCGCAGACTGGCTCGTTCACCGCGGCCGCCCGTCAACTCGGCGTATCGAACCGGCTGACCTCCAAATATGTGGCCGAGCTCGAGCATCGGCTTGGCGTCCGACTGCTTCAGCGGACGACAAGAAAGGTGGGGCTGACGCCGGCGGGTGAGGACCTGATTGAGCGGGCACCTGCGCTCTTGGATGATCTCGATGACCTGCTCGGCAGCGTTGCCGAAGGATCGCGCGGCCTGACCGGCGTCATTCGCATTTCAGCTCCTGTGACGTTCGGCGAAGTATACGTTACGGGGATGCTGACACGGTTTGCCCGGCAGAACCCGGATCTTACGCTCGATTTGCGGCTCGATGACCGCTATGTCGATCTGGCCAGCGACGGCATCGACCTGGCTTTTCGCATTGGCCGGTCCGAGATGCTGTCGCTCAAGACGCTCAGGCTTGGCACCTTCAACAGCCTTCTGGTGGCCAGCCCGGACTATATCCGCGCACACGGGAAACCCGACTCGCCCGAAGAACTCACCAACCATACCTGTGTTGTGGACACCAACCGGCGGGTTCCGCACAGATGGGTCTTCGAAAGAAATGGGACCGAGACAGTTGTTCAGATCCGGGGGCGTTTTCAGGTCAACTCGGCGCGCGCGGCCATGGATCTGGCCGTCGGCGGCATGGGGATCGCCAACATTCCGCAGTTCGCCTTGCGCGACACCATCGAGACCGGGGCGCTGCTCCCCCTGCTGGAGGAATTCAGAGGCGACAGCGGTCCAGTCAGCGCGGTCTATCTGGAGGGTCGGGCCCTGCCACGCAAGATCCGCGCATTGATCGACTTCGCCGCCGAGGATATCCGGTCTACCGCGATCCTCTAGAGCATCGAGCCTTTAACTTGATCCATATCCTGCTTCGCAGAAGTAATTCCAGCATTCCTGCGGTGTGAACAGATCGCAGACTTCCGCGAGTGCGTCGAACATCTGGTCGAATATTCTGGCCCCGATCCGTCGCAGATGCGCTTGGTGTTTCGAGAACGCCATTTCGATTGGGTTCAAGTCGGATGAGTACGGCGGCAGATTTTCAATCTGCACCAAAACTGCGTCAGAGCCGATCATCAACGCCGACGGTTCAGTTTGTGAAGGCATCGATAAGGTTGATGACGGAGAGGATCTTTCTGGTGTCACGATCAACCCGATAGGCCCGGTTGCCCTCGCGATAATAGCGCCAATCGTCACGCGG
>TARA_R110002020_G_scaffold10668_11_pt1 | contig 17993 bp, 20 predicted proteins | sample TARA_R110002020 | Tara Oceans TARA_R110002020 (sample SAMEA4396489) | marine metagenome | biome: Westerlies Biome; feature: [MES] marine water layer (ENVO:01000295) within the mesopelagic zone...; material: water (ENVO:00002006), including particulate matter (ENVO:01000060) such... | reverse complement strand
TTATAACTTGAGTTAATCAAGTTACTTCTTAAGCAACTTCATACCGACAACAGCGAGGATCGCTCCTGCTCCTGCCATAGCAAGTGGGCTACGATACATTGGTGGTTTGTAGCGAAGAGCCATACCATCAACGGTTTCTGCGAGTAGCACCATGAAATCATCAGAAGAGATGTATTCACCAACATCCATTTCGTCAGCAAACTCATAAGGAATGTATTCCAAAGGTTCAGCAGCATCAACTACGGATGGTGTGGCTTCGGCTTGTCGAACATCAGCATCGCCAAGTCCACGGAAACCAACTGGTTGCTGGCTCTTAGCATTGGATCGAAGATCTTGCTTGATAGAACCGCTAACACCAACGTTGCTGATCCAACGGCCTTTAGCATCACGAGCCAAGTAACGAGAGTTACCCTTGATGTGATCGAAGCGTTGACGCTTTCCGTATTTGCGACCTTCGGCATCCATGGTTCCCACATCGTCATACTTACGACCCATCATTGAATGGTCTTTATCCATAGCAGCCGCTTCATCTCGGCGGTCTTTCATAGATTGGGAGTGATGGCCACGGTGGCGCATACCCATTGATTCATCCATCTTGTCATTATAGCCTTGTGCAGTTTCCGCAGAACCATACCATTGTGGAACTCCATTTCCTGAAAGGGAGGAATCCTCTCCAAAGTCGTTAGCCACTACTGGAAGTCCGGGTAGAGCAGATGAAAGTGCCATGGTTTGTTCGTTAGCAGCGGCAAGTCCGGGGAAATCTTCAGCAGCCAATTCATCAGCACGATAATGAATCTCGTGATCGTAGTTAACACCAGCCTGACCAAGAGCGTTAGAAGTCATAAGTTGAGTCATTTCAGTTTCAGCACCATATTGCTGTGGAACACCGTGTCCACTGCCACCAGCCGAATCTTCACCAAAATCATTAGCGATTACTGGTAGTCCGACACCAAGAGCATCTTGTCCACCAACTTGTTCGAATACCATTTCAGCAGACATTTGTTCCATCTTGTCTTTACGAGCGTTGCGACGGTTGATACCACGCATCTTGGATTCCATAATACGCTTACGCTTAATAGCCATTTTATCAGCCGCACTCAATTCTCCGTCAGCACCATACCATTGTGGAACGCTGTGACCAGAAGTTAGGGCAGAGGACTCTCCGAAGTCGTTAGCAACGACAGGAAGTCCCGGAAGATTGCTAAACTCAAAGTTCATAGTTTCTTCAGCGAAAAGATCCAAAGATGTGTCTTGGACATCAGTAATGAGATCGGCTCCAGCGATAGCAGCCGTAGTTGGGTTAGCAGCCAGAGGTTGAGAAACATCGAGGGCAACATCGGCAGGAGCAGATTCTGAAGCATAGGATTCAGCCGCATTGATTTGACCGAGTTCTTCTTGAAGTTCTTCTACTTTAGACTTGATAGCAGTTTCATTGTCAAAGATAAACTCTTCGATTTTAAACTTGCCGGGGGTTGAGGTCGACATATCTTGAAGTTCCTCAAAGGTAGTAGCCTTACTGTCGGCTTGACGCATAATAATACTTCCAGTTTCATATTCTGAATCCGCACCGCTATCATACTTACGCTTGGTAATTCCACCGCCAGCAGCAGTAGCCGCAACCATTACAGTGTTACCTTGGGATTGGATCGCCAGAGGAGTAAATCCGTGGTTGTCAGTTTTGTCGACCACATAGAAAAGAGCACAACGATAAAGTTTACGTCGATCATCTTCATCAGTCATAGAATCATACTGTGATTTTGGAAGAGTCCAAACGTTGGTATAAAAATTAAGTGCGTCGTCACGAGTTGCTGGATCAAAGCCCCAGTAATCTTCCGAGAGGATGTAAACCATTTCATGCTTGCTTGCCATGCATGTTAATAGTCAGGCCGACTATATATAATTATCGACTATTGTTTGAAGATTTTCTTAAAAGCAGTTATCTCTCGATCAGTAGTAGAAGGGCGATAACCTGCATCTCTGCGAGCATCAGTATGGCCATCATTGTAAGCATAAATATAAGCATCAGATTCAGAGTTAGCAACCCATGGATAATAATCATCAGTTTCAGCAGACATTAAGTAAGATTCAGCCATAAGCACTTCTTCATCGACGCCCTTAAACATATCCAGTAAGCGAACTAATAGTGAGGGAGATCCATCTCCTTGATCACGGAAACCAGCAGGTGCCCATGTTTGAGATTGTCGACGGCGATCCATAGCGAGGCTACGACCCACATCTACATTTTTCATATAGGTGCCATCTTTTCGACGACGAATGAATCGACGGTTGCCCCAGCGATCGAGTGCCATTTTACGAGGATTGCCGTAAAAAGGACGAGGCCCTCTTTCAGTATAGCCTGTTGGGGCGTCAAAGGTTTCGGAAGATTCCCACGTCACTGTGCCTTCAATTTCTATTTCACCTTCGTAAAATCCTGTGGACATCTCAAAAGATTCATAGCCTGAATCGTAGCCATTGGAAATCTTTTCTTCTACATAGTCTCTAATCTCTGCTTCATAAGAGGAATCAATGTCATGCGAACACTCGTAGGAAACATCATAATCAACACCATCGTGAGAACCTGAAAAGTTACCAGTGTAATCCAGAGTTTGCCCCATTCAATCACACCCGACGAAGTAGTAATTCTTCTCCGCCAGACATTGGGATGCCACGAACTTGGGTATCGGAGATACGCAGCAGTTGATAGGATCGACGCCAATCGTCAAGCGACTTAGTAGATTTACCATCTGTATATCCAGAGTTAATAGTAGGATCTAAGGCTAATTCTCCAAAGCGTCCATTGATATTAGAATCCGTAGAGTTACGACTGAGCGATCCAAAACGGTTATCACCATCTTGTTCGGAAGTTACTTCTACGAAAGGAGCGTTAACATAAGAAACTAAGTAAGGGAAATCACGGTTAATTTCTGGAGGGAGTTTTCCATACCCTGAGACAGCAGGTCCATAGCCAAAGCCTCCAATTCCGGGTTGCATGGAAACAGGGTTAATGTTGTTGGTTTCCTTGAGGCGACCATAAAGTGCTCCTTGGCCGGGGGCTTCTGCGGCCATCTCTTGAGGTGCATATTCTTGAAGCGGATGGGTTTCACGATTCATGTCAGCAATTAGTTCATCATCATTGTATCCCAAATCGTAGGCATTTTCGTAGAGATATTCGTGATCAATAACTCCCGGGCCGAAAGGAAGATCGTTAGCCACCATTGAGGTGTGCTCCAGATCCAAGTATTGGTAACCCATAAAAGATTCGGAAAGAGATTGTGGAACGTAATCTAAAGTTGCTCCCGACCTTTCAATATGCATTTCTTCATATTGGGAAGCAGTAATTTCATCAGCATTGAAAACTTTATTAAGGGGTCCCAAGGAAATCTTATTTGAGCGAACTGCCCATCCAAGACCTGCCATGACTCCGATTGCTCCAACGAAATAAGAGATCGACGATTTCATCATGATAGAAACTAATCCTCACGACTATTTATAGTTTCGCTCGTGATGCTAATTCTCGTAGCCTTTCAGATGTTGGTAAACTAAGATTGTCTCTCACGCCAAATCTTCTGACGGGCCATGCCGATTCTCGATTCATGGATCGTTGTTCTCCTGTGGAAAAACTACCAGCATATTTTAAGGGATAGATTCGCTGATCAGCGAGATAACCAAAACCTTTACACTTGGAACATCGACGATTATTAACGACGCCTTTATTATCACATTTAGGGCAAATCTCATAATCCCAATCAGGTAGTGAGTCTTCCATTCCTAATTCAAACAAAGCCTCGTTCATGGATTCGGGTGTGGGAACAGGATTTTCTCCAGTGGGATATCCGGGTGTGCCACGGAACCAAACTTCTTTGTAAAGTGATAAAACATCTGCTAAGTGTTGGTATTCTACCATAACTTCGTTAAAGGCTTCGGGATCATAATTTTCTCGAAATCTTAGTAATGGTTTTTCATTTCGATACCATGTTAAAACTTTTGAAAGGATTTCACTAATTTCTTGATACAGTTCCTCATCACCATAATCTCCTTTATTTAGATACCACTCTCGATAAAAACGAACGGAGTATTGTTTTATAATTAGTCGAAAATATCCTAAAAAATTGTTGGGAATAAAAGCCTGTTCTGCCCATTGACGATAATAATTGAAAATGTAGGGGTGATTAGATTCCCAATGACTGTAATTTGAAAATTGATTATTAATTGTATTAACTAAAACTTCTTGAAGCGTATTACCTTCAAGAGATCCATGATTTGAGGGGTTATGAGCCCAACGATTTTGATAATCATAATAGCCTCGATGCGATCCACCCAAATCTTGTAAAAAATTAGCCAAGCCAATTAAATCCTCAGCAGCCTGTTCAAAAAAGTAACGGTTGTTGATAAAATAAAGTCGATAAGGGGCCATGGCATATTCATTTTTTTGCAGAGTGGATCGACGAACTTGTTTTCCAAACTCAGAAAACTGGAGTCGAAAAGACTTTAGATCGAAATTGATAGCAGGGTAAAACAAATAATCACCTCCACAGATAATCGGCAAAACGTTCGAAACCATTAAAAGGTTGGAACCCTCTTTGAACGCCACCATATTGTAATTCTTTAACTGAATATTCTGATAACTCATTATCTCCAACAAAATGCTTTTTAGTTTGATTGCCTAAATAATCTCGAGTTTTAGTTTGCACATAGTTTAACTCATACATCATAGGATCGGGAATTAACTGCACGGGATAACCTGAGTCTTTAAATCCATAAAAATCAGTGTTGTCGATGCCAATCGCCTCGGCTTCTAACCTTTCGTATTTTTCTCGTTTGGTTCGCCATGCGCGATCATGACGCACAAACAACAGATTAGCAATAGATTCCCGAGTAGTAATTTCTTGGCCCGAAACAGGATCGACCCAAATCAAATCAGCCTCATAAGGAGTTACTCGATAAATATGGGCCGTAGCCAAATGTCCTGCGTTTTTGCCGGGGCGTGATACCGAGACGATATCACCGGGCTCCCAATCAGAATGTGGCTGAGCGATGTTACGATGCGCCACGCTGCTATCTAACGGAGAAACTAAACGATTAGTGGTTCCCGTAAGTAATGATTTAGCGATCTGTTGCTCTTCAAACTTTTCTTTAGCATCCCAAAAGGCTCTGAGGGTGATATTATCATGCATAGTTAAGTCTCGGCCGGGGACTTGGATAGTTGGTCCTCCTTGTCCGCTGGGATTTAAAGTTCCTTCAGCACCCCATTTACTGTTACCAGATAATCCTTGATCGACTAACATCTGACGATATTCAGGACTGATATCTTGATCATGCACCCGAGGACCTTCCATGATTCCTAAAAACTCGGGATGGTCGGATCCGGCTCGTTGCACCAAGACAAGATCTTGGTATTGCTCCGTGCTATTGGTCCCATCGGGCCAAACCACTCTCGCTCTATCCATACCAAGGTAAACAATTGTGCCTACTAAAAAGTCATCTTCGATCGCATTAGAAACAATCGTATCTCCAATATTAAAATTAGATAGCAGGGCAATCAGCCCCTACGTCCTACGAAATATCCGGCTCCGATAGCCACGCCTACTAAAACTAATAGACCCCAATATTCCTTAACAGCATTGTTAATAGAATTAACAGGATTAGAAACACCTATAAAAGTAGTTTCAGTTTGTTGAGTTCCACCGGGTCCGAGGTCTTCAGCATGGTGGTGAACTTCTTGAGGGGCGATAATAACTCCAGAAACCTCAGGTTTTTCGTAAGTTAGGGCTTCAACATAGGGTGAAGCGGCCATATCTATGCCTAATTCGGCCAAAGTATACTGAGTTTGAGGCACAGTATTTTTAAAGGCTTTCGATGACATCAAAATGCCATCAGGCAAAACTAACGACTCCTCTTCGGAAGATCCCAGAGAATCAAATTGATTCTTAGCATTAGGATCGCGTCGAACATAAGCGTCGACCATATGATTACCCATAAGATACTATCGTCGTCTCGACTACTTATAGTTTACGACGGGCGGCAGAAGCAGTAGTAGCATGAGTAGCCACATTAGTAACATTACCACTGACTTGATTAACTTGATAATCTTGTGGACGTCCTGCCCAGCGAGGATTGTATGAGGGACTCCATGGACGTGGGAATCTGTATTCAGGAAGAGAGTCGTTCCAATTGTCCCAGATCTCTCCATAAGCAGGGCGAAGATTACCATCATAATCCATCATATAGGTATCATGGTAAAGACCAGAAGTAGTTTGATATTGATTTGGATTGGGTGGAATGAATAAGGCAGGTGATCCAACAGGAGTATTATAATTGTAATTCCCTATTCGAGATCCAAAGACACGACCGTGTGATTGCCCTTCCGATCCATAAACATCTTGAGCACCATGAACTTCAACCGGGTTAATATGATTAACAGCAGTTTCAGCACCCATGATATCTTGAGCACCGTGAACTACCGTAGGATTAAGATAATCGACTGATTCTTTGTGACCAGACATGTCTTCATTCTGCTCGGAGTTTTTAGACTCACAATCACAATCTTTTGGTGAGAAGAATGAAGTCACTTTTTCCCAAAGGCTCACAGAGTAGCCCCCGTAATCATTTCAATGAGATTAATAGGGGTTGGATTGGGAACACCACCATAAAGATGGTTAAGTTCTACATTAGCATTTTGACGAAGCGTCATATTGTCAACGGCAACTTCACGGAATGGGATCGAAGTAACTAAAGCATCTTGTGGAACTTTAATAACCTCAGCCGACATACTATCACGAGTCAGATAAGATCCGACGGCTATGCCGATAACCGCAACAGTAGCAATTCCGAGATAGTTAGTCAAGTTTAGACCCCCTTAGAGGTCGTAACCTTCAGCATCCATTCCAAGGAATCCTTTTGCTTTGGCTTCCCAGTCTTGGTCTTCTACGAATGGGCGTCCAGTAACTGCGAGGTCCATGCGACCAGCGATTCCCAACTTGCGAGCAAGAGGAGTATCTGGAACTGGCTTAGTAGGAGTTCCGTATCCACGGTCTGTGAACCATGATTGTCCACGAGAAGCGTTTGACTTGGTCATTCCACCTGATGGTGTCCATGAACCTACACGATCTCCATCTTTGTAAAGTTGAGAACGTCCACCAGTGGACTTCTGACCGATACCAGTAGTTCCTTCAGAGATACGACGGGTTCCGCCCTTGACGTTGGAAACTTGAGCACGGACTTTCTTGGAAGCCTTCTTCTGCTTCCAGCCATCTTGCTTGTAACGCTTAACGCCTTCGTTAATTCCATATTTTGAAACATATCGCTGAACAACGGTCAGCATACCTGCTTTCTTAGTCGATTTTTTGGCACCTTGGAGGCTTCGTGAACTCTTAGTCATAATAAATCACCTGTGTGTAAAGATAAATAGGTTGTTCGACTATATATATTTATGCCTATTCGACATCGGGTTGATCAGTAGCACCGTCAGATTCTTCTTCTTCTTCTTCAGGAGTTAAAGCATCGCAAACAATTTCGAACTCCATCTCAGATTCAGGATCTTTCGATGAAGATGACAGAACACCATAACCAAATCCAGAAACTAATCCTAAGCCAAGCGGGAGACCGATCCAAAGACGGTTAATAGGCATAAAAGCAGAAGTAATTAAAAGAGCCGAGGCGGGGATAATGCCACCAACAACTCCATAGGCTAAAGATCTGTTAAGATAAACCGAATGTCGATCAGAGATATAAGCAGCCATACCACGATCGCAAATACGACGGGCTTCTGCTTCAGTTCGACGAGAGATAGAGGTCATAGACTATTGTTGTCAGTCCGACTATTTATACTTTCTCACAGGTGACCGTGAGCGTAACCGCCCTCAATCATGGATTCAGCAGCAGCAACGAATTGCCTTGATCCGACCATGTCGCCACGTCCCATGAACATAGCAGCACCAGCGACAACACCGCAAGCACCGAGAACACGGATAATAGAAACATCGCCAAGGTATGGTAGGGTGTAGAAAGACTTGCTTAGAATATCAAAGTTCATAAACACAGATCCACCGACTACCACCAAAGTAGTAGCAACAACAGTAGGTGAAGAAGCAAAGGAAACAATTTTACTCAACATAATTATTCACCCACCACGATTAGTGTTTCTTTCTTAGGCATACAGCAGGCACCGAAGGCGCAAATACCGCAAACAGTTAGAACGGCTCCAACCAATTGTTGTGCACCGACTTCACGACCCATAAAAGTTGTTGAGAACTTAGGTAGGAAAGAAAGCACAGGTTGTGGGGCGGTCAAAAGTAGATGAAGTCCACCCACAGTAGCAGTTATTGAGCAGATCAGCGATCCAGTATCAGTTTGGGTCCAGTCACATAGTTTATTCATCATTTTAAATCATCTCCGGGTTTGAGGGTCCGACTACATCCTCGTAAAGATCACTAAAGTCATCTCTTACGATGTCGATGGCATCAGAAACATCGACGTAATTGGTTTCCATGTGTCCACTGCGGGCAGCGAGCACAAAGGTTCCAAGTAGGAAAGGAACTCCGACAATAGGAAGGGTATCCCACTGTTGGTTTTTAAGAGTGTTAAAGATTGGGCGGATGCTAAAAGCAACGATACCCAAAGCAGTTAAATCAGCAAGTAGTTTCACAGAGTCGCCTGCGAAAGAATCCATTCGTCCAAATATAGTCATCAAAAAGCACTCCTTAGGTGGGCATCTGCCCCAAACATTCTACCGCCACTGGTTCCGAATGATGTGCTGAGGCCTCCCATGTCCGAGTTACGGACTGGTGGGGCACGGTATTCAGCCTCCATACGGATCTTCTTGGCAGGAGTTAGATTCTTAGCCCATGAATTGTTCATACGGGGCTGGGTAGAAGCAGGGATAACTGGGCGTTCACGGATCGGGATACGCTGTTCAGCCTGCTTGATGTTTACTTGTGGAGCACCACTACTTAGTAGACGAGGGTTAGTAGGGCGGATTGAAGCACGATCGACTTCAAAGGCTGGGCTACCACCAAGGTTTTCAGTAGGTTGGTGAGCATCAAAAGAAGGCATCATTTGTTCTGGCTTCACACGGTTAAGGTGGGAAACATCAGGAGTGTGATCGAAATCACCGTAAATCTCACTCATGTGAGAAGGGCGAAGGTATTGTCCTTCAGGAGTTAAACGTTGTCCCATCATAGCGTAAGCATCGAGAGTAAAATCAGCAGCACGGGAAGCAGCCAAAGCCGAAACATCTAAAGAAGGTGTGCTTGGCATAAAGTTTGCAGCAGGGCGTGGTGAGTTAGCAACGATACCTTGACCGAATCCGCCACCCATCAACATTTCGTTAAGAGAAAGTCCCTTTCCTTGAGGAACATTAAACTTAGGGGTATTAACCATAGTAGGTGCTGGGCGTGGTGTGGCTTGAGTTAGGGATTGTCCCATAGCATTGTGAGCCGCCAAGGTATCACGAGTTAGAGAAACTTGTGGTAGACTTGCCATCTTAGGTGAATAAGGGGTATCTGGTAAGACCGTTGACTTTCCGATAATGTTTGCCATGATAATACCTTTCCCTTTCGACTACTTATAGTTTTGCTCAGTTAGTGTCCAACACAAACATCATTCCAAGGATGCCGAGAGTCGCAACTGCAACTCCAATTCCAAACTTAGAACCTGTGCTCATTCCTTCAGCAGCCATAGTATCTTGAGATCCTTGGTCTTGTCCAAAGTTAGATCCATCAGCATCGCCGCCTTGATCTCCTGTCTGGCCTTCATCAGCACCTTCAGGAGTAGAGTTTTCATTTTCAACATTGGCTTCGGTTCGAGTATCCATTTCATCAACCATAGAAAGGGTTGAGTCAGTCATAACTTGTGAGTTAGTGAGGTCAAAAGCATCTACCGCACCCGATTCATTTTCCCAAGGGAATAGTCCCACGGAAGTATTTCGATCTTGCATTACAGGATTGTCGTTGAGCAACATAATAAGTAATATCTCGTCCCGACTATTTATAGTTTTACTTATTAAAATCAGGATAGTATTTATCACGCATCATTTCCAAGTAAGGGTTAGGTGTGTTAGGAGGAACATATTGTTTAGGCAATTCAATATCCATTTCCAAAGTTAGTAAAAACCCATGGATCGGGTAGTTAAGAGTTATTCCTGTGGCTTTGGTTGTGGGTGGGATGGCCTTAGGACGAGCATATTGAATAGGAATATAAAAATCTTGAGGCTTTCCTTGTAGAGTATCAAGATTACTATACCGATGATTATCATACTCTTTTGGTTCGTAATAGGCTTCAGAGGCCTTGACTAAAAATCCAGCCCCTGTTTTGATTTTTGATTTTCCTGCAAACTTCATATTAGCATTTCTAAACGCCGGGGCAGTGGTAATAAACTCACAGTCGTAATCAAAAAACCTTCCTTTGGGAACCATGTATTCTCCCGTAGTTTGCCAACGGATATTAGCAGAATGGGGATTTCCCTTGGCGTCTGGGAAAACCAATTGTTGGTTATTGACGATCTGGGCACGATCAACTGGATGATTATAAGGGTTGGTTCGAATCCATCTTTTGGGACTGGTAGTGACTGTCCAAGGAACAGGACCCCAAAGACTATCATAAGTTCGGGCTTTGGCAACTCCTTCATTACTGCTCACAAACATTCCTCGAAGTTGTCCGTCTTTACGAGTGGTCTTTCGAACAAAGAAATAAAGTTCACAATTTGACAGCATATCAGTTTTACTAACTTGATAACGGTGAAAAAAATCTTCATCTGTCAGAGTTAAATCATCAGTCGGGCAACTAAGCGAACGGGTATCTAAATAAGCCGATCCAGTTTCATACATGAGTCATGCTTGATGATACCATCTATTTGTATGTTTAGTTTTGTGATAAACCACGATAAACCAAGAATCCTAAAGTTCCTGTCAAAATAGTGCCGCCAACAAACATAGCCACTACGGGGCCAGAGGTGGTGGATTCTTCCGCCTCCATTTCAATTTCTAAATCATATTCAATTTCAGGTTCTTCAGGTTCGGACTCCCATGATAAGGATCGTGTCATCGGGGGCACGGTTGAAGCCTTGGGGAAAGGAGATTCCATTCCTGCGACGGGGCTTGAAATAGTGGAAATACCTGCGGGCTTTTTATTGATTTCAATAGGTCGATCCAAAGAAGAGATAGCAGGACCAGTATCAGATTCCTTAAATCCTGATCGAGCATCTTTGACTTCGATGTTGTGTCCTTTGTGTTCCGTGCGACGATCGCCACGGATCTTTCCAACGACGACATAACCACGATCTCGATAAAACTCAGGGGCATAAGCAATAACTTCTCCTTTTTTGGCCTTAGCGATACCATCTAACATGCGTTTAATAGTTTTCTTATCAGTTCCAAAAGAGAGTTGATCATCAAGGGCTTTAAGATCTCGGGCGTTGATAACGTTGTGAACAAGGTAAATCGAGGCTTGGCTAAGAGCCTCCTTGCCCACTCCCGCAGGTCGTTGGGAAATTAGGGTTGCGCCGTAGCCTAAAGCACGACCCAACTTACACAAGCGAATAATAGCATCAGCAGAGTTAGGTTTACCCATTTGCGGAATAAAGTCCTGACACTCTTCAAAGACAGTCATTATACCTTTCCCCAGTGTGCCTTCGAGTAAGGCCTCACAGTATTCAGTAATCATTTCTTGTTGCTTAGCCAACGGCATACCTGCCATACTAATAACGACAGACTTGGGAGTGCCTCGAATGGTTTCTACTAATTCCTTCATATTGATGGTTTCGGCAGGGCCGGGTCTAAGAGCGACGACATTGGATAGTTGTTCTCCTAAATAACCGTGAGCATCTAAAGCATCGAAACAAACGAATTGAAGACCCAGTCTTTCATACTCTTCCATGATAACTGCGGCAGTCCATGATTTTCCCGATCCACGCTTACCTGTGACGAACATCACTTGCGAAATAATAGAATCGCTTCCATAGGCAGGAAAATGAATATCATTCCCTAAAACTACACGATCGGGTAGGTTGATAACCTTGTCAGCCATAGATAATCCTCAGCGTTCCAACTACTTATAGTTATTCGTTATTCGCTGGTGGCCAATTCAATCATGAGTTGAGCCATCTTTCTGGCAGCATCAGGATCGGAAGGATCTAATGGGAAAAAGTGAGCAGGTCGTGGTTTAATGGGGCGACCATAGTGTTCATCAATTTTATCATTTAGTTCCTCGGCTGCTCTTCGAGCACGGGGTTCAGCCCCTTTATTATCAATACCGAAATAATAGATAGTAGATTCATTACGACGTAAAATGGTGTCTCGGGGAACCTCAGCAATAGGATCGGTAGAAAAGAATCCATTAAACAAAGCGTTAGAATTGTAAAAGTCATCGGTGATTACAAAAGAAACTACCGAATCAATTCCTGTGCCACGAAGTTTTTCAACAATCCCTTCAACGGCATAAGAGTGATCAGTTCCATCAGTGCAGGGAATGGGTGGTGGAAGGCCTGAAGCAAAGTTTTCTATCTTATAAGAAGAATAATAATTGAAAGCGGTTTCATAATCTTTACTAAGACTGGTTTTCCATGAAGCCAAGTTGCCCGGTGGGCTTTGTGGCCATTCCGTATATTTACTACTACCATATGACAAGACAGCGAAATGATCTCCTTGGTTTTGGGCTAATCTAATCAGAGCGCAGACTAATCCACGGGCTACTTCGATACGATTAAGAGAACGACCTTCTACGGGAAAGGCGTTGGAAGTCATTGATCCTGAACGATCGACCATAATGATAATAGCAGTGTTAAGTCCATCAGTTCCACGGGGGATGGGTTGATCAACTTTCATAGCAGGTCCTACACCGGGGAATGGGAAGGGCACCAAAGTGGATTTGATAGCAGGCTTAGTTCCTTGTGATACGTCCCAATCAGTAGTTCTAATAGGAACTTCAGGGTATTTTTGGGCCTTGGGTGCAGGAACATATGGTGGAGCAATCTCGGCAATAAAATATTCTAAAGGATTAACGAAATCGTGTTCATCATCATCGAAATCGAAATTAGGGCCCGGTGCGCTAAAGTTACAAGGTCCACCAGATGCTGCACTACTAATTCCACTCATAATAATCACTCAAATAATATAGGTTCCATCACATTTTTGATACATATCGTGCAAGGTCTGATCGTGAATCCAGAACCACCAACCGTTTTCTGATTGCACGTTATCAATTTCTTGGTGTAAAACAGGTTGGGAATAGGTGCTAATACGTCGAGGAATAAAAATTGGTTTGTCATCGACCCAGCCAGTTATCGATCCATATCGCTTTCGATTGATAAGAACTTCTACGCCGGGATAATATTTTTGAGGATTGCCATTATTCCATGCTTCTTCAAGGTTTTTAGCACCGCCAACAGTAGTCCATGCCTTACTATCTGGGTTTCCACAACCACCAGTATCGTTTTTAAAGGCCAAGTCCATCCCTGTTTTGTAATACTTAAGACAAGTTTTGCACTTCATGATCATTTCTGTGCCACCCAAACCATTTTCCACCAAACCTTGGAAAACCGTATCGTGAGTGTGATTAGCAATATTGCTGGAACCTCCTTGAGCCATGTTAATAGAAGTATGTTTAAAGATATCCATCATAATGTGGGTCTTAGGATTCATAAATCTATATTTTGGATGTGGTGACATAGTCCCTGCCTCAACTCGGGGGTCAGCAGAAGGGCCTTGTAAGAATCTTTCGTGGGTTCTTTTGGTTCCTGAAGATGCTGTGGCAGGATTTCGGTAAGTGGTATTGCTAACCGAATTGTCAATCCAACGACGACGCTCTCCAATATAGGCTGATTGGGTGCGACCCTCACAAACAATCCATGAAAAGCCGGGGAATGAAACACCTGATTGTGGGTAGCCAAGGGCAGAGGAAGTCCTACTAATATAGTCATTTAAAGTGCTACCATCACCTTTGTAATCACCATTCATAGCATCACAAGATAGTTGTTCGGTCAAAATTAGATCGCCATCAGGAAGTTCACAAACTCCTTGAGGGTTTGGAGGAGGTGGATTCCCACCTGAGTTGTAAACATTACCCAAGGCATCAATAAATGGATCTTTAGGACACCCTGAAGATGCCGATACTGAGGGATCATCACTAATACCAAGTAAAGCATTGGCTTCTGTTAAGGATCTTGGAATTGGGATAGTGGTATATTTTCCATCGATATAGGCTTCATAAGCGTAACCATCTTCCGCATCGTCAGTTACTAACAGCAGTTGGTAGGTATTAAGAGGCCCTGCTAAAGCGGGTTTAGTAAGTGGGATAATAAACTCACCCTTTCTTTTCTGCGTTCGAATTAATAATTTTTTCCTTGGGAAGATAAAAGGTGTGCCTCCCGAACGATCTACTTTAAGATTTGTGGGATCGGTTTGATGACCACATTGAGGACAATTTTCTAAAGGACGTGGAGAATCGAAAGGTCCGATTACATTCTGACTATTACAATTTCGACACTCTTGAACGCCGCCTCGGGTATAAGGTGCAGAAGTTTTTCCACATTCGACACAAGTCACATAACCAGACTCGCCCCAGAGTTGCACGGTGCTTCGGGAACCACCATAAGAAGAAGAAGTGTGAGCAGCGCAAATAATTTTCTTATCATAAGTAAAAGCAAACCTCATTTTACTGATTGGGTAAATACTGGGTTTAGAATTAGCCTGTTCGATAATAGGTCCAATATTCGTAGATTTCCCACCTCCATAATAACTTCCATCAATAATTTCTACAAGATTTGCAATTGCAGGATCTAACCTCCATGAGCCTCCATCAGAAGGAGTTTGCCCAGTCCTAATTTTAGTAGTATCAGTTTTGTTTCTCCATTTAGGATCGCCAAAAAAGGTTTCAATTTTATTGTCCGTGGAAGAGACTAATCGATTAGGTCGGTAAAAGTTGATTCCATCAGAAGTGGCACGATAACCGATCTCTAATTGAGGGATTCTATCAACGGCCTGTGCGTAACTGTCGACTCGCTGATCATTTTTGAGGTTTTTACAGATAATTCGGAAGCCGAATGGTTTAGCAGTTCGCAATTGACCCATTTTTCCATTGACAGTTCCTGTAACATAGGTGGTAGGTTTAATAGCGTTTAAACGATTAGCCGTAATTTGATCAACAGTTTGTTCTTTTACCAGATGCACAGCCATATGCTCCATACCACATCCGCCGCCTTTTAGGTTGGTAGATCCACAATAAATACATGATCCGCCACCTCTGTTGGCCGTCGCATAAGTAGCATTACAATCCAAACAATGATTATAATCATTACACCTTACTCTGGTAATAATAGGATAACCGCTCTGAGACCACAATTTTTCCTGAACGGGATCAACAGTTCCCAGCCAATTTTTAGAGTTGTATAAGCCTGCGTCGACAAACTCCCAATTATACATGAAATCAGCACGACCACAACCACCCTTTTTAGGATCGCAAACATAGATTCCTGAATCTTGTGATTCGCCGGGGAGGACGGGCTCATAACCACCAATGAAACGCTTAGTATAATTTACCAAACCGCCTTTGTGGGAATTAAAGAAATCTCGATTAGATTTTACTCCGTCGCTGGCTAATTGAGAAGGGTCAGACGGATCGGGTCTAAAAATTAAATCAAAAATACCTTGAAGATATTTAGTTCCTTGTTTAGAAGGATAAGGGTTGTTTTCATAGACCATTTAAATCACCTTGGTAACGCACATTGTTTCCGCATGATGCGCTATAATTGTCATATCTTCTATAAATTGATGTCCAGCAGCGAAGCCAGTTTTTCCACGATGTCCTGTGCTAAGAGCACGGAATCCTGCATATTCTTGCATAACTAAGATTCGCCAAAGCGTCGATTGTTCACTACAATGTTGGCCCGAATATCCTGAAGTGATATCACAAGAAGCATCTTTCCCACAATCGGGACAAAGTTCTTCGGTAATTTGGGCCGGAACTTTTTGGCCATTGATGACATAATAATGCCCCATAGTGGGCAGATCATTGTTGATTTTTCCTTCGATATCGATCGCTTGAGTAACTTCATAAGTTCCTGCGGCGATAGAACCAGCACTGTTGACAGCATGTCCTTTTGGACTTTTGTTGCCAACCACAACGGTGTCACACATAATTTCTCCTGTAACAGTGCATTCAAAAAGGTTGTGAGATTGTGGGACTTTAACCTGACGATAATTAGCAGGAAGTCCTTTGGCTAAAGCATAAGGAATTGGAGGGTATACTTGATAACCTCGGCCATGGCCTTGGCGTTGTTGAAACAGCGGAGTCTTTCCGGGGACGGGTGTAAAGGCATCTGAAGGTTCGTGCGGGGTATAGGCTCCAATAACACCGCTGGGAGGGGTAAATCGATTATCAGTTACAGTTCCTGCGGCTCGTAGTTGACCATGTCCCGTAGTATTTTTACAAATCCTTGATGCCATATGCCAACGTTGAGACCATTCCATCAATTCCGCAATTTTAGTTTCTGTCTCGGTTTTTGGAGGGCGTGTCCAATCACGGGCTTTAAAGATATGGGTATTTACTAAGACATCAGAGTAAACGTTACTCCACACTCCTTGACGACTAAGATTAATTGGCCATGATCGGATATCTTTGCCCCATGAGGCTTGCCAACCGGGTTGCACAGAAAGATGTCCAACTTCATGACCCACTACAAATTGATTCATAGATTGAACGGTGGCTACATCCGATCCAAAACCATGGAAGTTTTCAGGAATGGCGGAATCGACCCATTCAGGGCCAAAACAAACTTGCTTAGAGTTGGTGTAAGCGTTGTGAAGCGAAGTAGAAAGCACGAAATTAGTTTCCTTGGGAATACCTGTCAGTTTCTTAAAAACTTTATAGGTTTCAACAAAGGCTTTTGGCAAATGCTTATTTGCACGGTCCTCTGTTGATGCCATAGTATTATCTACCACTATCAACTATATAAGGTTTCACTCTAAGGAGTTAGCAAACAAGTTATTGTAGTAAAGACGATCCAACGCCAACATGTTACCTGAATCCACTAAAGCCGTATTGGATTTAAATCCTTGTTGAGAAGAACCATTCATCCATTGTTTAGAAGCATATTGTTTGGTATTGGTAACTTCGAGAATCTCAAAGTCTGGGCCTTCGGCTTCCAAACCAACATTGGCCTTGGCTGTTAGAGCGGGGGCAGAAGTAATACCGACAGTAAACAACATATCAATAAGATCGCCACCAGATGCAGATTGGGATTGTCCTATCATGCTAAGTCGAAGCCACAAACGTAGTTTGTCATTACCCTTGACTCCACGAAGTCCCATTTGTGGGGTAACTACTGGAGCGTGGTTCAACTCGAAACAACCCCAAATATCATTTTCTGGATCTCGGGTTGGGTCAGAAATCTTAGAAATCAGGAAAGATTGAGCCTTTTTAATCCAGTCATCAAAAGCCATAGCAGTAGCACTGTCAGATTTTTCGGGGAAGGATTGTCCAAGGTTGAGACCTGCTCCAACCGAAGTTCGGAAGTTCTTAGCAAACTGATTTAGAGTTTTGCTGATGTCGTAACGACTGATAGATTGGTTAAGGTTGGCAGTTTGTTGATAACGTCCAGTAATTCTTAGTGATTGGTGGGCTGCCGCACGGGTAAAAGAGGAATCAATACCCAGTGGTGTCGAAGATTGGTTAAGATCATAAGTTTCAACTTGACCCATTCCGATTAGAGAACCAAAAGTTCCTTGAGCATCATCATAGGTGTGCCAATAAGTTTGCTCGGGTCTGGGCCATGGACCTTCTCCGACAGAACGGTATGTTGTTTGCACCAAATTGCCATCAGCACCAACAGGTGTGATACCTTGTGGGAATGGTCGAACAGCCGTAGAGCCCAAATCAATATCAATCTCTAATCCATCAGCACCTGCAATAATTCTGACTTCTCCTTCTAACATCTTTAGAAGACGTTCACGATCGTTGGTAAACAAGTTAGCCTCACGAGCGATAAATCCACGAAGTCGATA
>TARA_R110002020_G_scaffold15555_28_pt1 | contig 18004 bp, 16 predicted proteins | sample TARA_R110002020 | Tara Oceans TARA_R110002020 (sample SAMEA4396489) | marine metagenome | biome: Westerlies Biome; feature: [MES] marine water layer (ENVO:01000295) within the mesopelagic zone...; material: water (ENVO:00002006), including particulate matter (ENVO:01000060) such... | reverse complement strand
CGGCCGGGTGCGAGGCCCAGCACGTCGGCCGGAAGCAGCGCCCTCTCCGAGCCGCATCCCCAGCCCGCCCCGCTCCTCGATGGCATCGGCCAGCGCCACGGTTTCCAGAGCCGCCCACATGGCTGCCGGGTCGGTCTCGCCGGCGAGAGCCAGATTGTCCCGGACGGTCCCGGCGAGGAGGGCGCTGCGCTGGGGCAGCGCCGTGACCACATCGCGCAGCGCAGCATCGGCCCAGCCCCGGGGCGCCAGTCCCTTGACCCGGATGTCGGTGGCGTCGGCGAGCCCTGCAATCTGCATCAGGAGTGTCGTCTTGCCGGCACCCGACGGTCCGGTCAGCGCGACCGCCTCGCGGGCGGCGAGCGACAGGTGAAGGCCGGGGCGCTCGACCGACAGGAGCACCTCTCCTGCCCCGCTAGCCCCGGCCTGCCGGTTCGATGGAGGCCCGTTGTCCGCCTCGATCCGCCTGGCGGCGCCGACAATCCGGCCAAGTTCGGAAAAGCCGCGGCGGAGCGGCAGCACCGTTTCCGCCAGCGCCAGCGCCACGAACAGACCGATGACGGCCACGGCCGCATCCACCCGCCCCTGCGCCAGCAGCCCACCGCCGGCGAGGAACGCTCCGGCCGCGACGAGTGCCACGAGGGTCGAGAGCAGGGAGCCGGCATCGCGCTCGGCCCGGTCCAGCGTGGCGTTCGCACCCCGCACCGCGCCATCGGTTTCCAGCAGACTGTTTTCCCTGGCAGGCAGCGCGCCAGCGAGGATCAGGGCCTCGCGGTCCCGGATGGTATCGATGACCCCGCGCCGCAGGTGCTGCCCGGCCTCCTCCGCCTCAGCGGACGGCGCGATGCCGCGCGCCGCCAGGCGCCACAGGATCACCAGCGCGAGCGGTGCATAGCCCGCCAGTACGGCCAGCGCGACCGGCCAGCCGACGATCCAGCCGAGCGCAGCGAAGACCACGAGATGGGCGATGATCGCCGCACCCGCCGGCAGCACGAGACGCAGGACAAGGCCGTCGAGTGCGTCCACGTCGGACACGATCCGGGTGAGGACGCTCTCGCCGCGCAGCCTCATCAGCGCCCGGCCGTCGGCGTCCGCGTGCCGCCTGAGGAGCGTGACCCGCAGGGTCGCCAGCGCGCGGAGCGTGGCGTCGTGGGTCAGCAGCCGCTCGCCGTAGCGCGCAGCGGTGCGCCCCAGCGCGAGAAAGCGGACACCGGCGGAGGGTCGGAAGACATCGAAGGCGATGCCGAGCCCGGCGACACCGGCCAGCCCGGTTGCGGTGATGAACCAGCCCGACAGGCCCAGCAGCGCCGCGCCCATCAGCAGCACGACCACAGACAGCGCGGCGCCACGGGCCATCGCCCAGGGCGCAGCTCCCAGCAGAAGCCGGACGATGCGCAGCACCGGCGTCATGCCACGAACTCCAGCTGCCGGCCCATGGCCGCCGCCAGCGCGGGGTCGTGGGTCGCGACTATTACGGCCCGCCCCTCCGCGTTGAGACGCTTCAGCGCCGCGACGATGCGTTCCGCCGTTTCGGTGTCGAGATCCGCAGTGGGCTCGTCGGCCAGCACGAGATCGCCGCCTGCCATGAAGGCGCGCGCGAGCATCAGGCGGCGCGCCTCGCCCCCGGATACGCCGCCCCCGGTCTCCCCGAGCCGGGTGTCCAGACCTTCCGGCAACCGCTCGACGATACCGTCGGCATCGGCAAGACGCAGAGCGTGCCACGCGTCGCCGCCGGAACCGCGCACGTCGAGCCATTCGCCAAGCGTCACGTTGGGGAAATGCGGCCGCTGCGGCACCAAGGCGATGCGGGCGCGCCAGGCGTCTGCGGTCTCCGCGTCGAGCGCAACTCCACAGACCGCGACACGCCCGGCGCGCAGCGGCACAAGACCCGCCATCGCGGCAAGCGCCGTGCTCTTTCCAACGCCGCTGGGACCGGTGAGGGCCAGCGTCTCGCCGGCCTCCACGGTGAGGTCGGGCAGCGCCAGGTCCGTGCCGCGGAGGATTGCGATCGCGCCCTCCAGCTTCACCGACAGCGGGCCGGGCAGCGGCGCGGCAGCACGCGCCTCGCCGACGAAGGAGGTGCGCTCCTCGGCATCGAGCGCGTCGAGATCGGCAACGACGGCGTATCCGGCCGCACGGTCATGCCAGGCGGCGGCGAGATCGCGCATCGGCTGGAAGAACTCCGGCGCGATCAGAAGCAGGAACAGCCCCTCCCCGAGGGTCAGCGGCGTGCCCCACGTTCCGTAGCCGATCACCCCGAGCAACATGAACCCGACGAAGAGCGCCACCATCGCCACGCCGATCGCGGAGAAGAGTTCGAGCACCGTCGACGACAGGAAGGCGACGCGCAGCACCTCCATCGTGCGCTCGCGCAGCGTTTCGGCGCGCACGGAGAAATCATCCGCCGCGCGATCCGCCGCGCCGAGCAGCCGGATGTCGAGCATCGCCGACAGCCGGTCCATCAGCATGTCGTTCATGGAACCGATCTCGTCCATCTGCCGGCGCGAGGCGTCCTCGGCCGCCATTCCGACAAGCGCCATGAAGACGGGGATCAGCGGACCGGCAACGAGCAGCACGAGGCCGACGATCCAGGAGAACCAGAACGCCAACACGACCAGCAGCAACGGCAGGATCGAGACCCGCATCATCGCCACGTGGTAGCGGATGATCCACGGCCCGAGCAGCGGCAGCTTCTGGACGACGAGAGAGGCAACGGAGGCGGAGCCGGCGGCGGCCGGTGCGCGCGCCTCCCGTCGGATCAGGGCGGCGCGTTCGCGGGCGATGGTACGGTCCGCGGCGCGGAACAGGATGCCGCCGGCGATGTGTTCGATCGCGGCGCGGAGCACCCCGCACGCGACGAAGACCAGCGCGGCCGGCCATGCGCGCTCCATGGGCGGCAGGCCGTCGACCCATCCCGCCACCGCCCATGCGATGGCGGCAGCCTGCACCGGCCAGAGCGCGCCTGCGAATATCGAAAGCGCCCCCGCGCGCCGGAGTTCGCGGCCGACCGGCGCGATGATGCGCTCCTTCGCCCTCTGCCGTTGGCTGGTGGCTGTCACGCGCCCGTCTCTACCCAATCTTCGTCGGCCTGCCCGTGGCTCTTCGCACCAAGTGTAGAGCGCCAGGGCCGTCTTGCCATCCGCCGCGCGGTGTGACGAATGATCCTTGCGACCACCGCGAGATGCGACGGGAGCGGCGCCGGGCGACCGTCAGACCTCGCCGAGATCGCCAGCCGCCGTCGTCGAGACAAAGGCGGAAACGGCCGGGCTGTCGTCGGTGATCCGCCAGCCCAGTGCCACGTCGACGGTGCGCGAATCGTCGCCGATTTCGCAGAAGGTCACGTTCGGCAGCTTCAGTTTCCGGGCGACCTCCGGGACGATCGCGATGCCCAATCCGGCAGCGACCAGCCCCAGCATGGTGTGGATCTGGGTGGCGTGCTGTTCGACGCGCGGCGCGAAGCCCGCTTCCTGGCACATGGCGTTGATCGTCTGGTAGAGGAGCGGGCTGCGCTCCTGGGTGAAGAAGATGAAGGTTTCCGACGCCACCGCGGAGAGCGGCACGCTCGCGCGGGTGGACAGCGGATGGCTGTCGGGGAGCGCGATGACGAAACATTCGCTCACCAGCACCTTGCTCGTCAGCCGGGGATCGGCCAGCGGTGGCCGCAGGATGCCGACGTCGATGGTGCCTCCGATCAGCGCCGCCACCTGCTCGTCGATGGGCATCTCGTGCAGGTCGAGCACCACCGACGGGTACCGGTTGCGGAAGCGGCGAATGATGGTCGGGGTGATGCCGTAGGTCGAGGAATGGATGAACCCGACCCTGACGATACCCTCCTGCCCCGCCTCAACGCGCCGCGCCTCGGCCCCCGCCTCCTCGATCTGGTTCAGGATCTCGCGCGCCCGCTGCAGGAAGATGCGGCCCGAGGCGGTCAGCGTCACGCGTCGCTGCGACCGCGTGAACAGCGCCACGCTCAGCCGTTCTTCCAGTTGCTGGATCTGCCTCGTCAGCGCCGGCTGGGCGATCGACAACCGGCGCGCGGCGCGCCCGAAATGGAGCTCTTCCGCGACGACGGTGAATGAGCGGAGAAGCCGCGTCTCGATCATGATTGATGCCGGATCGTTATCAATACGGTGCCAAAACGCTATTTGACCGCATCGTAGCGACCGGACAAGCTTCACGCAAAAGGAAACCCATTGGGAGGTACAAGCGTGGGTATTGGATTCCGTGTCGCACGCGGACATCAACGTGCCGATGAAGCCCTGGTCAGGGCATTCGCGGACATTCCGACCGCTATCATCAGCGACAATCTCGGCCGCATGGTCGCGGCGGGCCCGTCGGTCCGTCCGGTCCACCAGTTCCGCGACGGCAAGGGCCGGCTTGCCGGCACCGCGCTGACCGTGAAGACGCGGCCGGGCGACAACCTGATGATCCACAAGGCCGCCGACGAGGCTCAGCCCGGCGACGTGATCGTGGTGGAGGCCGGTGGCGACCTGACCAACGCGCTGATCGGCGAGCTCATCATTTCCCACGCCCGCATCCGCGGCGTCGTCGGATTCGTTGTGAATGGCGCAACGCGGGATCTCGACGCCCTCGGCACCGACACCTATCCGGTCTACGCGGCTGGCGTCAGCCATCGCGGGCCCTACAAGGACGGACCGGGTGAGGTCGGGCTTCCGATCTCGCTGGATGGCATGGTCATCGAGCCCGGCGACATCATCATCGGCGACCAGGACGGCGTCGTGGCAATTCCCCGCACGGCCGCGGCCGACATCCTGCTGCTCGCGCAGAAGCAGGTGGAGAACGAGGGGAAGATCATGTCGGCCATCGCAGGCGACGGATGGGACCGCGCCTGGGTCGACAAGCTTCTTCGCGACCGGGGCTGCGACGGCGTCTGATCGACGCCGGGCCCTGCAACAAAAATCACAAAACCACTGTCACTAGGGAGACGACATGACCATACGCAATCTCATCAAGGCCGGCCTTGCCGGCGCGGCCATGACCGCCATCGCCCTCAGCCCCGCAACCGCCCAGGACGGCGGCTGGGAGCCGGAACGTCCGATCCAGATCGTGGTCGGCTTCGCGCCCGGCGGCGGCACCGACCAGACCGCCCGTCTCATCGCATCGGCCGCACAAGAATTCTTCCCCGTGCCGCTGGTCGTGGTGAACCGGCCAGGCGCCTCCGGCACGCTGGCTGCAGAGCTCGTGGCCAACGCTGCCCCCGACGGCTACACGCTGCTCGTCGCCGGCGGCTCGGAGTCCACGTCGGTGCCGAACCACCGCGAGACCAACTACTCGCTCGACCAGTTCAAGCCGGTCCTGCGCGTCAACCGCGAGCATATGGTCATCGTCACCAAGGCCGGCAGCGGTCTCGATTCCATCGATGCCATCGTCGAGCGGGCGAAGGCCAACCCCGGCGAGCTCGCCTACGGCTCGTCCGGCCCGGGCGGCGTCCTGCATTCCGCCTTCCTGGTGTTCGCCGACGAGGCCGACATCGACATCAAGCACATTCCCTACCAGGGCGGGGCCCCGGCGCTTGCCGCGCTTCTCGGCGGCCACGTCGACATGACCATCATCACGCCGGGCGATGCCGCAGCGCAGGTCGCGGCCGGTACGGTCAACGCGGTGGCCACCACCTCCGACCGCGCCGAACAGATCCCCGACGTGCCATCTCTCACCGAGCTCGGCTACGCCGTGAACCTGGAGAACATGAAGGGCCTCGTGGCGCCGGCCGGCACGCCGGATGCAGCGATCGAGTATCTCCGCGAGCGGTTCAAGAAGGCGATGGACTCCGACACCTTCGACACGCTGGCCGCCCGGGCGAAGATTTCGCCCAGCTACCTGTCGGGCCCCGACTTCGAGAAGGCGATGAAGGACATGTCCAACTCCATCGCCGGCGCGCTGAAGTCCGGCGCCGGGACGACCGGCACCGCCCAGTGATGGCCGCCGATCGCGTCCTGGCGCTCGTCCTGCTTGCGGGAGCTGGCGTCTATCTCGGCGTCCTCGTCCCGGAGGTCGGGCGCGCGCAGACCGCGCTCGGCACCGGCGACTTCTACACGGTGGGGCCGACGGCCCTGCCGATCTTTGCCGGAGCGATGATGGCGATCTTCTCGATCGCCGTCCTCGCCCTCGGCAGGCGGACGGCGCCACGATCCTCGTTTGGCGAGGGGCTCTTCAGCGGCCTGACGTTCGCGCTGCTGGTCGCCGTGACAGCGATCGTGATGCCGCATATCGGCTTCCTGCCTGCCGCCGCCGGCTTTCTCGTCGCCGTGTTCCTGGTGTTTCGCGCCACGAACTGGTGGATCGCGCTGATCCTCGTCCTCGTGCTGCCGATCCTCATCGATCAGGTGCTGCGCAAGGTCTTCCTCATTCCGCTCCCCCAGACTCAGATCTTCTGAGCGGGGACGTCCGCGAGCCGACATGGATCCCTTTTCCCTTGCCCTCAGCGGTTTCGCCGAGCCGGCCGTCTTTGCCACGCTCGTCCTGTCCGTCGTGGTGGGCCTCATCATCGGCGCCATCCCCGGGCTTTCGGTCAACATCGCGGTGGCGCTCGCCGTCCCGCTGACCATCTTCATGCCGACCGACCAGGCGCTGGTGCTGCTGATCGGGCTTTACGGATCCGGCATCTTCGGCGGATCGGTCTCGGCGATCCTCCTCAACGCGCCGGGAACGCCCGCCTCCGCCGCCACCATCTTCGACGGCTTTCCGATGGCCCAGCAGGGCCTCGCCACCAAGGCGCTCAGGGTCTCCCTGATCGCCTCTCTGTTCGGGGCCGCGTTCTCGGTGGCGCTCCTCGTGCTGGTCGCCCCCGAGCTTGCGAACTTCGCGCTCAGCTTCGGGCCGGTCGAGATCGCCTCGCTGCTTCTCTTCACCTTCTTCGTGATCGGCATCCTGTCGGGCGCGTCGCTGGCGAAGGGGCTCCTTTCGGCGGCGGTCGGCATGGTGCTGGCGACCGTCGGATCGGATCCGATGCTCGGCACGCCGCGCTTCACCTTCGGCCAGACGTCGCTGATGGACGGCTTCACCTACGTCCCCCTCCTCGTCGGCCTGTTCGCGCTGGCCGAAATCCTGGAAGAGGCGACCCGCGGCTTCCGCCAGCCGGCGCGCAAGTTCAGCCTCGATGGCGAGGACCGGGCGCGCAATCGCATCACCGGCGGCGACCTGAAGCTCATCGCATTCCCGGTGGTGCGCGCCTCCGCCATCGGCTCGGCGATCGGCATCCTGCCCGGCATCGGTGCGACCATCGCGTCCTTCCTGGCCTACGGCGATGCCAAGCGCGCCGCCCGCGACCAGAGCCAGTTCGGCAAGGGCGACCTGCGTGGCGTGGCGGCCTCCGAAAGCGCCAACAACGCTGTCGTCGGGGCGACCTTCATCCCGACCCTTGCCCTCGGCATCCCCGGCGACGCGGTGACGGCGATCCTGCTCGGCGCGCTGGTCCTGCAGGGCGTGACGCCTGGACCGCTGATCTTCATCACCAATCCGCAGGTCGTCTACACGATCTATTTGGCGCTGCTGTTCGCCACCGGCCTGATGGCGGTGCTGGGGTTCATGGCCATCCGCCCGCTCGCGATGACGCTGCGGATCCCGAAGATCTACCTCATGCCGTCGGTGGCGCTCATCTGCATCGCCGGCGCTTACGTGGCGCGCAACAACATCATCGATGTCTGGGTGATGTTCGGTGCCGGCATTCTCGGCTTCGTCTTCAACCGCACCGGAGTGCCGGTCGCGCCGCTGCTGATCACCTTCATCATCACGCGGCCGTTCGAGGAGGCTGTCCGACAGGCGCTCACCCGGTCGGAAGGCTCGCTCGAACCTTTTCTCACCAACCCCGTGACCCTCTCCCTCGCGGCCGTCGTCGCCGGCGCGTTCGCACTGGCCGCCTGGCGCGACATCAAGGGCCGTGCCGCGACCCGACAGGACAAGGAGCAAGAGAATGGCTGACCCGATCGGCTTCATCGGCCTCGGCGTGATGGGCGCCGGGATGGCCCGCAACATCCTCAAGGCCGGCCTGCCGCTGGTCATCACCACGACGTCGCCGGAGAAGGCCGAGGCCTTCCGCGCCGAGGGTGCGACGGTTGTCGACAGCGCCCGCGAGGTCGCCAAGGCTGCCCGGATCGTGGTGACCTGCGTGCCCGACGCCCCTGCCCTGCAGGGCGTCGTTGGCGGCGACAGCGGCCTCGCAGCGGCCAGCTGGACGGACGGTCTCCTGATCGACTGTTCGACCATCGCACCGTCGGAAGCCCGCGAGATCGCCGCTCGGATCGGCAACGTCGGCGGCCACATGGTCGATGCGCCGGTGTCCGGCGGCGCCAAGGGGGCCAGCGAAGGCACCCTGACCATCATGGTCGGCGGCGAGGCGGCCGACATCGACCGGGCCCGCCCCGTGCTGGAGACGATGGGCAAGAACATCCACCATGTCGGCCCGTTCGGAGCCGGACAGACGATCAAGGCCTGCAACCAGCTGATGGTCGCGGTGAACCTGATGGGGGCCTGCGAGGCCATCGCGATGGCGCGCAGCGGCGGCGTCGATCCGCACGTGATGCGCGAGGTCCTGTCCACGGGTGCGGCCCGCTCCGGCGTGCTGGAGATGCACGCCAAGCGCTACATCGACAACGCGCTCGACGGCGGCTTCCGCGCCGAGCTGATGCGCAAGGATCTCGGCATCGCGGCTTCCATCGGAGCCAGCGAGCACCGTGCCCAGCCGGCCGCGACGCTGGCGCACCAGCTGATGACGGCCGCCTGCAATGCCGGGTTCGCCGGCAAGGACAGCGCCGCCCTCGGCCTCTTCTACGACCTCATGAACGGCGCGGAGCCTCAGGAATGACCGACGCTTACCCCATCGATACCGTCCGCACGTTCTCCAACGGAGTCTTCGTGGCGGCCGGCCTCTCGCCCGCCGATGCAGAGACCGTCACCGATGTCCTCGTCCATGCCGACCTGCGCGGTCACGCCTCGCACGGCGTGACCCGGATCCCGATCTACGCCCAGCGCCTCAAGGCCGGCGTGGTGAACGCCCATCCGCAGGTCCGCATCACCCGCAGCGCCCCGGGTTTCCTGGTCGTGGACGGCGACAACGGACCCGGTCCGGTCGTGTCGCTCCAGGCCATGGAAGCCGCCATTGCCGCGGCCCGGGAAAACGGCATCGCGATCGCGTCCGTCGGCCATTCCAACCACAACGGCGCCGGCTCGTTCTACGTCGAGCGCGCCGTCGAGGCCGGCTGCATCGCCTTCGCCATGACCAACGCACCGCCCTCCATGGCGGTGTTCGGCGGACGCGAACCGGTGATCGGCACCAATCCCATCACCTTCGGGACGCCGGTTGCCGGCGATGCGCCGGTCCTCCTCGACATGGCGACCTCGCTCGTTGCGCGGGGCAAGATCGTCGAGGCGGCCAAGCGCGGCGAACCGATCCCTGAAGGATGGGGGCTGGATCGCGACGGACGATCGACCACCGACGCGCGGGCGGTCGAGAAGGGTGTCGTCCTGCCGATGGCGGGCGCAAAGGGCTCCGCGCTGGCAATCATGGTCGAAGTCATGGCCGGGGTGCTCGCCGGCGGCCGCTTCGCCGGCGACATGGGCAACCTCTACTCCGACTGGGAACTCACCCAGGACAACGCCCACGTTTTCATCGTCATCGACGCGGCGCGCGGCGCGGCCGGATCCAGCCACGCCGAGCGCGTCGGCGCGCTCGTGAAGATGCTGAAATCGAGCGCGCTCGCCGAGGGCCATGATGCGGTGCTGATGCCAGGCGAGATCGAGATGCAGCGGACCGAGGCGATGATGGCAACCGGCATCGCCCTGCCGGCGAACGTGCTGGCGGATCTCGCCGAGATCGCCCGCGAGGTCGGCGCGCCGCCCCTGCAGATGACGGAGCGCGCATGACGCTTTCCATCGTCTTTCTCGATCGCGACACCCTGCGACCCGAGACGCGATTGCGCCCGCCTGAGGTGCCGCACACCCTGGTGGAGCACGACCGGACGGCACCGGAAGAGGTTGCCGGCCGGATCGCCGAGGCCGATGTGGTGGTGCTCAACAAGGTGGCCATCGGCGCCAGGGAGCTCGCCGCGGCCAAGCGGCTGAAGCTCATCGTCGTCGCCGCCACGGGGACCGACAAGATCGACGCCGCTGCCTGCGCGAACGCCGGAGTGACGGTCTGCAACGTGCGCGAGTACGCCACGACGACGGTTCCGGAGCACACCTTCGCGCTGATGCTGGCGCTGCGCCGCAGCCTCGTGCCCTACCGGCAATCGACCATCGACGGGCGATGGGAGGACGCCGGCCAGTTCTGCTATTTCGACTACCCCATCGCCGACCTCGCCGGCTCGCGTCTGGGCATCGTGGGCGACGGGTCGCTTGGCCGGGCCGTCGGCCGCATCGGCGAGGCCTTCGGCATGGAGGTCCTGTTTTCCGCCTACAAGGGCGTGGACGGGATGGGGCCGCTCTACACGCCCTTCGACGAGGTCATGGCGACGGCCGACGTCATCACCCTCCACTGCCCGCTGATGCCGGCCACCCGGCACATGATCTCCGACCGCGAGTTCGGGCTCATGGCGCGCCGGCCGCTGCTGATTAACACGGCGCGCGGCGGACTGGTGGACGAGGCGGCGCTGGAACGCGCCCTGGAGGCCGGCCGGATCTCCGGCGCCGGCTTCGACGTGGCCACCACCGAGCCGCCCGGCGCCGACCACGTCATGCGCTGCCTGGCCGCGCGGGACGACGTCATCCTCACGCCGCATGTCGCCTGGGCCAGCACCGGGGCGGTCCAGGCCGTCGCTGACCAGGTGACGGACATGATCGAGGCGTTCGCCCGCGGACATCCGATCAACGTGGTGCGCTGACACCGTGCCGGGAGAGGCCGCAGCACGGGCCCGGTCAAGCGAGACCGCGGGCAACCTCGCCAGCCAGCCGCGCGACCCGGTCGAGCCGGGCGCTGAGCGGCCTGCCGCGGCGGGCGATCAGCCACAGCTCGTGATGACGCCGGTGCGGCAAGGACACGGTCCGAAGCCGCTCCCGGCCCGCAAAGGCTTCGACGCCGCTCTTCGGCAGCAGCGTGTAGCCGATCCCCCGCGCGACCGGCTCGGGGATCTGGCCGATCTGGTTCACGTGGGTGCGCACGCGCAGCCTGTCGGAGCCGGCAAAGGCATCGGGAAAGTTCAGCGAGAAGAGATCGTCGGCATAGGCGTAACCGTCGGGATGGGCGACGAACCCGCGTGCCTCCAGCGCCTCGAAGCTGATTTCCGGTTCGGGCTCGTCAGCGGGCAGGATGAGGCACAGCTCCTCCCGGCCCAGGTAGCGGGCGTCGAGGCGCGGATGCCCGGGATCGGAGCCGAGGATGCCGAGGTCGAACCGGTTCTCGAGCACCCCCGACAGGACGCCCGCCTGTGGGGCGGCCTCCAGCCGGACCACGAGCGCCGGCGCCGCCTGCATCCGTTCCAGCAGTTTCGGATAGAGCAGCATCGCGAAGCTTCCCGAGCAGGCGACGCGCACCTCGCCGACGTCCGGGTCGTCGCGTTCGATCGCCTCGCGCAACCGACGCTCCTCCTCCCGGCGGCGGAGACCCAGCGCCAGGACCGCCTCGCCGGCAGGGGTCAGCGAAAAGCGCTTGCCGTCCCGCGCGAGAAGCCGTTCCCCGACCTGGCGCTCCAGCTTGCGCAGCTGCTGCGACACCCCCGGCTGGGTCATGTTCAGGCGGGCCGCCGCGCGGGTGAAGTGCCCGACCTCGCAGAGCGTCGTGAAGGTTTCGAGCCAGGTGGCGTTGAGCACGGACATTCCGTTCTGTTATCAAAATGATACGCAATGATAATTTCATATTTTAGGGACGAAGGTCCATCTTCCCGTCGACAGCAACCGGCAGGAGCCTCCCATGTCCCCGACACCCCGCAGCTTTTCCCACATCGGTCTCTCCGTCCCCGATCTCGAGGCGGCCGTCCGCTTCTATTCCGAGGTGATGGGCTTCTACGTTCTCATGCAGCCGAGCGAGGTCGTGGAAGACGACAGCGCCATCGGCCGGATGTGCACCGATGTGTTCGGTCCGGGCTGGACGCGCCTGCGGATCGCGCATCTCTCCACCGCCGACGGGATCGGCTTCGAGCTCTTCGAGTTCGAGGGCAACGCCGCGCCGGCAGACAATCTCGACTACCGGCGCCATGGCACCTTCCACTTCGCCGTCCAGGATCCGGACGTCGAAGGCCTGGTGGAAAAGATCGTCGCGGCGGGCGGCCGGCAGCGCATGCCGGTTCGGGAGTATTTTCCCGGCGAGAAGCCGTACCGGATGGTCTACGTCGAGGATCCGTTCGGCATCGTCTTCGAGCTCTACAGCCACAGCTACGAGCTTACCTACTCCGCCGGCGCCTACTGAGCAGCGCCGATGAAGCCGGCTCGGCGAAACGCGCCGGTTTCCGCCCTCTTCCAGAAACAACCGTGTGAAGCGAGCATATGACTGGTCACCTGGCGAAGCGCCCAATAGGTCTTCGGCTGCGTTCCCATGCCCCGGGCGGACACGAGCGAACCCGTCCCCGCTCAGACCTTCAGGTGCTGCGAGACCGCCGCTTGCGTGATGCCGAATTCGGCATGAATGACTTCCATGAACGCCCTGCCTTCCGGCGCTTTGGCTAACGCCTCTTCGTCGGTCCGTGGAGCATCCGGGTCGCCGAGGTGCACGTTCAACCCCACGAGCCCGAGTTCCCGCCCGACGCCGACGGCACCGGGACAAAACGGATCTGAGAGCGGGCTGACGATGGCGGTATGGATCAAGGTCAGCCGAGTCCGGCCGTCGCCATCTGCCACCAGGCGAACCTCGATCCAGCTGGCATCTCCGTGCATCTCCCATGTCGCGCAAGGCGGTGCGGAGGCACGCAACGAGTGATCTCCGCCGGCATTGCCCCTCGAACTGGAACCGACCGCCAGCGAGCAAATCACCCTCAATAGGCAGAAACAGCGGGGATGCGTTCAGCCGATTTCAGCGCATACCAGAGATCGTCCATGCCGGAGTCAATGCAGCGCGACAGCACAACGGCGCGCGCCGCTTTTCCATCCTTCTCCAGGTCGGTCACCGCCCGTTCGATAACCGTCTGTCCTGCTTCTTGGAACCATGTCCGGTCCGACAGGTCGATCCCGAGGTGCTGTTCATACCAATCGGCTAGCACCTTTGGGTTCCCCGCCGTGAAAAAGACCCCGCCGATACCAGTAACTTTCTCCACGCTCACTACCTCATTGAGAGATCCAGAAGGGTCACTGCGTGTACGGCAACGTCAGCATTGCCTCCACCTGTTCGCCAAGGTTGTCAGAGAACGCCTGATCGAGCGGCAGGTGGCCCACGAGAAGCCTGAAGAAAAGCGGCGCATAGATCATGTCGAGAATGACTTCGACGTCCGCGGGCGCCGCGATCTCGCCGCGCTTCACCGCAGCCGCGATCATGTCGCGGCCGCGTTCCCGGCTCGACAGGATCACGCGGTGCCGGAAAGCCTTCGTCATTTCGCTTTCTGGATCGGAGGCCGCAAGGGCCATAGTGATCTGCCGGCCGCGTGTCGTCGCAAAGGTCTCGACAAGCCGCTGCAACTGCGACCGAAGTGTCGCAATGACGTCGTCCTGGCGCGCGGAAGAACTTTCCGGGAGGTCGCTCATCAGCGCCTCCATCACCAGTTCACCCGCGTTTGACCAATGGCGATAGATCGTCGGCTTGCCGACTCCGGACAATGCTGCGACGGCTTCGATCGTTACATGACCAAAGCCCATTTCCGCCAGTATGCCACGCGCGGCGCTCAGCGCTTTGTGACGGGCTGCGGGGCTTCTCGGACGACCTGCCCGGCGGCGTGATGACTGCGCTTGACTCATTAATTTACGGTACGTAACGTAATTAAAAGAGGCAATCAAGGTTTTCCCATGTCAGTCACCCCGTACCTTGTGGTCAGAGGCGGTGCCCGCGCCATAGACTTCTACACCTCCGCCTTCGGCGCAGAGGAAATCTTCCGCATGACGGACCCATCGGATGGCCGGATCGGGCACGCGGAGCTCTCCGTTTCGGGCAGCACCGTGATGCTCGCGGACGAGTATCCAGACTTTGGCGCAGTGTCGCCGGACGCGCTTGGCGGCAGCCCGATTACCTTGCACATGGCCACCCAGACAGTCGACGCGGACGTGGCGCGCGCCATTCAGGCTGGCGCAACCCTCTTGAGGCCACCGACCGACCAGTCGTTCGGGGTGCGGACGGCACTGCTGCTCGATCCGTTCGGACACCGCTGGATGCTTGGGCAAACCATTGAAAACCTGTCCCCGGCAGAGATGCAGGCGCGCTGGGACGAAGAGACGGGTGCGTGAAGCAGAAAACAACCACCGGACCAGAAGGCGCGCGCATCAAGCCCGATCGCGCTGGAGTCGGGCGCGGGCGGCGCTACGCGATGGGCAGGCTGCGGAAGCGCGCGGCCTCGGTTACGCGGCGGCAGCAGGAGTTCGCCCAGTTCCTTCCAAGAATACCTCACCGCAGGTTCTTCGTGGGGGACCCATCTCTATCTCGAGCACCGGTCCTGACACGGCAGAAAGTGGGGTTGATGTCGCCGCTCGGACGCCTGCTGCTGAACCGCCGCCTTGTGTCGGCGCCATTCAACGCCGTCGACGATGTGATCAACCACACGTTCTGCCTTGTGGGAGCCACATGACGAAGCCGCCTTCTTTGAGCGATTCGACAAAGTATTGCCGGGTCGAATGCGTCGGGGAGCCCGAAAAACGTTCCGACCCCGGTCGCAAAACGCACACACGACTCCGACCCGTCCGAGCAGGCGCTCAGAGACAACTGACCAGTTCCGCGCCGCCGTGAGGTCTGAAAACCATCGGCCCTGAGACCCCTCCCCGCGGGCGACTTGGCGCCTGGGCCCCTTCCGCAAATCCCTCAAGCGCAGACGAAAATCCGGCCGCGGCCCGATTGGGAGGACGTGCTTGCTGGCAGGACGTGTTAGCGGGGAGAGTGGCGGAGGGAGAGGGACTGGGAGCGAACATTCTCCGTATCATAAATTGTTGTTTTGATTGCCTATTTTCATGCGCATTAACTAGGGCAGGATCCTGCGCCGTCTGAGCTGGTTGAGCTGGGTAAGGAGACTTCGCGGCGATGATACGCGCTCGGTGAAGCCGTATTCATACAACTTGTTGACGTCCGAAATCACATCGTTCTCGGTATGAAAGATGAAATCACCGAAGGACCAACCGACCAGCCGGCTCAGATTCGCTTCAGTGAGCGCTTCACGCTCGGCGATACCGCGCCACAGCGGGCCCTTGTCGGCCATGTGACGCGCGAGCGTCAGCGGCACTGGCGAGGCGATGTCCATCCCGTAGTGCCTTGCCACGTCCTCCCACATTCGCTCCCAGCGGAAGACGTCGCCGTTCGTGACGTTGAAGGCCTCGCCGCCCGCCTTGTCTGTGACCGCGGCCCAGACGCTGGCTCGCGCGAGAAGTCCGGCGTCGGTGAACTGCGCGAGTTGTCGGTAGGCCGTTTCGGTGCCGGGGAAGCGGAGTGGCAGGCCGAGTTCATGAGAGATTGCGGCGAACGCGCCGATCACCATGGCGATATTCATCGGATTGCCGAACGTGGAGCCCACCACCACGTCGGGGCGCAAGGCAACGTAGTCCCAGGTGCTGCCCGCGGAGCGGCTGCGCAGCGCGCCCTCCTGGGCGATGTAGATGTTGGGCGGCATGTGCGGCGGGTCGCTCTCGCGCGCTGGCGTGCGGACCTTCGCGCCGAGGTGGATGCCGTAGATCTTGAAGCCCTGATAGATCACCACGCGCCGTAATGGGGCGCGAACCGCCTCCAGCCCGTCGATGAGGCCCGCGAGCATGGCCGCGTTTCGTTCCGCCTCGACGGCAAGATCTGGATCTGGACTCAGCGCGGCGTAGAACAGGTGGGTGGTATCCGCGGCGGCCGCCAGTGCGGCCTCCGTCGCGGCGTGATCCGACAGATCGGCCCGCACGGTCTCGATCCCGTCGACCGGCCGCCGGCCGAGGGCGCGAACGCTCCATCCGTCCGCGATGAGATGGGCGGCGACGGCGTTGCCGATGATGCCGCCGGCGCCTGCCACAAGGGCCACGTTGGTCATTGTCGTCTCTCCTCGAAGACCGGGTTGCTCGGGACCCTTCGAAGGGTCCCGCATGTCTTCACGCAGCAAGGACCCGCGGGGCGACAATTCCGCTGCAGCGTGGCCCGCCCGTCGCCTTGACCGCAAAGAGGACCGCGAGGTCCACGAGCGGTTCCAGGGCGACGACGGCGACGTACGCCGTCCCGAACGAAGCGATGCCGGTCATCGTATCGCCGGTGAAGCCGTGACCGTAGAGAGCCCAGAACGCCACCCACGCGACGACACCGCCCTGGTAGACGAGCGCGAGCGCGAGGACGTCGCGGTACTCCAGCTGCGCGTAGGGAGTGTTCGCCGGGATGATCCGATCCGCGACCGCGGCCATTGCGAACAGCGGCAACAGGAGGGTGGTCACGTTCATGCCGTACTGCGGCAGGTCGAACGGGGCGAAGACGAGGCCCTGGACGAGAAGTCCGGCGGCCAGCCCGATCGCTGCCGGCGCGCGGCCGAGGATCAGGAACAGCGTGGAGCCGAGGATGAGGTGCACCTCGGACACGCCGACCGGCCAGTGTGGCAGCACCTCGAAGAACGCGAACACCGCGATTGTCGCCACCACGCTGCGCGCGAGGAGCGACGCGGCGCCCTCTTGGCGGATCTGGCGCAGGGTCGCCGCGGCGAGGGCGCCGCCGGCGACAGCCGCGGTGGCGCAGGACAGGATGAGCTTGGCGCCAGTCACGACGCCGGGTTCGATGTGCATGGATGCGTCTCCTGAAAAGTTTCGGGGATATCGGCGGGACCCGCGAGCGGGTCAGATGAGGGCGGGAACCGTGGCGTCGACGACCACCTCGAGGACGAACGGTCCCGGTCGGCCCATGGCGGTCGCCAGCGCGTCGTCGAGGTCGGCCGGTTTCGTCACGCGGGCGGCCGCGCAGCCGTAACCGGTGGCGAGAGAGACGAAGTCGAGGTCCGGCAGGTCCAGGCCGGGGACGCCGGGCGTCTCGAGCAGGTTCGCGAACGCCTTCAAGATGTTGTAGGCGCCGTTCCCCACGATGACGTAGAGGATGTCGAGCTTCTGCTGCCGCGCCGTCCACAGGGCCTGGATGACGTAGTTTGCTGCGCCGTCGCCGATGATCGCGATCACCTTGCGGTGGGTGCCGTTGTCACGCTCTGCGAGCGCCGCACCGACGGCGGCGGGTAGGCCGTAGCCGAGCACGCCGCTCGACATCGAGTAGAACGACCCCGGCGTTTCGATGGGAATGCGCCGGCGCAGTGCCTTCAGGCTCGACATCGATTCCTGCACGATCACCGAGTCCCTCGGCCGCACCTTCTCGATGCGGTCGTAGAGCGCGTCGGGCGTCAGCGCGCCGTGGCAGTACTCCGGCGCGGGCGCTGCAGGACGCGGCGCGGGGAGCGGGCGGATCGTCGGCGCGAGGTCCGCGGCGAGGACCGCGCAGGCCCGCGCCGGGTCGGCGAGGATGGCGGTGCCCACCGGCGCACGGGCCGTCTCGGCCGGGTCGTCGCTGATATGGAAGAGGCGCGTCCCCGCAGGTAGGAACGCGCCGGGGACGTAGGGATAGTAGCGGAACACCGGCGCTCCGATGACGACGACCACGTCGTAGGGCGCGAGCTGCTCGGCGAGCGGGCCGATGGCGCCGATGGCGGGGCCCATGAACAGCGGGTGCGTCTCGGGAAAGCCGGGGCGGCCCTCGTAAGGCGCGGCGAGGACCGGGGCGTGTGCCGCCTCGGCGAGGCGGACGGCGTCGTCCCAGCCGCCGCCCTGGTCCACCGCGCCGCCGATGATGAGCACCGGGTTCCTCGCCGTCGCCAGCGCCTCGGCGACGGGCGCGAGGAGATCGCTGTCCGCCCCCAGCCGCCGGCTCACCGTGCGGATTTCGGGCGGGCGCTCGCAGTCGGTCTCGAAGTCGTCCATCGGGATCGACAGGAACACCGGG
>TARA_R110002020_G_scaffold52813_3_pt1 | contig 18010 bp, 8 predicted proteins | sample TARA_R110002020 | Tara Oceans TARA_R110002020 (sample SAMEA4396489) | marine metagenome | biome: Westerlies Biome; feature: [MES] marine water layer (ENVO:01000295) within the mesopelagic zone...; material: water (ENVO:00002006), including particulate matter (ENVO:01000060) such... | reverse complement strand
TACTTTTTCAGTATTATTTAATGATGCACCTAGTTCTGTCAAAGCTTTTAGAACTGTTAGTTATGAAGGTTCTCAATCTAGAGTGGTTCAATTTTCAAGTGAAAATGCAACACAACCAGATGGCACTTCTTTTAATGATCAATCAGATGGAGAATATTATAATTTAAACGACATAGATGGTTGGTGGGTTAGTAGTATTGTAACTGATTTATCATCTAGATTGGGTGGCAATGAAGATTTACATGATTCTTCTATTATTGATTTTAAAAACAAAGAAGGCAAGTGGTTCAATAAAATAACTGGAGCAACTAGACAATCAATGGAAGAACAGGATTTAAACGAATTTAGCGTTCAGGGTTTAGGTAGAGCAAGTAATATAATTGGAAATTCTCCACAAATAAATATAAACATAGATAGTGATATGGTTAATGATTCTAGTAACACCGAAGCGGGGGATGGTAGCGATACTACAACTTAATAATAATAATTATGGCAAATGAAGTAAACTATACAGTACAATATGATCAAGTATCGGTTAACGCCGGAGGAATATGGGCTGATCAAGATGTAGATGGTGGTGGCGCGGATGCTGGTGCCGTGCCGTTAGAAATGACTATATCCCCAAATCAAGGTTATATGGTTAACGCTGTAGATTTTAATATAGCTGGACAAACATATAGTGAATCAAGTGAAATATCAACTGGTCTGATGAGTTATACCTATTATGCCACTGATTTAGAGGCTGATTCATTACCTTTAGGTGTAAATAGAGTTACGATAGAAGATATGGGTGTTGGCACGGGTAATACTGTTAAGGTTAAAGCTTGGATTGATTTTACATATCAATTACCAATAACAAACACTTCATTAATACTAGATATAGATGGTGATGCGCAAGAGGCACCACCTCCTCAAACATTATATTTTGATTTTGGATTTTCTCCAGCCACTATTAATGAAGGGGAAACATCTGAGTTGAAACTATATATAGGGCCCGCTTCACTTGATCAAGAAGGAATGCAACCATCTATAACACCGTATATAGTTGATGATGGAGGTACAGATTTGTCACTAACCACCACAGCAAATTACCAACCGGGGACAGCAGACGTGGTTACATCATATACAACAAATCCACAGGCTCTATTATGCACTTCATCTCCAAATGGCACTGAAATGCTTGAAATGAATTTTTTAAGTTATAATACGGGTTATGCTACACCAGTAACTTATGCGCCAGGCTTTTACGCGTGTGAGGACTCTAATGTTGAGGGAGTAGAGTACTTAACTGTAAAACTACCACCATACGATTCATTAGGTAATTACACTGGAGAATTAGAAGCAACATTAGCGATCACAAATACAACTATTCCTACTATTCAGGGTTGTACGGATTCTAGTGCTTTGAATTATAATCCTGACGCAACATCTAATGATGGATCGTGTATTTTCGCGGGTTGCACGGATCCAACTGCTGCTAATTATTGTAGTGAATGCACGGTAGACGATGGTTCATGCGTATCAGGTTATGATAATAGTTTTGTTAAAATTACAGTTGTAACAGAACCCGGTAGTAATCTTAGGGTTTGTGCAGTACCTAATTATGGATACTCACAGTGGTATTCCTACAGCACACAAGACTATAGTTCTGAAATGTTAGACGGCAATTGTCTTGTTGATGGAGGAATTACTGATGATTGTAACACTATTACCCTTAACATAACCGACCCAGGAGTGGATCTAACTAGCGTTTATTCACGGTGGCATATCTACCCAGAGGAAGGTTACGCTGTTTCAAGACACAATATTACTTTTAGCTCTAATGTTGCTCAACCCGGACCATACTACACAACATCATCAGCTAGTAGCTTTGCTTGGAATGAGGGTTGTACACCTTATAATTTTTCCGGCGCTGACAACATGATAGTAGGTAGTATGGCTTATAAGAATAGTTTTAAAAATATTGAATCAGATACTATTAGTCTGTGCACCGGTGAAACTACGGGTACATTTACCTTAGATACATACGGGCAGATTATGGAGGCTCAAGTATATGATACAAAAATTAATCTTCCCTTTAATGAACAATACGTAGCTAGTGGTGATATTTATTCTCCTGGGAGTATCTATCCCTTTGATAACATTAATGATTTTGAAGATAATTTTTTAGTTTTGACATTTCCTGGTTTAGGAGGCTTTAATGCTTCTTATTACAATTGCGCACAAAGGATAGTTATTACTGTTTTAGGATCAGCAATGGAATTAGAACCAGGTGGTCAAGAAAGTGTTGATTTCAATATAATTGTTGATGAGGATTGTGAGGGGTGTTAATTAATAAGTGAATAATATGGCAATAGAAATTTTAAGAAATAGTAATAGTTTAGAGATTAATGGTAGTAGTAGTAATATTAGTATTACAACTAAAACTTTAAATTCTGGTTTTAGTAATGAAAGAAAGTCATTTAATATTTCTGGTAAAGTCAAAAAGAATACACCGACTATTATAGGTACATTTAAATTAACAGCAAGTGAAAATAAAAAACTTACAAAAGCCCCTAGTTTAAGATTAAAAAATAAAACATCTAAATTAAATAGTTATTTAAGAATACAATTAGATACTGTCAGTAAAGATTCCAGTGGTAACATAAATAGTTATTTATATAATTTAGTTTATACCGGTAAGGAAAAAGTTTCTAAAACAAATAAATTAAGATACTCATTGATAAGTGACGCTAAAAAAATAATAACAAAAACAACTGGTATAACTCGAGTTACATTTGGAGAAACAGATGTTTCTGAAGCTGGAGAAAAAAGAGCCATTACAGTTCATGGTACTCCAAATTCAGAGTTTAAAATAGCAGTAAATAAAATAACTGATACTAAAGATTTAAATCAAATAGGTCGTGATTTTGAAAATACTATTACAAGTAGTATAGAAAATTCAATAATAAGTGATACAAAAGCTAATAGCACTATAGCCGCTAATGATGGGATTATGAATATAATACATACAAAATTAGATTCAAATGGAAAATATTCTTTTGTACAAAAAATAGATAAAGCCACTAGTGATACTAGGTATTCTATAAACATATTACCTACATCAGCGTCCCCGTTGCTTAACTCAAGGGGGATTTGGGACACAAATAGAAGTGGTTGGGAAAATTGGTATAGTAAAATACTTTATCAATACATAAATCCTACAATAACACTGAGAGTAACAACAGCTAATTTGTTTTTTAGTATTAATGGTCAAGCTATACCTGGTTCTGGAACACAAGTGTATAGCAGGACATACAGGGGCGAAAGATTTGAGCGTGATAAAAGTTTAGGTACTATAACATATAAACTTGTTACCACCACGGGTAGTGGTAAAACATTAACAACTGATTCAGGTGGTTCTAGTCCTGGTGGAGATGGTGTTCCTGTTTTTTCAAATTTTGTTCAAACAAGTTCTGATTGGACAAATTCTGTTAGTGCTGATAACTATGGAAATATAATAGAAATAACAAATATAGCTGTATCAGGTAGTGGAACCTCTACATATACATTGACACTTGACGCTAAGGTAGTACAATTTGGAGCAAAAAGTGTAATAATGACATTAGATTTAGATACCGTTATTACCGTTAGTGCTTAATTAAAATAAATAAAAATGGCAGAAATAACTTTACAATTTAATTACCCAATAAATGAATCTTGTCAAGCCGGAGATATTGCTTATTATCAAAATACTATAACTCAAGGTGGGTTCACGGTGTCACAACCAAACATTGAACCAACACAAATTGGTGTTATTCAGCAAATAGAAAATATTGACACTAGTGGTGATGGTAATTTTAACATAACCGAATTAACATGCACTATAGATGTAAATACGATACCGCCAAACCAGTGGAGTTCTTTTATATTTTTTAGTAAAGATAGAAGAGTTAATGAATCAGCTGTATTGGGGTATTATGGTGAGTTTAAATTTGAAAATAATTCTAGAGAAAAAGCAGAGTTATTTTCAGCCGCGTGTGAAGCAACAGGAAATAGTAAATAATAGTTAAAAAATGTAACTATATAATAGAAAAATAAATTAAAAATAAAAGATATGGCTTTTAAGATGAGATCGGGTCACAAACCTCAGTTTAAAGAAATGGGTAGTTCACCCAATAAAAACACTAATAGAGATGATTGGCATTCTAGAAGATATGATACTGTAGATGATACCGTTGAAGCTTATGGGGATGGAGCTGATGTTTCTCATAGAAGAAGAGATAACTTCGAGTATGGTGAGAACACAAGACTTGGTCGAGCAGAAAGAGAAGCTCATGAACTACATTTACAAAAAAGATCTAAAGCTAGACGGTCTAGTGATCTTAAGAGAGATAGAAGTCAATCACAGTTAATAGGTGAAGGTGGCAGCCACGATATAAAACGTGGAACAATGGAAATGGAAGACCCATATGGTAACATGCATAGGTATAATCCTCGTACAGGACAATTTAAAGGTGGTAGATCTGGATATAGTAAAGAATCTAGAGCTTGGAGAGATGCGATGGCTGGAAATGCTGGTAACCCTGATTTCGATCCAACATCTAAAAGCGATGTACCAATTAAACCCGTTGTAACAAAACCACCAAAACCTGTTGCGACAAAACCTAAAGGAGAATATATGAGATCAGACAAGGTGTTACCTAAAACAAAAGCAAGCATGCCCGAGGTTAAGGTAACTCCTAAAATGGAAAAAGATAGAAAAATAAAAAAGGAGTCTAAGCCGAATCGTCCTGGTAAAACATGGGATAAAGCTTATGAAACTAGAGATAAGGCTACGTATGGCAAAATGAATAAAGCTGATTATATAAAAGAAGCTAAAAGACAGAAAGTTTCTAAAGCTAAAACCGGTAAATGGGATGTTAAAAAAAGTTATCCAGCTAGTAAAAAAAAGGTTAAAGTATCTAAAGCGCCTAAGGTGGGTCTTAAAGACAAGTTAAAAGATGCTAAAGATAATTTAGAAAAATAAGTATTAACTTAAATAATATTTAATATGGGAATATTTGGAGTTATTGGTGCTGGGATTAGTGCTATTGGTGCTGGTAAGCGTAAAAGAGAAGCTAAAAAGAAAGAGAAAGCCGCTAGAGCGGAAATGGATAGATTAAAAAATATATACGCTAATCTAGACACTAGTAATCCTTATGCTAATATGGAAAATCAGTTTGCTGGTATGAAAAACCAATTTGCTGGTATGGAAAATACTATGGAAGATTTAACAATCAACCAAAAACAATATGAATTAGAGAGACAACAATTTCAACAAAGTCAATCTAATATTTTAGATACAATGAGAGGTGCTGCTGGTGGATCAGGTATCGCGGCAACGGTTCAAGCATTAGCTGGTCAAGGACAATTAGCCGCACAGAAATCTGCCGCTGGCATAGGTCAACAAGAAGCTCAAAATCAAATGGCCACCGCTCAACAAGCTGGTCGACTTCAGCAAATGGAAAGACAAGGCGCAGCGCAAGTTGATATGCAACAAAGACAAGGTCAAGCACAAGTTGACCAAATGATTGCTCAAGGCGAGCAACATTCTCAACAAATGGAAATGAATAAACAAGGACAATTATTAGGCATGGCACAAGCAGAAACTGCTGCATATATGGAGCAAGCTCAACAAGCTCAAGCTCAAAAAATGGATGCAATAGGTCAGGGTATTGGTGCACTTGGTAGTCTATTTTAATATTAATCTTAACAGTAATTAAATATGGCAGACTTACAAACTTGGGCTTATAGAGCAGCTGGTGGTGGTGAAATGATGGGAGGCTACAGACAGCAAGAGCACGACGCTTTAATGAAAACTATTGATGAATTATCTAAACTTGGTGATAGTGGGGATAATCATAGTGCAAAAGCACAAAAAGTTATAGATCAAAATGGTGCATTGCCGCCATCAGAATATAAAGCTCTTCTTGACCAATATATGAATCAAGATAAGCAAGAATATGTAGATGGAAATAATCAACAACAGCAAAAAAAGTTAATGGATATTTCTAAGCAAGGAGAACAATATAATGAGTGGGTTAATTTTAGAAATAAATTTGCGGAGGATCATCAAGATGGAAAATTTAGCAATGCTTTTTTAGAATCTGATAAAGGAAAGTTCTTGTTAAATCAAGCAATGAGTGATGAGCAGGTTTTAAAACAAATGAAATGCCCGCCAGGAGTAGAATGTGCCGATGAAAATAATATGGGTATATATTTACCAGATTATAAAGTTGTTGACACGGCTCGAAATGAAATTGATCGCATGACAGAAACAAGAGATAGATGGGCATCTCACGAGCGAGGCACACTTATAGGTAATAAGTATAACAACCCTGATATGTTAAATTTAGCTCAAAGTGAAATAAATAAAAATCAAAATGTAATAGATTCTAATCCACAAATATGGACTGGATTATCTACTTTAAACGATGAATACGATAGTTGGAAAATTGATGAGAAGGCTCAAGGGGTTATATTTAGTGCTGGTCAAACATTTAAAAATGCCGCTTTTAATTCAGTGCCAGAAGATAATATACAATTTGATGTAGATAGTGCTAGACAAGTTGCGCAGGATACTATTATCGGTCCGCATAGTATGGATTCTTTAATATATGATCCAATGATTGGTAAAAGAATATTATATCAAGATTTACAAGATCATATAATGGGTAAAGAAAAAGAAGGTGGTAGAACATATGCTGACTTTATACCACCAAACATGCTTATGGAATGGGATATAGATGGAGATGGTGAAATTGACGGTAATGAAGCAAAAACTGTTGCTGATGCTTTATTAGCAGATAAAAATAAGGATAAATTTGGCAAAACATTGAAAGATAAGTATGTAGAAAATTACTATGTAAGTTATTTGGAAAACCAACATAATCATGGACTAAACACTAGTAGAAAAAAGAAAGACGACGACGATGAAGATAATGATGATGATACAGAAAAAACAGGCAAAATAATAGAAGCAACAGACGGGTCAAAAGTTTACAAATAGTAAACAATAATTATTAACGGGTAACTAACGATACAGTATGGCTGACGAAATAATCTCTGAAGAAGACGAATTATATTCTCAAGATGAAAATAAAGAAAAAAAAGAAAAAGTAGAGAAAATTAAAGAGGTAAAAAATGAAGTTAAATTTAAAGACTTCAATGAGGCTCATTCCTACTATAGTAAAACTCTTGGATCAGGTGAGACATTTACTTATAATAATAAGAAATTCTCAACAAATAGAGCTGATGACAGGGTGTATACCATGAAAGATGGTACTGAAACAATTGTTCCCAAAAACAAAGAATCACAATTCAATACAGATTTCCCTGGTGCTAACCTAAAAGAGGAAGTCAAAAAAATCACAAAAGTAGATCCAGTTCCGAAATCTACAACTCCAAACAAATTTAATGGTGGAAAATTTTCAACAAATAATCTTATTAACGGTGTTGATTTAGACTCTGATAGAAAAATAGATTTTGATCATGCGTTTGATGCTTTTACTATAAGCGATCATGAAAAGCATGATTTTGATGTATATGATAATCGTGAGGCCGTGGTAGCCAGAAAAATGAACGCTGCTTATGGTGAGTACGGTTTTGAATTTAAGCAAGCCGATATGCTATCGGGTTATGCTATAAGAATAAAAGCAGATCCCCGTTGGAGAGGAGAGGACGCTGTTTATGATGAGGAGCAAGATTTATCTGAAGTGTTTTATTATAAAAACGAAGAAGACTTCGAGAAAATAAAAGAATTCATGAATATGACCAAGGTTGATCATGGAGACTTATTAATGAAAGAGTTAGACGCTGTTAATGTAACAAATAAAGAAAGAGATGGTTTTGGTACAAAAGAAGAGGTCGTAGGTGAAGATGGGAGTATAACAGAGGTCTACAAGCCAGGTGAAACATATAAAAATGCTGAAAATGAATTAGATAAATTTAGAGGCAAGAATATTGTATCAGACATGGCGTGGCTAGAAGAAGTTAAACAGTATGAAAGAGAAGGAAATGGTGCTGTTCACCCTGGTTTACTAGCTGTTGCTAGAACTGTTTCTGAATTTAATACTACTTATTCAGACAATAACCTCGAAAAATACGCTGACAAGGAATTCGTGGATCTTATATATTCTCAAAATCCAAATAGATTAAAAGAGAAAAATCTAAGTGATGATGCCAAAAGATTTAAAGGACTAAAGAGTTCGTATGTACAAATAGAAGCTCTTAATAGTTACATGAAAAAAAATCATCCAGAAGGCTTCGAGTTTGAGGATGGTAAATTAACTGAAAAAAGTGAAAAATTAAAATCTGACATACTTAATAATAGTGAATTTGTAGATAATTATTTAAATCCTTTGCAGGAGGCTATAAATAATGGTGACGAAGATGCCATATACAAGCAACAGCAATGGATGGTCAATGGCTTTATAAAATCTAGTGTATCAGATTCTATACAAAAGAAAACACAAGAGGCTATAGATTCCTGGAGTGGAAAAACAATCCAGCAGTGGGCGTTTAGCAAGGGTGAGAAACAAAAGTATTTAGAAAAATTATCAGAAAGAGAAGAGAGCGCGATAAAGACTAAAATAAATCACCAAATGGAAAGTATTGAGTTCCAAAACGGTGAAGTTGAAAAAATCGTAAATCAAATTAAAGTTTATGACAATTGGTTTAAAACTGAAGGTGCGCAGATAGAAGATAAGGCTAGAAAAATATCTGAAGGAAAATATACCACACAAGAAGAAGTGGACAGCGCTAAGCAGCAAATAAATGATCTATATAAACAATACAATGATAAAAATGATGCAAGAAATCTTTTAAAATCTAGAGGATTAGAATTATCAGTTGTAGGGGATAAAATGTTTAAGGATCTAGAAGAATCAATGGGGACAGAAGAAGCTCTCACTGCTTATTCAGAAGCTATAGGTAGAAATCCAGGTTACGTTGGTGCGATGTTTAGAAACTTTGGTCATGCTATAGTTGATCTTGGTCAGGGTTTTATTGGAACTGGCGATATGATATGGTCGATGGGTGATGAGCTTGTTAATGCATTTGATAGTCCTACTGTAACAATGTATAATGAGTCTGCTAAAATGAATGCTGATTATCAAGGTAAGCCACCAAAAGAAAGCTACATGCGGAAGAAGATGAATCAAATAGATGCGTGGCAAGATTTTGATAAATCTAAATATAGAATGCCTGTAGAACTAGATGATATTAGGAGTTTTGGAGACGCCGCGGAATGGACAGGTAATTTGTTTGCAACCCAAATCCCAAATCTAGCCTTAATGTATTACACTGGTGGTGCCTCTTTATATTTAATGGGTGCATCTAGTGCTGGATCAAAATGGTTAGATTTAAATAACCAAAAACAATTACACTGGAAGACCGGTGGTTTATATGGTAATAATTATAGCTTTGGAGAAATGGTATTGAATGCTGCATTTACTGGCACGATGGAGGCTTTTTCAGAAAAGGTTACTTTACTAGGTATTCAAAAAACTAAAGGTATTTTAAAAGGTGTATCAAGACAAACACTTAAAGATAGTTACGGTACATACTTAAGAAAGGAAGTTTTCACGTGGAAAAATACTAAAGCTTCTTTTACAGAGGTTTTCAATGAGAGTACCTCAGAGGTTATAGCTGGTCTTAGTAGTAATTTCGCTGATATAGTGTCTGGTAATAAAGATGTTAATATATACGATGGACTAAACGAAGCGGCTCTTAGCGGTGGTGTTATTAGTCTTGGAATACAATCTCCAAGATTAGCTGTGCATATGACAGCGCCATTTACATCAAGTGATAATGTATCAAAAATAGGATCCATTGCAAATAGAATGGATAATATAGTATCTGAATTAAAAGAATTAGAAGGTAGCCATAGTTTAGGAAGAGAGACAGCCTCTCGTCTGCGAGATGAACTTGAATCTGAATACGCTGGACTAGTTGACAAAAGTAATAGATTACTAGAACACGATATAAAAAGAGTTGATGTTTTAGAGAATCACGAAAAGAAAACTTTAATTGAAATTGAAAAAAGAAACAGCAACGCACAGAGGGAAATTGATTCAATTAACAGTGATCCTGATCTAACTGATTCTCAACGAGAGGGTAAAGTACAAGAAGTATTAGATAAGGTAGATAGTAGAAATAAACGAAAAAAACAAATACTAGATAGATATCCACCTAATGTTGTAGATAGAAAATATGAAAAAACTGTTGAGACTATACAGAAAATGGCTGACATGGTTAAGAAGATGGGTGGACCTGAAATAAATATTAGTCATGTTAATAACAATGAGTTTGTAGATAAGGCCTCCAAGTATGATCAGAATTTATCTAAAAAGCAAGTTGAGAAGATTGCTAAAGATAATACTAATTTAATAAAAGCACTTCAAAATACTATTAGTGATCCAGATGCTACACCCGCAGAAAAAAGAGACGCTGAGTTGAAATTAAAAGATGCTAATAGTCAATTAGGATTAGCTAATAACATATTAAACTCCGGTGACTATGGCGTTATGCAACCCACATTTGATGCGAATGGTAATATCGAGAAATTAGATATAATCATTAATAAACAAACGTCTTTAACTGACGGTAAATTTAATACTGAAGCCCACGAGTTTATTCATGCTACCTTCGCTAATACACTAAAGTCTGATCCTAATATGAGAAAAATATTGGGTGGTCAATTAAAACAAATACTAGAAGGTAAGGGTATTGAGTTTTCGTCACAACAAAAACTAGATGAATTCAACGAAAGAGTCTCTGGATATGATGTAGATCAACAAGGTGAAGAAATGATGGCTATAGCATCTGAGATGATGATGGATGGTGATATAAATTTCAACGATGGAATATTACAGAAATTAAAGAATGTATTTAGAAGATTTGCTCAAAATGTTTTAAAATATGATATAAAGTTTGATACAACAGAGGATATTAAAAACTTTATGAGAGATTATCATTATTCATTAAAGAATAACAAGCCTAGTGAAGCTATTGCTAGGATGTTAGCTAAAGGTGCTAATGGTAAAATATTCAAAGACGCTAGAACTCCAGCAGAAAGAAAAAATGAAGCACTATACAGTAGAAACATAGATGCTCTTGAAAGTAAAAACCCTGATTGGAAACCAAGTTTTGATCAATATACACAAAATTCAGATGGAACAAAGAGGTATGATAATAAAGAAGACTTTCAGGCATCAGATGATTTTTGGCCAGCCTTTCAAGAAATAGCTAAATCAGAAGGCTTAAAAAACTTAATAGCATCTAGAGGTATTTATGAAACCGGAATGAACAGTAAACAAGAAATAAAAGATTTTGTTGACAATGTTATTCAGAACGTTGAAGATAGATACGCTGGTGGATTAACTAAAAAGGCTAGAGATGCAATAAAAAAAATAGAAGACAAGCGTGCAAAGAATGAGTTAACACCTAGAGAAACGGTTGAGGCAATAGAGAAGATAGAAAACGATCCTAATAGTAGAAAAAAGGGATTCGATGCTTCAGCTGCTAATGGTAGTTTATTTGGTTGGATAACTAGTGTTGCTGTACCTAATTCTATAAAAGTTGTTAAAAAAGAATTTATAAAAAGAGAGGGTGGTAGAGGAAGAAAAATATCTACAGAAAGAGAGGTTGGTGAAGGACGAACCGTGAGTGATATATTACCAGGTGTTGTTGATGAAGTAACTAAAAGATTTGAAAGCGAAGAAATAGTATTTACGAATGAAACTGAAACTCAAGTTCAGGGTATAAAAGTTGAAGATGCTATTAATATTAGCGAACAAGCTATTGAGTCAGTAGAAAACATTACTAGAGAAGTTGACTACAGCGATAGAACTGCTAACTATAAAAATGTAAAAGAGGATTTAACTAGTGTTAAAAAAATAACTAGAATAGATCCTAAAACTGGTAAAACGCAGATTCATAAGACTGGTAAAAATAAGGGTCAAGATAAATTATTCAAACCAACTAAAACTACAGATGTTGTGCCAACGGGTATATTATTTGATGCGCTAGAAGCTATATCAAATAACATTGGTGTTGATCCGCTTAGAATATTAGCTGAACAAGATTTGAATAACAACCAGAGAACAGCAGCACAAAAGCATTTCTTAAAAATATCCACAAACCCAGATGGTAGCTTTAACCCAGTATTATTAAAGATATTACCAAAAGGAGAAACTAGAAGTGGCGTGGCAACTGGTATAGCTAATACAGCTCTTGGTTCACTATACGTAAAAGGTGAAAGAGTTAAGGTTGCTGAGGGAGCGTTAAAAGAAAAGGGTCAAAAACCATCACAAACACTTAGTGAAAATATAACTAAAGATGAACTACTAGGTTTGTTAGGGATAAATCCAGATGGTACATTCCAAAAGGGAACAGCTAACGATCCTGCTATAAGATCTATGATAACGCAAATAGCTACATCATTAACTAATCAAAAACTTAGAACACATGGTAATGCTGATGCTAGATTAAAAGATGGAATAAATGAAGCGTTATATTCTAAAAGATTAAAACCAAAATCAGAAATAGGAAATCAACTAAAGAAAGATATAATAAAGATTGTTAACAGTTGGGGTAAAACTAGTTACGATAATACTATAAGCGAGATAAACGAAAAGCTAGTTGGTTTTGTAGAGCAATTAGCCTTAGAAAACTTCGAGCAATCTAAAGGTGGTTTAAATGATTTAGTCGATGCTCTCGAGTCTATACCTCCAAGCCTAAGAAAGCATTTTAGAAAAAGTAAAAACGGGCAAAAAACATTTTTTGACACAAAGCTATTTGACTTAGTACAAACAGAAGGAAAAAATAACAAAGGTACTACCACAAAGATTATTGATGATATGGCTAAGGAAGCTGTCTCAATTATAAAAAGCGTGCACCCTAGTGTTCCAACAGATTTAATAGTTGCTGCATTAGGTTTTAAAGATTCTGGCACACACAAGGTCAATGGTAAAGAGGTTGTTATTGATGGTAAGGTTGCTAGAAGTACAAGAACTCCAAATCCTAAAGATTACCCCTCTTTAATGAAAGACAACGTGGGTAGAATGATTAACCCTAAAGCTATAGCTGCTGAAGAAAAGTTATTAAAAGATAATGATATAGACCCAGCTGACCTACTTCTTTATCAACCAATGATGATGAAAGGCAGAGTTAAAAATATTGTTGAGTCAATAGCAAAAGAACCTTCTTTAAAAAGAAAACAAGAGCTACGCCAAGAGGCACTAAATGAAATTAACAATATAAATAGGGGTAATCAAGCTGTGATGAAGTATATAGCTTTAAAACTAAAACAAGCTAGAAATAATAATAAACTATCTCCATTAAGCGACTTCTTAATAAATAGATTTCAAACGAATATAATAGAAGGAACTAGAGCTCTTAGTACTTTAAATTATATATACTTAAAAGAGGGTGTTCAAATTGGTAATACAAAACCACCTAAAACAGTAAAAAGAAAAGGAGAAACAATACCTAATCCAAATTATGATACTAAAATAAAGGAATATCATAAATCATGGATGCAAAATCCAGATTGGAAAACAGCGAATGATATTGCTAAAAAGCAGTTTCCAAATAAAAGTAAAAATGATATAATAGATAAAACAATAAATTTATTAACTTTTAAAAATGAACACATAAATCCATCAGCTGTAACTCATTCCAAAAGAATGGATTATACCTCTAATGGCGGAACAACTTTAAATGAAATAGCTGAAGAACATAGAACGTTTTACGGACCTAACTTCGTAACCGACATGCTTGACAGTAAGGTTAAGGTAGATGGTAAATTTGTTGATAATAAAACTAGTCAAGAAGGAGATTTAAGATTACTAAAGTTTGCTAAAGGTTTCCAACAACATATATTTAACATAAACGGTAAAGATGTTGCAACACAGGTTGTTGAAGAACAAGGTATGGTTAACGTAATAAAAGCGTTAAACAATAATACACCTAAAATAAAAACTAACAATAAAATAAATAGATTATCTGAAAAGCAAAGTCAAAGTATGAAAAGTGAAAAAATACCTGAGGTAAAAGGTATGTCTACTTTTGACTTTGATGACACATTAGCTAAAACCAAATCAGGCGTTAGAGCTAGAATTCCGAATACAGATGGTAAACCTAAACCAAAGAGAAAGGTCGTGTTTTTAGCTGGTGGAGCTGGGAGTGGTAAAGGCAATGTTGTTAGTAAATTAGGTTTAGAAAAACAAGGATTTAAAATAGTTAATCAAGACATATCATTAGAGTGGTTAAAGAAAAATTCTGGCTTACCAGAGAATATGAACGATTTAACTAAGGAACAAAGAAGTACACTTGGTAAACTGGGTCATCAAGCTAGAGGTATTGCCAAAAGAAAAATGATGAAGTTTCAGGGAAATGGAGATGGGGTTGTTGTTGATGGAACCGGTGCATCTGCTAAAAATATGCAGAAACTTGCAGATGAGTTTAAAGCTAAGGGATATGAGGTTAGTATGGTGTTTGTTGAAACATCTTTAGATGTAGCATTAGAAAGAAATAGAACTAGAAAAGAACGATCTTTGCTAGACGTTATAGTTAAGCGTAACCACGAATCTGTAATGAATAATAAAAATACTTTTGTTGAAATGTTTGGTGATAACTTTATGGAGGTAAAGACTGATAAGATGGAAATGGGAGATCCTATGCCTAATAAGTTGACCAACAAGATGGATAAGTTTGTTAAGGGTCACGAAGTGGTTAGATTAGACGCTGAACAATTTGCTGAACAAGGAGATGACATATTAAAAAGAGGTGGTGAGTTTGATTTTTCTGAATTCAACGAGGTTGTTGATGGAACACCTGGTCCATTATTAGATAAAGCCAAAGAAAGAGCAGCAAAATACGGAACAAAAGATATGTTTGTTTTAACTGCACGCCCATCAGGATCAGCAAAAGCTATTCAGCAATTCCTTAAATCACAAGGTTTAGATATACCAATACAAAATATAACTGGTTTAGCTAATAGTACTGGTGATGCTAAAGCGGAGTGGATGTTGAAAAAGTTTGAAGAAGGATATAACGATATGTATTTCGTTGATGATGCATTTCAAAACGTAGATGCCGTTCAGCACGTGTTGAAGCAGTTGGATGTTAAATCTAAGGTTGTGCAAGCTAAATTAAGAGACGTAAATAGAATCGTTAATAAAGAGTCAGATGCTATGAAAAGCAAAAAGAATAGCACTGACAACAAAGTGGTACAAGATCCAAATAGAGATCCTATAGATAAAGAATTTAATGATCTACTTGAACGTGGTAGTAAAGGTGAAATTAAATCGGAAACTATACTTCAAAGAGAAGAAGGTAGAATAAAAGGTAAAGTTAAGGGTAGATGGGATTATTTTATTCCACCATCAGCAGAGGATTTTAAGGGTTTATTGTATAAATTATTAGGTTCAGGAAAGCAAGGTAATGCTGATATGAAGTGGTTTCAAGATAAATTACTAAAACCATTTTCTGAGGCAATAAGAAATTGGAATGCATTTAAGCAGAACATGGTTAATGAATATGCTGCACTGAAAAAAGAATTACCAAATGTGGCTAAATCGCTTAAACAAAAAGTACCTGGTGCTGGAGAGTTTACTAGTGACCACGCTGTTAGAGTTTATTTGTGGGCAAAGAATGGAATGGATATACCTGGTATATCTAATGAATTAAAAAGAAAACTAACAGAACACGTTGCTAATAATCCTGATTTAAAAGCATATGCTGATGGACTAAGCACTGTTATTAGAGCTGACAATGGCTACGTGGAACCCACTAAAGGATGGTCCGCCGGAACAATAGCTAGTGATTTAAATGGTATGGTTAGAAATCAAGGTAGAAAAAGATTTTTAGCAGATTGGATGATGAATAAGAATATAATATTTTCTCAAGAAAATTTAAATAAACTAGAGGCTATATATGGTCCAGACTATGTTGATGCTCTTAAAGATATACTATACCGTATGGAAAACGGTACTAATAGAAAACAAGGTAAAGATAAAAATGTTAACAGACTTTTAGATTGGATTAACGGTTCAGTTGGTGCAGTTATGTTCTTTAATATGAGATCCGCTTTGTTACAGACTATATCAACTGTTAACTTTATTAATTGGGGAGATAACAATATATTTAAAGCCGCTGCAGCATTCGCTAACATACCTCAATTTGCTAAGGATTTTTCATTTATATTCAACTCAGATATGTTAAAGCAGAGACGTGGAGGATTACAAATGGATGTTAATGCTAATGAATTAACAAGTGTGTTTGCTGAAAAGGGGAGTTCGCCAAGAGCTATGATAGCTTGGTTGCTAGAAAAGGGATTTGCGCCAACTAGAATAGCAGATAGTTTTGCGATTGCTTTTGGTGGAGCATCAATGTATAGAAATAGAATAAGTAAATACATTAAAGAGGGTATGAATCAAAAACAAGCTCAAGAAAAAGCTTGGTTAGATTTCCAGGAAATAGCTGAAGAAACACAACAGTCTTCTAGACCAGATTTAATATCACAACAACAAGCTGGAACATTAGGTAGATTGATACTTGCTTGGCAAAATACTCCGATGCAGATGACTAGATTAATGAAGAAGGCTTTGTCTGATCTTGTTAATGGTAGAGGAGATCCTAAAGCTAATGTATCAAGAATAATATACTATGGTTTCGTTCAGAATTTAATATTTGGTGCGTTACAAAGTGGTTTAGCTTTCTTAATGTTTGGTGATGACGAAGAAGAGAAATTTAAAGATAAACAAAAAAGAGTTTTAAATGGAGCACTAGATACTCTACTTAGGGGAACTGGAATATATGGAGCGGGTATTGCTACTATTAAAAACAGTATAATCCAATATAATCTTCAAAAGGGAAAACCTTACGGTAAAAAGCGTTATGACAAAGTAATTACAGATATCATGAGTTTCTCCCCACCTATAGGTAGTAAACTCAGGAAGATAATGAACGCTATATACACAACTGATTACAACAAGGGTGTTGCTGAAGAAATAGGTTGGAGGATTGAAAACCCAAGGTTATCTATCTGGGCAAATATTATAGAAGCTTCAACAAATATTCCTATCGCTAGATTAATAAATAAAACTAATAACCTAGAAGAGGCGATAACTGGTAATCACAAACTTTGGCAACGTATAGCTTTGGCTTCTGGTTGGAATAGGTGGGACGTTGGTATTAAAGATGTTGAACTAGAAGAAGCAAAAGATGAAGCTAAAGAAACTAGAAAAGAAGAAAAAAAGCAAGAGAAAATAGATAAAAAGAAAAAAGAAGAAGATGATAAGAAAAAACAAGGTATAAAACAAGTTAGATGCTCTGGTGTGAAATCAAATGGCCAAAGATGTGGTATAATGGTTGAAACAAAATCTAAAACAGCTAAATGTACATACCACAAGTCATATGATCCTAATAAAGGTAGCGATAGGGATAATGATGGTATCAAGGAGTATCAATGTAAAGGAATGACAAGTTCTGGAAATAGATGTAAAAATAGAACAGAGAATAAAAACAAAAAATGTTATGCTCACCAATAATCATGTAATAATATAAGTATGGCTTTTAAAATGAAGGGGTTTAAACCTCACAATATGTATGACAGGCAACGCGCTGAAACTAAAAAGGAACATTTATCTTTAAAAGATAAGGGTTATAAACATAGCCCCTATAAAAGATGCTGGAAAGGTTACAAACCAAATCCTGATGGTAGACCAGCTAAGGAGCAGGGTAGTTGTGTAAAAGAATAATTATGGCTTATTTACAAAAAAACAATCCTATACCTAAAACTGGGTGTGGAAGAAGACGTGTGGAGCAAATGGGTAATCCATTTAAAATGAGAAAAACCACCAAAGGTAGGGGTAGAACATTCAGGACACCTGAAGAGGGTGCTGGTATGACATCAACCGGTGTTAAACAATATAAAAGAGAAAACCCTGGTAGTAAATTAAAAACAGCTGTAACAGGTAGTGTT
>TARA_R110002020_G_scaffold129058_2_pt1 | contig 18117 bp, 20 predicted proteins | sample TARA_R110002020 | Tara Oceans TARA_R110002020 (sample SAMEA4396489) | marine metagenome | biome: Westerlies Biome; feature: [MES] marine water layer (ENVO:01000295) within the mesopelagic zone...; material: water (ENVO:00002006), including particulate matter (ENVO:01000060) such... | reverse complement strand
CCAAGTGATAAAAAAGGTAATAATAAAAATAGATATTTTATCATAGTACTTTTGTATAAGAATATGTTACGTAAACATCCATCGCCCAACCACCATCAAACCCTGTACTACTTGCCCAACAAATAAAGGGTTTATTTAGTATTGTTACATTATAGACAGGTGTTCTGGGAGCACCTTGAGCTTGAATAGCATATGAAGCATTTGTAGTTTCACCATTCATCATTCTATCTACTTTTCCCCAATACTGCGTGTCGTCAGTTTCATCAAATCCCAACAATAAATGTTTCGCTGAATTTTCAGTACTCGCACCATAAGTACATAGAATTGTGACATTATATACTGTGACCATATACCCACTTAAAGCACCTATTAAAGTTTTAGGAGTAGAATCTAGTGCAAGAACTTCTGTGTTATCCAGTGAATATTTATCTGTTTGTATAATGAATTTTGAATCTATTTTCTTACTCGTTCCTGCTGCTGAGCCTGTGGTGTCGTTCACATCAACCACCATAAATAAATCGCCACTACCTGTCTGTTCTTCTAAAGCTGTTTTATCGGTTAATCTTTGTCCTGCCATAATTAGTTTTGTTTAGTTTTTTAATATATTTCCTTAGCTTCCTAAAGTTGCCTTTAGAAAACTTTGTGTTATACCTACCCCTTAACATATCCACTTAACTCCCATTGCTGACAATATGCTTTTTATTTGAATGCTGTCAGTGACATTTTGATCCATATTTATTCCACTATAATAGTTGCGGGTAGTTCTATCCATCTCTCCAGCTCCAGCATTGTCGTCCAATTCTGGAAAGGTAGCAGAGCCTTTATCTGCCAAGTAAGAAAGCAACCTCTCTCGGTAAAACTCGCCCATCGACAAACTCGAATCAATGAGCGGCTGTATGTCTTCATAACTAGCAGAAGCTCCCTGTTCGATTTGCATTTCCACCACGCTGTGCTTTGTTGCACGTAGCCGGAGGTGCGGGTAGAGGGTTGCCAGTGTGAATTGACACAGTGTTTTAGAAACATAATCTCTTAACAAAATAAGATAGTTTCCTGCTGGTGTTCCAGCAACTTCTGTCTTTAGCTTTTCAAAAAGGTCTGTCCCCAGTACAGGCAAGATATATCTATCTTGTGCCAATAGGATAACAGGGTGGATTAAATTATCGTCCACCGATTCTGAAATTGTTGTGTTTGATTTTAGTGTCGTCGCACTAATTAAGAGTGTGTGAGTTACTGCCATAATTTTAACCTACTTTTGTTGAATAACTTTTTTCTGATTCCCTGCGTGGTTTTAAGAATCCATGATTCTTCATTCGCCACGTTGTTTTTCTCATTTCTGCATCGTCTGGCATTGGCATTTTCCCATTTGCAAAAGATTGTGAAACCTCTCGGAATTGATTTAATGTTCCGTTTGGCAGATACTCTCCCTCTGTATATTCTTTCCCATCAGTTCCCACAAACGTCATTCCTTTTGGCACTATCCTTCGGAAGTAGAAAACCCTCTCCCATTTGTGCCTACAATTCGCTCCGCCTTTATATAAGGCAATATTATAAGTGCTTGAACCTCTTGGTCCAAAGCCTTTATTAACAGCTCTGCTAGACGCTTTTTCTAGGTCTTCCATTCTATATAATGTTCCAGCTACCGATTTAGCTACCATCTTTTGACAGAAATCTCTACTTGAAATCTGCCCAGTCTTTTTGCTTACTGACAAGTCCTTTGAGTATCTATAAAGGATTCTAAACATTCCCACATCACTGGAGCTGTCCGCTACATTTGGCGTTCCCGCTGGAGCATAAGCAAACTCATGATAACGCTTGTCAATTTTTTCGTCGTCTATTTCATCGACATAAGCCTCAAACCATTCGTCTTCATTTAACGTCAAGCCTATATCATCAAAAAAAGATATGTCTACTTTTTCTTTAGAGCTTTCTTTAAACTCTGACACACTACTACTTATCTTTTTTTTTTTGAGATTTTTCAATATGTTTTTTAAGTTCTCAACCATTGGCTTCGATTCTGGTGTGTCAGCAAAGAATCCTTGTGCAACCTGTGGCGGCAACTGCAAGAACTGAATTAAGAAAACAATCGCTTGTTCTTTGGTCAAAATTCCTTCTTGTACTTTAGCCACAATGTCTATTGCACTACTAATCTGAGCACCATTATATGAAGCCTCAACGTCTTGAACTACTTCAATTTCCTCGCTTGGCATTTCTTCATTTGTTGGTTGTTCTATTACTTCGTCTTCTGGAGCTGCCGCTTCTGGAGCTACTACTGTGTCTTCTACAACCTCATCAATGTCTACTCCCTCTGTCTGTTCGTCTATTGCGTCAATGTGGTCTAAGTCTAAGAAGTCAGCAGGTTTAAGTGTTTTGAAATATATGTCTAAACTATCAATCCCATTGATCCTGAATATCTGATCCATTGCTTCTAGGATAGTCGACTGAAATCCTTTTATGCAGGTATTGTTAAATAAACTGTAGCTATTTTTTAGCTCATCAGCATTGCTCCCAAACCCCGACTCGGCTTTGACGCCAAAGAGGAGGGGGCTCGTAATTCTGTGCGAGGTGAGCACTTTTCGACTTACTTCTTGAGCCAAGAATTGATACTTGTCATCATTAGTGATAGTATCTAAAGGAACTATCTCTGGTGTTGACTCACGTCCATCAGAAAATGTGATTATCAGTTTGCCACTATTGCCACTAGAACTGAACTTTTCATTCAATTTTCGCTCAACCTGTTGACGCTGTTCGTCGCTAGGAATTCCATTCGAAAAATTTACCATGCAGCTGGGCATGAAATTATTTTCTATATTAGCGAGATGTAGTTCCGCAATAGACATATCGAGCTGAATGTAATCCGTTCCGCCTACATAGTCTGGTATTCCATAATAGAATGATTGAGGATTGTATTCCTTAACCTGCATAAGTTGGCTTGTCTCTGTTCTGTCTTCTGGATTAAAAGCCTTAATGATTCTAGGCTTGTATTTCCTTTCATTAGACCAATCATAGCAGTAGTAGTATTCATTGACGTTGCCATAGCTATCAGCTTTTCCAGAGCGTATATATTGAGCTGGAATGTGTTTTATTTCATGGATAGCAGTTTTAGCTTTGTTCCATATAACATTGATGTAACACGTCCCAAACAGCTTTAAATCAAACGCTAGATTTTTTATTGTGTTTCTGCTTCCTGTTTTTAATAGCTTACTAAATTTTAAATACTGCTCTCTTAAAGACTCGTCTAGTTCGTCTTTGTCTACAACATCAAGCCCCTGACAAGTTCCTTGTTGGTCTCCAGCAATCATCGCCCCCACACCTTTTATAATAGCTCCATTGATACCAGAGCCTGTGAAAAGCTCAATGAGATATTGTGGGTACAAGTTATTGTTACCAAAAGAAACATAGTCTTTGTTATCGTTTTCAGTAATGTGTGGAATGTTATAGTGTGACATTTCCACAACCGACATATCGTATTTATTTTGTTTCTTAGCCATTATATATATTCGTTAGTTATATAAACTTTTTGCTCTTGTGTGCTTTCGTATTCCGTGTATTTTACAGCCTCATTGTTAGTACCTTGCCTTAGATGAAATAATCCTTTTGAAACTGTTGTCAGCGTGGAAGGATCAAGATTTATCGCAGACGTGTTTCTGTAAGCAGTGAGATCATAAAGCCCGTAAGGATAGTCCTCTGTCCCTAAATAAATTAAACCAGCAACAGGAATATTAAATTCAGCTATGTGTGCCACCCCGTAGGTCATTTTGAAATATCTCTCTTTGTAGGTGGTGTCCAAAGCATTAGGGATAAATATTTTACTTTTGCCAGTTTGTTGGCTAACAATTTCAAGTAGGGGTCTGAAAAACCCCTCCTCACTTGGACGCAGACCATAAGTGTCATACAGTGCCATGTAAATAAATTGCGTGACAGTGACTTCCGCTTCTCTAAATGCTTGTATCATACCTCGTCAAAGTATTTAGTTAAAAAATCTGGCATAGCTTGTTTTACAATATCCTGTTCCTTACTGCTTAATTGATTCATGTCTAACAAAATCATATGTCCTCGATATTGCTCCTTAACCTCCCAGCTCATCTTTTGCTTTTTTCTTTTTAGCTTTATCAAACCAGTCTGGATATTTGTCAACTAAAGAGTTTAAGTTGTTTTGATTCATCTCTCCAAGTGCTAGTTTGTAGCCTGTAGGCACAATATTTAAACACTCTTTTTTTACTATAATCATAAGCTTACTTTTTTATAAATATAAATAAATGTTTTTTGTTTACTAAAAAAAAAGGCAACCGAAGTCGCCCTTTTTCAAACAGAATAGAAAAACAATTCTTTATGCTGGTGTTGTTCCAGCTGTTATTGTAACATTGCCCGGTGTGGAAATGTTGTCAAACGGATAGCCTGATGCACTAGGGTTTCCGCTAGATTTCTTAACAATATAGTTTTCAGTTTCTTGCGATGAGATTGTCAAGTTAAAGCCTGAAAGGTCTGCCTTCCCAACGCCCGTAACCATCGCCCCTGCTGTAACGGAACACCCGAATCTTGTTCCCATTACAAACACGTTATCGTTAGCGTCTAATACAAACACTTGACACCGCCCTTTTGTAATATTGTCTAAATGTGCCAAATCTTCTTTGACGATTTTTTGTAGTTGTACCTCTAACGTCTGCTCGTAGAATGTAGTTCCATTTTCATCACTCGTTGTAAATGTTGAAGTGTAGCCAGATGTGTTAGCTCTCAAGTCATATTTATAAATAGTAATGGCTGTAATCTCGGTGATCTCACTACCAGAAAGCGTAAACTTACTGAACAGCCCTTCATCGTAAGTCATGAAGTAGACCTTCTGAATTCCCCCTATGGAATCCTTGCACGGAACGAGTCTTCCCTCGCTGACGTCACAGGCAAAATTATATAATTTATTAGCCATTTTGTTAAAGTATTATTGCGTTAAAAAAGGGGAGGTATATTTCAACCTCCCATTTAAAATCATTATCCTGCGTATAGTGTCATGTCAGAACCAAAAGCGTAATTAACGCCAGCGTTAAATCGCATAATCATTCTTACATGGTCGCTTCCGTCCAGTTCAGCCATGTCTAAAACACGAACCTCACTAGATGATCCGTCCGTTCCAAAGAACATATTAGACGTTCTTCCAGCTATCATTGTGTCATTTGCCATCCCTGGAGCATGACAAATTTTAATACCATTGAAAGTGTATTGCCAGTCGCCATTCATGTTGTAGATGTTTCCATAGCCAAGCGTTGCTTGTGACTGAACATAGAATCTCCAAGCACTTGTTGGAATCCAGATTTTCAAATCTTCTTTTCCAAATACGGCTGCTGGAATTGTGTCCATTACATCTTCTAATTTTTCAACAATATTAGCTTTAGTTATAGCCGCCGCTCCTGCAACATCATTCACATCGCCGTCAGCTAGACATAATTTTCTAAAGCCATCGAACTGTCCGTTTGTGTCAGTAGTTCCGTCCCAGATAGATGTTTGGATTTCTGCTGATACTTTTTCTGCTGTTTGAGCAATCAAGTAATCAGTGAACTCTAAAGGTAGGCTGCCATTTAATCCAGCTGTCATGTTTGCTCCCTCCCAAGATTTTAAAAATTCTTGCTTACAAACCTGCGTATTGACGTCAAGTTTTTCTGGAGTCAAGACTCTTTCTGCATAAGTCACTGTGCCGTCATCAGTGAAAGCACAAGTAGCGTCAGAGATTAAACCATCAGTTGTTCCGCCGACTGTTATTTTTCTTAGGTTAGCTTTAAACTCTACGTTGTTTAAAACTGTCAGCTCGTTATTAGAGACAGTAGGATTGCTCAGTAATGCTGCTGAGATGTATCCAGCCGCAGCCTCGCCTGCATAATTTGAAGTTACTGACTGAGTTAAGTCATACTTCTTAGATAAATTCTTTTTCATTATTTAAGTATTTAGTTTTTGTTTACGAAATATGCTACTCTTTCCTTAACTGAAAGTTTAGACAAATTAATTTCTTGATTATTATTTACACTTGGCGAAACATTTACGCCGTTATTAGATGGCTCATTTTCTAAGCCACTAAATTTTTCCTCTATTGAATTAAGGCGTGTGATAATTTCGCCCATAACATCACTAGACAAGTCTGTCGATTCCTTAGAAAGCTCCTCGGTATCTTCTGCTGCTTTGTCTCCAAACACAGCTTTTTCTAACTCAGCAACTTTGTCTTTTAATTCCTCAAAAGTTTTTGCCCAGTCAGTATCTTCTGCTTCTGATTCCTCTGCCAGTTCCTCTTTGTTTTCTTCTTCTTTGGATAACTCCTCCTCAACAACAACTTCTTCTTCTACAACTTCGTCTTCACCAAATCCAGCCACTCTGCTTTCAGCATCGATTCTGATTTTTGATCCGTCCTCAAGCGTGTAGATTCCCTCTGCGAGTTTTTCGACCTCAGCGGAATCGTTTATGACGTAGACCTCAGCTCCTAAATCGAAACCTTCAGCGTCAGTTGCGATGACTCTTGCGTCATCTAATATTGCCTCTGCATACATATTGATTTTATATGCTTTCTTTTTTGATAGCTTTAAAAGCTCTTTGATTTTTTGTAGTGATCCCATGTCTTGACTTTTTTATATATATTAATAGTTAGTTATTGTTCCTTTTCAAATGAGGAAATTATCGTTTTACAGTTCTGTTTTTTATTGCCGCACAAACTTTGGCAGCTGTTTCTTTATTACCATACTCTTTCATCTGGTCTCTTATACATTGATCCCAGTCGTAAGAAGCTAAGGCATTAGAGTTTGAATTTCTATACTTAGCTGTTTTATAGTCCACCTTCTTTTTCCTTTTTCTCATTAATTCTTTGTGTGATTTGCAGCCCATATAGTAGGTGTATCCATCAATGTCGTGAGCATGGCTACCGATACAGTCGAAAAATAATTGTCCATATAGCTCTGCTTTTTCAATGTCTTTATAGACAGGCGTTCCGTCTAGTGTTAGGTCTGGCTTTAGTTCCGCCTCCATCAATACATCTTTTATTTCTTCGAGCACTTCTTTTTGTTCACATTCTATACACTCCTCAGCCAAATCTAAGATGTCTTGCTTTTGCATTTGAACAGCTTTATCAACGAAGTAGCCTTCTATCGAGAAACCTCGAAGCTTATTTTCACGAACCTGTTGCCACACTTCATCGTTATAAATTTTCATTTTTACAAACCAGCTTCCAATAGGCACGTCAGAGAATCCGTAGAGATTGCTTTTGTCGTTGTCATCTTCTTTTATCCATGTCTCAATAACACTAACACCCTCAACATCCTCTTTGTGTTCTACTGTTGCTTGGTTATTTTTAAGACCATTCATAAATAGCTCTTGTGCTTTCTCTATTGTTTCTTTAGAAAAGAATACTAAATAGTCCTCCCCACTGTCCGCATCGTAGCGAGGTATCTCTTTTTCTGGCACGAGTGCCACACCGACTAGCATTCTTTTTTCTTCATCTATTTTTGCAAGTGATAAAAAGTTGTCTTTATTCAGTGCCACCCACCCACGCTCAATCGCTGGATTTGCGACCAAACTTATAGCTTGTATTCCGAAGATGTCTTCTGTTTCGTCTATTAATAATTCTACAATTTTTGGAGTCTTCATTTCATTTGTTTTTTATAAATATATTAATGCTCTATTTGTTTACTACAATGTCGCTTGTGTGTCTAACTCCTCCTGTAATGCTTGAGCATCGCTGATGTCGTTTTCGACAACATAGGCTTGGATAGCCCCTTGCCCTGTGCCTGTTGTTTCTAGTGCTTCCAAATCTGGAATCATAGCTGCTCCACCTATACCTTCAAGAGAGGGGGGTGTGGGTACTGATGGAGCTGAGCCACCACCACCTCCGCCACCTCCGCCACCAGCTCCTCCTCCTCCTCCATCACCATAAGGCAGCTTTGTTGATGTTATCTTTTTCACATTAGCAAGTCCAGAAGCTATTGCTCCAGCAGCAAGGATTGGTCCTACGATTGGTCCAGCTCCTAGCGGTGGAGGGGCTAAGGCTGCTGACGCTGCACTATAAGTATTTATCAGTGCTTGTCCTATTGCCATTGCCTTCCCTGCTGCTGACTCCTCTCCAAACACATTTGCTAACGCTCCCATCATTTGGTCGGCAAGTTTTAGCTTTTCCTTCTTTTCCATGTCAGCCCACTTAACTCTTGTCTTGGTATTTGTTCCAGCATTTTTAGTTGTCGTATTTTCAGCTTTGTCTACGTCCTTTAGGCTGTCAGCGTATTCTTTATTTAAGGCATTGAGATTTGTTAATTGCTCTGACCTTTGCCCTGTGATTCTTTCGTCTAAGTCAATGAGTTCGTTTTTAGCGTTTATAACAGCAACTTGTAAATCCACATTATCTTGATTGGCTGACAATTCTAGTTCTGCTAGTGCCAATTTTTTGTGTGCTAGTTCTTGCTCTTTTATAAACTGCTCGTCTAATATACTGCTTAACTCATTATTGGCAGCAATACGTTCTTCCATTGTCAAGCTAATATCATCACGAATTTGTCTCTGCACTTCCGCCTCTTTTTGATATTGTAATTGCAACCCTCGCTGTGTTGCTTCCGCAAGTTTAACTTCATTCCTAAGTCTAGTGACAGCAGCTCCAAAGTCATCTGCTGCTTTAATATTTTTCTTTAACTGTTTAGTTTGTTCTTTAAGGTTTGCTACAAAAGTGTTCTGCTGGACTTCTGTCATTCCTGTGTTGAGTTGAATGAATCCTGTTTTTGCTTCTGCTAAACCTTCTTTTAATCCCTCTAAATCTCTACTAAAAGCAGACTTAATCACCTTCCCTAAAGCCCCAAAGGTATCTATTAAACCCTCTATCCTGTTTGAGATGTTTTGTTTTATAGCTGTCCATAAATCAGCTACAGCTTGTTTAGGATCACTAAATGCTTTTGCCATTTTTTGCCCTAGCTCAACAGCTGTGCCAATTACTTGATTAAATACAAAGCCTATGCTTTCAGTTGCTCTGGTCACTGTGTCCATGACAACTTGGTTTTGCATAAGCATATCCTTTAGTTTAACAAAAGCAGCAACAATAAGACCAATTCCCATAGCCTTAAACGCTACTCCTGTTGCACTAATACCAGTCGTTAGTGATTTGAACCCTCCCTCTGCTCCTTTGGTGCTAGTGCCTAAATCCTTTACTCCCTTGTCAAGACCCTTAACACTTTCCTGTGCTTTTTCTGTTTCAAAATTAACAGTTACATTTACTTCTTGCGACATAATATTCTCTTTATTTCTTTAAACATTCTTTTAAAACTTGTGTGTTTTTCATTCAGTCCATACAAGAACTCGTATTCCTTCTCTCCCTCTAGCTCCATTATGTTAATAATTTTTAGCTGTGTCAACATCATTGTTGAACATAATTGTATGTGCTCTTTTAATTCCATATTAATCTATCAAAATTTTGAAGTCCTATATTCCCCCCTTGTTGCCATATTGCCCAGTTCTCGCCAAAGGGGATTTGTAAATTCGGCAATCCTTGAACTGTTATATCTACCTGTATTGTCCATGTTTTTTTTGTGTTTGCGTTGCTATCCTTTAAACCAAACTCTAGATTGCCCTCGGTAGTGTTGGTGAGTATCTCTAGGGTTGATGTTATTGACAAAGCAGCCTCTCTTAGATTCCACTCTAACTCCCCCCCGACAGTTCCTATTTGATTAATATAACCACCTGTAACTGCAAAGCCTGTGTAATAGCTAAAGCTCTCTGTTGTTCCCACAACATATGTCGTGTCTGTTCCTCCAACTACTGTAGAGATTCCTTTGACCTGCAACATGACATTTGAGTTTTGAGGCAAAAACATTTTTCTGCCGTCATTATATTTGTCACCCCTAGGGTAAGCATATCCAGTTGCTGTTCCTTCTGTATATCCTGTTAAAACCATTCTATGTGATTCGCCAATCACAACTGGTCCGACTGGGAGTATTGATTTATATTTGATGACAATATCGTCTCCATAGCTAGGCAACAAACTGCTCTGGCTTTTCCCTGAGTTTGTCCCCACTACAAAAGCATTATCTCTCCCTGTTAGTTTTCCAAACACTATACTTTTCAGCTTCCCTGCATTTAATATCGACTTAGATAAAATCTGATTTTTTAATCTCAAAGGCAGACTCCCTGCGTTAGCCACGCAAATCCATAGCCCTTGATCTGCGTAAACCTCACTCAGATTGTATACAAGTCCCCCTGCTGCTTCACAACAGGCGGTTGGTGCATATATACCAATCCCCGCTAAGTCTGGCGTACAACCAGCATCATCAGCTGGACACCAAGATATAATCCCACCTATAGGCATATAGGTAACATCAGCCACCACATAATCACAGTCTTGAGGTAGTGCTACAGCATCATCTATTTTTTTCAAGAACGTAACCTTTGTAGAAGCTTTTGCTCCCACTTGGTAGTTATGGATATTTTGAATTCGCCACCAAGAATCTTTTATAAAAATCTCGTCATTAAATTTAAACTGGAAAATGTCAACCTCTGTGAGATTGAAGTATGCTATAAGTACCCTTGATCCCTCGCTATAAAGAGCGTTAAGATAGTCTTCCCAGTAAAGAGGAAAAAGATTATTAAGATTCCCTACAGAGCTATCGTCAGAGCTGTAATTAAAAACATTTATCTCTCCACATACTGGCGGGGCGAAGTCCCAGTATAAAGAGCGATTTGCAGTGGTTAAGGTGTACTGGTAGTCTGGTCCTTCTGTGATTGTATTAATATCCCAAACAGTGCAGACAGGATATTTAGTGAATCCCCTAGCGTTGATATATGAAGTGTCTGGATTTATTTGGTGCAAATAGATAGTTCTAGCCTCACCGCCACTGTTCTTGATGTCTGTCGGCTTTCCACAATAGTAAAAGATTTTTGGCTGTGTTGCTATTAGCTCATTTTCTACTGAGCCATCGTCCCCTTGTTTATAGCTAATCTCATACTGGATAGCCACGTTGTCGAGGTCTGTTTCGGTTTGAGAATTTTCTTTAAATATTTTCTGATTTATATATGGAGAAAATAAGGGAGTGTTCTTCATTTCACCACTAGCAAATTGATTTGTTGATTGATCAAGAAAGTATTTGCCATAGACATTGATTGTTGGAGCTGCTTCTTTGATAGATTTGTTCATTAAATCCACGTCTTCTTTGTCTGTAAAATGAACTAATTTTTTCTGTAGATTTGTTGTGTCGCTGATAACAATCTCTTTTGCGGTGTCTAGCTTGTCTGTCCAGTCTTTTATTACTCCCCCAGAAATGTATTTGTTGTAAGGTTCAATTATAATATTAGATTCATCGTCTGGATTGGCAACCATAATAAGATTAAACCTTTGAATGATGTCTTGTAAGAATTGCTTTTGAGAGATTTCGGGATCGATACAAGATGGAATCAACACCTCTTTGTCATATTGAGAGGGATTGTATGGTAGCCATGAGGACCATATCTTTGAGTTAACTACTTGCCCTAAAGTTGCAAAGTCAGCGAACAAGCTTAAGATGGGCTGTTCTGGAGAGCCAGCCCAAGCCATCATAGGCGGAGGCTGTAGCCCTATGGAAAACACTTGTCCCACTGGCAATTCTGAAATGTCAAAAAATGCTTGCCAACTATCATAGCCACTATCCCCTAAAACAGCCTCAAGCAAGAATGTGTCTTCTATATTTAGCAAAGCTCCAGTTTCGGGATCATAAAGATAGGCTGAGATTGTTATATGAGGCGATCCGCAAGTTGGAAGGACATTCGCATAACCAGCATTTCCTCTTATTTGGAAACCATACATACTAGGACTGACCTTTTTAAACATATAACCACCCTCCCCTTGCATTACTCCAGCGGTGTCTTCGATAACTGATTCAGCTCTAAAGGTGATAGGTGTGGGAGGATTTACATCATCGCTACAGTCTGATCCTACATTTGCTGAAAATGGATAATATATTGCTCCGGGACCAGACCCTGTCATAGTATTAACCCAGTAAGGCATTGACGTAATGCTAGAATCTGCAACCGCAGTGAAAGCCCCTAAAGGATAGTTTTGTGTGTCGGGGTAGGGTGTGGGCAAAACTTCCGATTCTAAATGTCCCCCTAGTGTCATAAATAATTTGCCAAAATACTCACCATCTATAAATGTCGAAGTATAAGAAAACCCTGCTCTAGCAAAGATTAATTTGAATAATGTTTTTATTTGAATAGCTGGTCTGAGCTGGTCTATATTTACTGTGTAGTAGGAGGCTGTTAACATTCCCTCATAGCTCCCCAAGTTGTCTACGATGTCATCAATGTCATCATCAGTCATGTCTAGGAATCTATTGCTCCCATTGGTAAAAACAAAATTAGGTCTTGTGGCTGCTAAAGGGTACATAACTTTCTGGACATCTGCGTCTGCATCTCTTAATGATGCACCGCTACAAGTAGCACAATCGCTAGTGAAATCAGAACTTGCTCCGTCCCATGAGTCTTGTATGTTCTCTTTTTTATATATATGATTTAGCTCATTGCTATAACTTCCGTCAGCATTTAAGAAAACGTCTTTCAACTTTCGCTCACCAATAGCACTAAATACGTCAGCGGTATTAGACATTAATATAACCTCATAAACTTGTGCCTTTTGATAGACCGCTTTTAGTTGTAGGTAGCCCTCAAATTGTGGGACTGTTCCAACAAATAGAGTTGCGTTGAATTTTGTTTTTGTGCTAAAAACCAGCTTGTCTAAATTTACATTATACCAATTCTCAAAAAAGGCGTGATTCTTATTTGTGAATGGCAGCTTGAATGTCTGGCTGTAATTTCCCTTTCTAGTTTCAGGATTTTTAATATCACTAAATTGAAAGTTTAATGATACGTTTGGGGCTTTGGTAAACTCTAGCTCATAGGTAGTGTCTACTTGGACACCCGGAGTAGCGGGACGATATGCGACTAATCTTATTTTCATTAAGAGTTTGTGTTAAGAGGATTAGCGTATTCTATCGTTATGGTATATCTCATCAGCTTATCGTTTGCTATAGTTTTTCTAATATATCTAGTGTCCTTAATTATAATAGGAACAGTATATGTTGTGTCATCGTTTTCAATTACATAAACGTCGTTTGATATTATTAAGCTCTCTAATAAGGTAGCCTCTGATTCTGTTAGCCAATCTGTGTTTATTGTTTCCGTTAGTGTTGCGTCTATTTTTCTCGTCTTACGCCCCCTTCCAAAGTTATTATATGAATACATTTCTTTGTTAAATTCTCCTAGCATTGTGGAGTATTCATTCCTCTTGACATTAACTGTTTGCCTAGATTTCATTTTGAAATTGAAATAGTCCCAACAGCCCACATTGTTTAACCACCCCAGCCTTCTAACTTTAAAGCCTTTGCAGTTATCGTCATCTTTTATGAAATAATACTTTGCAGACCTACCACTTCCCCCTGTCTTACATCCCTCAACAAAGTAATAAGCCCACCCAGAATATCCGCCATCACTAGGTCTTGCGTATGTGTTTGCAGTTTGTGCTTCTAAATTAGCTGGTCCACAACCAAAATAGAGGAGCATCTCTGAATCGGAAAGCGATGTTCCTGTTGCTGGAGTCTTGCCACCATTGCCTGTGATATTGTCTATGTCTTCATATAAGTTGCCATCGCTTGAGGTTAAGTTAGTTCCTGCTGCATTATAGTATCTGATCCTAAACAAATTAGCCTCACTGTCAAAATCATCGAAACTATTTAAGAAGCCGACTGTGTGATAGTCTGTAGAGCGGACTTTGTTATAGTATACTGATGCCCCTACTGTCCCATCATATCCTTTTTGCACATCGCTTAATAGTTTTCCAGCACTACCATCTAACTGGAACTGCCCAAAGTCTCCAGCAGCGGTTGTTCCAGACTGGAAGTTGTCTGTCCCCCTTTTTGTTTCCAAGGGTAGTGTTGCTGCCATATAAAATCGAGTATCATTGTCTGATGTTGCGTCGTGTGATGTTGGAGAGTCGGTAGCCGATGAACTGAATTCTTGATAGCCTTTGACATATATGCTTCTAAGTTGTAAAGCGTTTAAGCTAAATGGTTTTGTTGAACCATCATTTGCTGCCAATTTATGGATTGGCATAGTGTTAACAGCATTAACAACAATATTATAGTCGGTGGTTTGAGGCTCTAAAACAGAATTTATAATTTCTTTTACATCAAATACTGCTGCCACATTTACTGTCGTATTTAAACCATTAATCCTTTGTTTTAATCTAGCTATTAATGTTCCACCAGAACTGCCAATTCTAACGTCCAGAATAAACTTAAAATAATAGAGTGCACTAATATCTGTCTGCTTTGCTGAATACGGAACTACTGGTGTCCAATTCGTTATCACAGGAACTTCGTCCCCCGTTCCTATTGGTTCTTGCGTAAATGTAAATGTGCCTATTGCCATAATTGTTTTATTTTATACAAAGTATGCTGTGGGAAATACTATGTTCTCTAAGTCTTTAGCTAACGCCTCCTCTACTTTTTCCCTCATGCTTACCATGTTCATTAATAAAGCCTCTGAAAAAAATCCAGTGCCTTCTAGTCCTTGTCTATAAATTGCTATTGCAATGGCTATCTTTAATGACTTTCTGGTCACAAATCTACCCTTTGCATTTCTTGTTCCTTTTAGTCCTTTTTTAATTACCCACTTATCAATCGCTTTTGTGTTAATCATTTGAAACTTGCCACTAAACTTAGGCTGTTTCCTAAGACCAAATATTGTGTTTGCCCACCTACTATTTAAAACCTTTTTCTTTTTTAGCCTTCTTTTGTTTTTAAACATTTCGCCTGTACCTACAACACCAGTATCCACGAAAGCTCCATACTCATCCATTTTAAATACTATGCTTGGTTGTGCTGTAAAGTTCCCCCTCACTTCATAGTCTAAAGATTTAGCCAAATCACCAGACCCTTTCTTTTCTTGTTTTAAGTTTTGCAACGAACTATTTATTTGACCTTTACCAAACTCTTGCAGTGCTTTTATGAAGTTAGGATAATCAGCCATTATGAGTGCATAGTTTGTGGAGAGCTGCAAAGATCATTCTCATTTTGACACACTATATTAAATGTCCCCGCCCAGCCAGTTAAAAGATTGGCAAAGCGACTGGTGAAAGGGGAAAGACTTATCGGCATTGATAGCGATGTTCTTTGGTCTGCCCATGATTTAGTTTGTAGTGATTGCCTAAAGTTAGCGATTACGTCTTTTAAAATTAAGAGTGTTTCCGTGTAGGAATCATCGGTAGTTGTTAGGTCTGGATAGTTTATTCTTGTCTCAGAGGCGTCTTCATTAACTTGATCTGCAATTATAACAGTAAACGAATATGTCATTGTCTGTGCGTCCACACTAACGGGCTCTGGCTCAACATACATCAAGGGGAACTCTGATAAGTTTTTTTTGTCTATATCCACGTCATCTAATTGCCCAGAATGAAAAGAGTGTATGTTCTTATGGTTAGTAGCGATGAGACTAAAAGTATCGATCATCTGCCTATAGGTGATGTTACGTGGTGTTACGTTAGAATCCTGTGCCATTTCTTCTTTCTTTTTCTAAGACATTCCTGTCTTGTTTATACGCTAAAAATGTTAACGCTTCATATATTCTTATTTTAGTAACCTTGTCAATGTGTAACAATTCCCCCCCAGCGAGTTCGTAGAGCACCGCATACCAGCCCCACTTCTCTTTGTATCTAATCTCTGCTGTCACTCTGCCATCATCTCTCTCGCTTGTTCCTTGTTCAGTTTGTGTAAATAGTTGCTGGAACTGATCAAAAGTTTTCCTCCTAAATGAAAAAAAAAATTAAGAACGCCCAAAGCACATTCCATCGAACACTCTCTCATGTCCTCCTTTTTCTCATGCGTGGGATCGTACCCTTCAATCTTATATCTCTCAAACCTGTCTACTGGTTCTGTTTGTCTTCTGTATAATACAGACATTATCTTGTGCATATTTTCGCTAGTGTCTTCACAGTAAGACTCTAAATCCACAAACTCCCCTGTCGTCATTTTAGACATATTAGGAATCAGTGAGTATGTTTTGCCATTTAGCTCCATGTGCTTCTTGAGTTTTATGTCGCTAGGGTCTTGGCTCGTCATCTTTGTTAAGATATTAGAAATCTTTTTTAAGTCATTATATGACATTTTATTCAATATCTTTTTGTCAACATTGCAAAAGAGAGACACAGTGTCCATTGTTTTTGTCTTCTCTCGCTTCTTGCTTTCCAGTATCTTCATAAATTCTTGATACTGTCTGACTGTTATGTCTGCCCAACTATCTGGAACTATTAGTTTAATCTGCTTCATTTTTTATAAATATAAAAGTTAATAATTTGTTTCAGGAAATATAATACTTGCCAGTATAAGACACCATGAGCTTATTAAGGCACACATACCGCACAGCATCTATTGCGTGATTAAAAGCATCTATGGGCTTATTAGTGATTTCACCATTCTTGTCTTTAATCCATTTATAGTTTCTAAACTCTTTAATTGTATTTACACTCCTTTTGGTAATATTTAGCTTATGTCTTTTCATGACATCAATTCCAATACGAATAGAATCTGCTCCCTTTCGTGCTGGTTTTATATTGACACCTGTATTCATTCTAAATAGTTCCTCTATGGACTTGGGCTCACTGGAGTCGGCGAAACACTCAGCCCCTCTTTCTATCCCCAGCTCTTTTATTCTGCCCCCGATGTCTTGATTGGTTAGTCCTCGCTCATATATTAGCTCGTCAATATATAAGTCCAAGTCGTGCTTATATACAGCCACAAGGCTTGTAGGATCAGCCGAGAATCCGAAATCGAGACCATAAGAAACTAGAGTTGCATTGTCTGGCACTTTGTCAATGGTGTTGAAATTAGGTATTATCGTTTCGGTTGATATACCACGAAGTCCCTTGCCAAATACATTCCAAAGGTTTTCGTCTACTTCTTGCAATCGCTCTATTTCTTTTATTGTTGCCTCTTGCAAAAATGGATTGTCTTTGTATGTTGATATATGAAAGTCCACATCGTCCCTGTCTGCGTCTATTATTTGCGTATAGAGCCAGTGAAACTCCTCACTAGGATTGAAGTCTATAATGATTTTAAACTTCGTCCTAAGCGAGAGTTGAAGAAATGTGTCCATTGAGAACTCATTGCACTCATTCAAAAATAAGACCTCTCTCTGACGACCACGAATCTTGATTTCAGAATCGGTAGAAATAAACTCGAAGTAGTTACCATATAGCAAGTAGATGTGATTGGATTTGTTGTGATTACGCTCATCGTATAGATTCTCGCTTTTAAGAATCTCAAAGAAATCACGCATGGCTGTTGCTCTTAAACTCGGAAATGTCTGTCTAGCGATTGTGATATATAGTCCTTTGCCTTTGTTCTTATAAGCAAACTCTATTAGTGCTAACAATATAGAATAGGTCTTTCCGCTTCTTGTGCCGCCTTGTAGAACGCATATTCTTTTAGTTGAGTTCTTTACATCATAATATGGCTTAGCTTGTTTCTTCATCGTCATTAATCCAAGACGGAGGACTAGCACTGACATTGATGTTTTGGTCTGGCATACCTTCTATCCTGTCTAAAATTTCTTTAATTGCTTTTAGTTTTTCTGTATTGTTTGAGTCTTTATGGAACGCAATTTGTATTAACATCTTTGCTATTGGCGAACCAAAGTCTCCTATTCCGCCCATATTCTCGTCCTGTGTTGCTAGTAATTCTTTTAATACAGTAGCTACATTCCTTCTGCCTTTAGGTCTTCCACGTTTCTCTGGTTGATTCTCAGAACTAAATTGTGTTGCTTTGTTTGGAAATTTATTCATGATTCCGTTATTATACCGATTTCTTTAATGTTGCACTATAACCTTGCTCCTTTAATTCTAAGCATATTTTCTCTGCTTCTAAGGCATCTTTAGTCTTTACCGATACTATATAGCCATCGTCCTTCTTTTCTTCTATTTTGTCTATATTTAATCCTAGCTCTATTTCTTTAAAACCCCAGTCCTTTAGTTCTTCTATTTCAAAGTTACTTAATAAATCGAAATCCCAGTCTCCACCATTTTTGTTTAGTCTTATATTCAGCTCTCTTTCATCTTCTTTTGATAAGTCTAATATTACACAAGGCACTTTTGGG